>Ga0228711_1005483_pt1 | contig 19296 bp, 12 predicted proteins | sample MedpolnodulmetaG_2_FD_177996 | JGI IMG/M metagenome (GOLD analysis project Ga0228711, IMG submission 177996) | Root nodule microbial communities from Medicago polymorpha collected in Santa Monica, California, United States - brown nodules | ecosystem: Host-associated > Plants > Roots > Nodule...
TTATAACCAACATAATTCTCAATATTAAAATATCAACATTAATTATTAAAAATGTAAACCATGTGGGCATAATCATAAACGGGCTTTTAACGCCCCAATGATCCATCCCAGATGATTCTTAGGATGGCTAGAGAGATGGATATAGATGAGGCCAGACTCTTTCGCTGGGAAGGCATGGGCAACATGAGACCATCTACATTGGCTTGAAGTATCCTCCGAGAGAGTGGATAAAACTTAACTGCGATGGAGCTTACAAGGATTCAATGAGATTTGTGTGTTGTGGTGGTCAACCGGTAGTTGGTTAAAGGGTTACGCTTAGAGAATTGGAGATCGTGATGCCCTTCATGTTGAAATATGTGGTATGTACACGGGAATGCAAATGGAAAATAGGGAAGGTTTTACTCACCTCATAGTTGAGAGTGACTCCAAGCTTCTGATCGATATGGTAACATGGAGTTGTAAGCTTAACGGACACACTCCTATCTTGGTCCGCCGTATTCAAGATCTCGCTATCTTACTGACAATATTACTTTTAAGCACACATGGCGCGAGGGAAATAGATGTGCTAATTGGTTGACTAATTTTAGTTTTAATAAAAGTTCATATGATGTAAGAATTTTGAAATCTCCTCCTAAGAATATCCAAAATCTCCTTTTTGATGACATATTTGAGGCTTACATGCCGAAGAATGTTATAGTAACTTTGTAGTTTTTGTTTTTCTTGGGCATTGCCTTCTTTGACCAACAAAAAAAAAAGATCCGACATACTTCATAGTCTCTTAGTCTTAACTAACTTTGTTAGCTTTTTTTTACCAAAACTTAGTTAACTAGTCAAATACTATTATTGTTATTTTTCTGTGTTATGATGAAATCGGGTTTATCACCTCTATTATTTATATTTATCTTAAAAAATTTGGTATGAACTAGATATCATCTACACACAATTAGACATGGCAACAATACCCGTCCCCGTAGGTACCCGCTCATACCCATCCCGATTTGACGGGTTTTCCCCGCTTTGACTGGGTTTGGGTATGGGTATGGGTTTTCCCTGATTTCAAAACACGGGTATGGGACGGGTAACGGGGTTATATGTACCCACCCCGAACCTAGACCCATACCCGTCCCAAATGTAAAAAATTACTTTTTTTTACCCCTTTTATATAAATAGAAACACAACCCTAGATTATTTCACTCCAATCCAAACGGCAGATCTCATTGTCAGACGACACTTTTTTGGAAATGTTAAGGGGAATATAATGCTTTACAATATTGCCATTGGGGTTTGAAAAAAAAATAATAAAAAATGATTCACTACGGGTACGGGGATGGGGATGGGATTCAATTTCTCATCCCCGTTGGATATGGATAGGGTAACGGGTAAGTATGTGAGAATAGGGTATGGGGATGGGGAAGGTAAAACCCGTCCCCACCCCGCCTCATTGTCATGCCTACACACAATTACCAAATGGAGTATATGATTGTATTATGTGGCAAAGCTATCCGGAAGAAATAGATTGTTGTTGTATCTCATTAATAGATTGTTGAGTATATTCGGTGAATCTTTCTCTTTCACGTTTTACTAAAAATAGCAAGGAATCAATTTGCCCGAAGAAAAATTCTTGTTATAGCTACTTCACCTGATAACTCTCTGTAGAAATTATATTTTCATCCTTCAAACCACTGTAATCTAGTTTATATTATCTTAGCAATATGTTTGTCAAAAAAAAAATATTTTAGCAATATGGCATTATTAAAAAATAATATAAATTGGACAAGTGTAGCTATAAGATCTTCTTTTTTTTTTTTGAGGGAAGCTATAAGATCTTATAGTCGATAATCATATCGTAGAAAATATATATAACTTGAATTAAACCAATATACTTATATTTATAAATTAATTATTCAGTTCAATTAGGGAACCATGATCGGAATGTCTCACTAGTTGGATCTCCAAGCCCACCTAAAATGGGATTGGGGAAGAATCGAACTTGAGATTTTGAAAAGGAACACATTCTCATGTCTCAAGTCAATACCACTAGTCCAACTTAAATGGGTTTTTCAAAATCTAATTTTAATAAATGCAAAGATTAGAAAAACCTGTATGTGGTGGAATGAAAACCAGACAAATTAGCAGCTTGAAAAAGAGCATTCTTCCAATTTTGCATCATCTTATCATCATTGTTGCCTTGCTCCATGTGTTTTGCCAGTGCAGTGCCGTAACTCCCTGTTTGTTTCCGCACGTGTGAAGGGTCAACATGGTAGAACACAGGAATAACAACAACTTGTTTATTTTTGTTGCTACACTCCATTATTTGAACAAGTTCGTTTAAACACCATGTTGAAGAGGCGTAGTTCTCGGAGAACACAACAAGAAACAGAGTGGATTGTTTGATTGCTTTCACAAGTTCTACCCAAACTTCATTTCCTTTTTCGATCCTGTTGTCAATGTAGGTATGTAACTTGCTTCGACACAAAGCAGCGTGAAGATGGCTTGTGAAACCAACTCGAGTGTCCTCGCCTCGAAAGCTGATGAAAACATCATATTTTTTCAGAGGTACAGAAGCAGCATGAGAGGAAGAGGAAGAGGAAGAAGAAGAAGCCATAGATATGTATGTGTTATTGTTCTTAGAATGTGGGAGCACCCTTATACATAAAACCACATTTTCATAAGGCGTGTAGACCCCTTTCTTGATCTCCATAATTTACCTTTAACCACTTTTTCTCCACGCGTTGCAGAAAAATGAAAAAGTGGAACACCATGAGTGAGACCTTTACTTTTTTCCTTTTGATTTATAATATATGATTTATTTTATATTTCTTTATATTGTATATGATTTTCTTTTTGACAACTTGTGATAAAGTATATGATTATTGAGTAGTGCGGTTGTTTATTTCCTTTTTTAATAGGCAAATGTTTTTTTTTTGGTTATATAGTGAAGTTAGTAGTTACCGCCTTACCGGATGGAATATGGGACTTCTTTCTCACAACTCCTTCAATGTTCCTTTAAAAGTTTTGTGTTCGTTTTGATCTAATAAAAAATTATTTAAGTAAACATGTATGTTTTTTAATTTAATTTAATTATTTCTGCCATTTAACTACATCAAATTGGATCCATATTCATGTTAGAAAACCTGTTGTTGGGAAATATGCGGCTAGTAGAACAACGAAAAAATAGATGAGACAACCCTTGAGACTCCATAGCGCGTGTTTCCGGCTACGGCATTAGCCTTTAGGTCGATTTACCCTGCTAATCTATGTATATTGGAATGCAAGAAGGTGTACCGGAAGTCAATATGTAAATGAGGTGAGTGAGAGATTTTGACTTGGAAGCAAAATATACATTGATTGATAATGATTTTATAATTATATGTATACACTGTATATAAGAAACCTACCCCTTTCAGCACACTTTTGGGTTGAACTTTTCTTTCTAAAAATACATTTAATTTTAAATACAAATAGCCAATTATAAAATAACATGTGAATTAGTAATTCATGTCACTAATCGTCCTCATTAACCCTCTTTTACCTCCGTTAACCAAAGATCAAATTCACAAAAAACTAGCACAAAACAAAAACTCATGTTACTTTTTATCAGCCGCTTTTATGTTGTACATATGTGTTTTTCCCTTAATACAACCGACAAAGATTGCCAAGTACTTTCATATCCTTTCCACAAAAAACAGTATTTCCATATATTTTATTATTTTATTAATATAAGTTACTCTTCCTCAGCCTTTGATCAATTGTAACAAAAGTGAGCAAAAAATAATAGTAAGATTGGACTTTAAATCCTCCAAAAAAAAGATTAGTAACAAAAGTGAACAAAAAATATTGAACTTTAAATCCTCTAAAAATGATTAATAATAAACATGAGGAAAAAATATTGTTAAAGCACTACAAGAATTCCCCTATTTACTAACCAATTCAAAATTGCATTACTGAGGAATTTAGGCCCTTAGTAATTACTGGCGGAATAACCCCTCAGTAACAACAAAAAAACCCTCAATAATGTTACTGACGAAAAAAACCCTCAATAATTCTAAGAGTTACATTACTGAGGGATAAATCCATCAGTAAAATCATTAATGAACCAGCCAATATTTACTGACGAAAATTTTTTGTCAGTAATGTAAAAGCACATGTCATTGCATTAGTGACGGATACGAATCTGTATAATGTTATGACAGATTAAATAATCCGTGGGTAATTCAAATTTTCCGTCGGTAATAATCAGTGACAATATTAACATAGCACTTCTTAAAAAAAATATTGTCTTTAATCTGACCTAGAACTTTTACTCACGCATGTGAGTTCTGAGAAGCATCATTCGTGTCTCTCTTCTCTCCTCATCACACAAACAAACCGCCGCTGGTTCTCTCACTCAGTTCGCCGCCGCTGATTTTCACTCAGTTCGCCGCCGCAAGCTTTTCTCACAACAACAAACAAACCCAGTCGCTGACTTTCTCTCCTAGTTCGCTGAATCTTCAACTATCTTCTTCAAACCCAGCATCTCTCTCTCGGTTCTCACTCACCTTAAGCCAAGGTAAGCCAACTGATTCTCTAATTTCTCATTCATTCTTCAATTGCTTGTTTTAGGAGGGTTTCAAATTTGGAATTTTTTTAGGGTTTTATAATTGGGGATTGGGAATTGATTTAGAATTGCTTGTTTTCGTCATCGTTGTCAAGAGTGAAACATCAAGCTTTGTGCTTCAGAAAATGTCCACAAACTCATTAGAAACGAGCTTGGATAACATTGAAATCATTCAAGGAACTCTATTATCTAAAACTGAATCTTTGTGTACTAAAATGCTGCAACACTACAAGCATTCAAACATCAAACAATTGTAATCTTTCTTTGTTCCTTTGTGGTTTGCCGTTTGTGTTTGTGCTTCGTGAACTCTGCTGGTGGTTTGTGGCTGCGATTTCATATTTGTTGTGTGTGTGCGATTTCAGAATATTTATATTCGAAAAATTTTGTTGTGTGGTAGTTGGTTGTAGATCCTCCGGCTGTATTCTAACTCTGGAATTAAAAATGCTAGCACCGAATTGCAATTTCCAGTAGCTAATTCCAATTTCTACTCTTGTAAAGTCGTTTCTAACTCTCGGCAACTAGTCAACTAGTTGTTTTCTATTTTTTTATTTACGGTCTATTTAGTTTAATAATTGATTTACCTTAGCAATTGATTTACTATATTGTCTTCTTCATAGATAGTGTCTTTATTTTAACCATTGGTTTACTATATTTTGAAATATATAAATGTCAACTAGAAAATATGAATCGGGTCATTTGAAATTGAAAAGAATGAAATGGAATCATTCTAAATATGTCGTTTGCAATGTATGTCATGTTTGTACCTTTTGTAGCCAAGGCTATAGAATTGGACTTAGCTACAATGTGCATTATGTTGTACTTGTACTTGTACCCTAAAGAGGCACAATCTGGTTGTTGATGTACTATGATCATGTTATAATATAATGAAAATGGATTGTGTCTCATTGTGGAATTTTTGTTTTGATGTGTAAATGTGTAGTTATTGGGTATGTTATATTTTCTCCTTTATTAGAACTTTAGAAGTTAAACCTCAACTCATAAACTAATCCAACTCTTAATTTAATAAATCAGCGGAGTTAACCCTCAGCTTTCATATTTTTGAGTCTTCTCATAACAATAACAGGTACTTTTAGTGGCCTATCAAGACCATCATCTTCCTTGTAATTGAGTCCATGCCTTTCTGATTCTTCTGTCACATTTCTAAGAAACATCTACCTCCAATAATTTAAACTTGTTTTGTATCAACTCTGGAAATAGTTTTTATCCCGAATGAAAAGCTATCTAAGTTCACTTGTGTACTTGTAATTTAATTTTTGTAAAACTACTTTAAAAATATCTTTGATCAACTCATGCTCAGCCCTGAGTAATGTCACGAAACGTGTTAGGAAATTAAAAGGAGAATAGATTCATTCTGATATGATAAAAATATAATGTTTTATACTTTTTAAACAGCACAAAATTTGATGAAAATAAATCACAGATAGACAAATAAAACGTAGCACCTAACCCCCAAAGTTATAGTCTTTCTACACCATAAGGTCAAGCACCTACACAGAGAGAATATAATTCTCTGGCGAACAACATAAGCTACCCATAGAATAACCCACTGGCACACATGATTCCAACTTCCTATTGAAAGTGCTTTAGTAACTGCTCCTACATCTTCTTTCTCTTTCTCTTAGCCATCTAATTATTAGCCTCAAACTCTTGCTTCTTCTTTAAGGCTAAAGCCTTTTTTCGAGCCTTCCAAAATGCCTTGATGGCACAATGCAAGGCTTCTTCATCGGCCAAGTTAAACATCTGATGGTTTAGAGAGTGAAATCAAAGAATTCAAATTTGCACCAAGAAACTGAATTTGTGAAACTTGTATCAAAAGCATTGCTAAAGGCCCCATAAACTTTGTTGAGACTTTTAGAAAACTTGTCTCATGTTCCGCCTTTTCCTCCTCGGATTTTCCTCTGCTGTTTGCTTCCTATGAACTTGTTTTTTGAACCACGCTTCTTAGCAACTTCTGTTTATTTATTTTGATGTTTTGATCAAATAAGAAAGTAAATGGTGAGGTATTTTAATATGGCTGAAAGTTAAAAAAGTAAAAGACAAGCCACAACAACAGAATAGATACATCAAATTAGGATTAGTCCCAAAGTTATCAGTATAATGAGTGCTAGGAAGATTATGTACCTCGAGTATTATGTTTCATCTTAATTCTAGGTTTGACAACGGAGAGAAGATTTCAATTCCAGAAGTACAAAAGCTTCAAGTACTAAGTGACGTAAATTCTCTTCCAATTCCTTAAGTAGCAAATCACTCATAAATTCTGTTAGGCTTTCTTACCCTGCAACTCTTTCTCGTACCCTTAATTTCAGCATTAGATGCAACCTGTCCTTGATCATTAACAGAATACGATTTGCCACGTGATGTTGCCACGTTGCCTTTTCCAATCTTAACAATGTCTAGCTTTAATTTCTTTCTTGGAGGAATTGTGTCTTCTAGAGCATCCGATTCAAAATTTGTAGGAGAAACTATTTCTTCGTGATCATTGGATTGAAAAATTTCTTCTTCATCATGTGATTCAGAAATTATCGAAGAAACTGCTTCCTCTTGATAAATCCAGCAAAATCCACACTCTTTTATTTCTACTTCATCATATAGAGTTTCATCAATAAAGAATGTAAATGTAAGCTTTGGATCGTAACTGGTGTTGTTCACGTCACTAATGACTTTTATTTGTTCAACTGCATCCATTATCTGCTTGCAACTTTCTGGATCATACCATAAAACCAAATGATCTGAAATCATGTGGAATGAAGTATCATTCCAGGGATATTTTATGAAGTTGGGTCTTTTGAAACTTGTTATGCAGATTCTTTCACCTGAACAATTGTCCAAGTAGCACTCACATACAAAACGTACATCATATCCCATATGGCCTTGAGCAAGAACCAAATAGTAGGCAAATCCCAACAGATTAGAAGGAAGCTGAAGAGTGACAGAAAGTTGTGTAGAAGAGTAATGGAACCAATTTTCCATGCCAGGCATAGCAGGTAACAAGTTCCAAATAATATCATTGTGTGCATATTCATTTTCTGAATTTTTTCTTGCTTCAAGTTCAATATGAACCATAGCATCTTTCAAAACTGTTTGGTATGAATGTGTATCCAAATTTTGGCAGTTAAGGAGCACAATAAAACAAAGACTGAGTCTGTCATACTGTTCAGCCGTTGAACTTAACACTTCCTCAAGAGATTCACAATCCCAGACACTCAAATATGCAATGAAGCCATAAAGCACCGGAATAGATTGAAGCAATTTACAATTGTAAACATGAACCCATCGGAGTTGGGGAAGATACTTAAGGGATTCAGGCAGGCTTTTAATGGTCATATCCACCAGTGTTAAAATCATTAATGATGATAGTAAAGAGATACTGTCTGGGATTTCAGACAAGATAGGAACATCAAGAAAGATCAATTGTTTTACAGTCCGGAAGGCAGGACTACAAAATACTTTATCTAAGGTGATGAAAGGGTCCTGTTCACGATTCTGTTCACTAATAAGAATAAAAGAATCGCAAAAGTTTTCAGGAAGATCCACAAGACCATCACTAATAGGAAAGCCAAAGATTTTAAGATTTTGTGCATGCAATACAGATGATGGAAGTTCATTCCAATACCACTGTGTAAAAAGCAAATCCAATCCAACTGAAGAAAATGGGACTGAAAACTCTTTAAGATTGATGCAATATACAGCACTAAAACAACGGAGGGCTGGTGAACAAGTGTTACTAGAAAGGCTCTTAAGTGACGTACATCTTTCCAGGATTAATCTTTCAAGCTTTTGGAGATGGAAAATTGATGAATCAACTTCAGCCATGCTTTCACATTCTTCAAGTATTACTTCTTTTAGATTCGGAGAACCAGACACATTTGGACATTCTATCAATTTTGTGGAGCCACTGAGGTCAATTATTTCTAAATTGGGCAAATTCTGTAACAATATACAATTCATCAAAACAAGTTAGTGCATTTTTTTTAAAATTCTACGTATTTCACATTTCAATTGAGATAATTAATTGACGGTTAAAATGGTTTATTTTTTGTGAAAGTTAATGCTTAGATGTGACCATGAAGGAGAAATTAATCAAAGCTTGAAATACATTTATAAATTTTATTTCCTGAATAGTGAAAATCGCAACATAATAAAAATTTGATATACATCAAAATTCAGAAATGTTAAAAAACATTAAAGTAAAAACAATGTTAAAGAACCTAATTAAAATAATGTATAAATATACTTTTAATCTCCATAAATATATAGTTTTGTTTATTTTAATCCTTGTAAAAAAAAATTACTCCTTCCAAAAATAGAATTTTTTTTGTTTTGATCTGTTGTATTTTGTTTTAGTCCTTGCAAAATCCGTTCATATTGAAATTGTTCATTGTCATATTTATTTTACTCTTTATTTTAAGGGAATAAAATTAAATATTCTACATAGTACAATGATCAATTTTAATATGAATCAAATTTGCATAAAAACAATACAACATGAATCAAATGCAAAAAAGCTTATATTTGCAAGGATTAAAAAAAATTACATGTCTAAAATCAAAACTCTTGTTATTTGCATATTTAAATATTAAAAGAAAAAAATAAAAATTCCAAAAGAAATGTTCAATTAAGGTTGCTCTTCACTTGCACCACCACACAGAGGTGAAAAACTACCATGGATTGGAACCGTAATAGACGTCATCTTCATTTTCTAGTATAAAATACTTAAACTTTTATATAAAAAATAAAATAAAATAAATTAAAACAAATGCATGGATCATGCTTACCACTACTCCATTCCAAAGTTTTGTCACATTACTTTCTTTCAAGGAAAGCTCCACAAGCATTTCAAGACAGGAGGTTGGAGGCAGAGTTTTCAATGGATAGCCATCCCATTGAAAATATCTCAGATTTTCTGGCAATAAACCAAGACCGTGTGGAAGGCTTATAGATTTAACTCCTTTGTGGTCTTGAAAAGCAAGCAACCTTAGATTTTTCATCTTTTCAAATGCATCGGGTCTTAAATTTACATGTGTGTATTCAGTAGCATCTAACAATATGGCTTCAACATTTTCAGATCCCTGGAAAGAAAAAAAATCTCAATGTTAGTATTTTTGTAGTAAGTTTCATTTTCTATATAAAAAATGTATGTTTAGAAAGGGATATGACGATATCATTCACTTACTCGATTATTTTTGAATACATCATAAACTTCCTTAGGATCACATAATCTACTGCGTTGTCCGGGATTCTTAAGTGATTCTTCACGAACAATTTGTTTTCCCATTTCCTGTATCAAGCTTAGAATGAGCAACCTCAAGACCAAGGAAGTATTTGAGTTGACCTAAATCTTTAATTTTGAAAGAAGCATGCATAATGAATAAGGAATGATCAGAAGTTGCTTGAATGTAATGTTGCTGCAGCAATACAGAGGTCAACTTCTCATACCATTTTTTGCTAGCCTGTTTGAGGCCATATAGAGATTTCATCAACTTACAAACTTGATTTCGTTTAGATGGTGAAACACCTGGTGGAAGAGTCATGTACATATCCGCTTGCAGATCACCATGAAGGAAAGCATTGTTCACATCAAGTTGATGTAAATTCCCATGATTAAGAGATTCTAAAGCAAGAACCAATCTTACTGTAGTCATTTTGGCCACTGGTGAATATGTATCAAAGAAATCAAGTCCTTCAATCTGGTTGTAACCTTTAGTTACAAGTCTAGCTTTGTATCTTTCAATGGATCCATCTGCATGATGCTTCATTTTATATATCCATCTACAACCAATAGGTTTGACATGATCTAGCATATCAACTAATTTCCATGTACCAGTTGCCTCAAGAGAAGAAAGCTCAGCTTGCATAGCTTGTCTCCAACATTCAAATTTGTTTGCCTCAGTGAAAGATGTGGGTTCAGGGTTGGAGTGTAAAGAGAGAACAAAAGAAGAATGTTGGTTAGACAACTTATTATGAGAAAACATAGTTTGAGATAGGGTAAGAAGAGGTATGAATATTATTGCATAGTCTTGAAGATAAGAAGGAGTAATGGAAGTTCTAGTTGATTGTCTAATGGGAACAGACAAAATGGGAGAAGGTGAATGATTATTAGGTGGAGACACATGAGGAGGGTCATCAATGATAGTTAGAGGGACATGAATAATGTCAGAAGAGATGGAATGAGTTGTGTCAGATGCAGATGAAAAATACTCTCATTGGGAAGTAATAGAATCTGAATTACTAGGATAAGGGAGAATGTGTTCATGAAAAATGACATGTCTAGATACAAAGATATCCCTAGAATGCATATATAAAAGAGTGAATCCCTTGTATCCTGATTTGTAACCTAGAAAAATGGATTTTCTAGCTCTGTATTGCAGTTTAGTTCTATGAACTTGTAAATATGAAGCATAACACAAACAACCAAACACTTTGAAAAAGGAAATATCAGGTAGTTTATTGTATAAAACCTGAAAAGGGGATTGATTTTGAAGTACAGGAGTAGTGATTCTATTAATGAGAAAACTGCATGAAGAATGGCATAAGACCAATATGAAGATGGTAATTTGGATTGAAAAAGAAATGCTCTGCCAACATTAAGGATATGTTGATGTTTTCTTTCAACACTAAAATTTTGTTGAGGAGTTTCAACACAAGATTTTTGATGTATTATACCATGAGATGCATAAAAATCAAAAAGCATGAACTCGGGACCATTATCAGATCTGACAAATTTTGGAGTGACATGAAACTGATGAGCAACTCCATCTTTAGATTTCAGTAAAATGATCCATAAAAATCTACTATGGTCATCAATTATGGTTAAGAAATATTTATGACCAAGTAAGGAAGAAACAGACAAAGGACCCCATATATCAAGATCTAAAAGTTCAAATTGAAGGATGCATGAGATAAACTGGAAGTAAAGGGAATGTGTTTTTGTTTGGCAAAATGACAAATGTCACAAGTTACTTTATTATCATTGGTAATAAAAGAGTACAAAGATGACATTTTATCCATTCTTTGATGAGATAAATGTCCCAATCTAAAATGCCATAAGGCTTTAACAGGAATAGAATGACTTGAATTACAATTAATAGAAGGAAAAGAAGTACAAGGTACATTTATTGTGCTAGAAATAGAATTGATAGAAGCTAAATTTGAAATATGAAACTTGTATAAGCCATCTTGTTGACTAGCCAAACCAATCATCTTCAATGATGTTGTGTCCTGTATAAGACATTGATTAGCAGAGAAATGAAAAACACATGATAAAGCCTGACACAATTTAGCTACTGAAATAAGATTCAATTTGAAAGTTGGTGAATATAACACATTGGTAAGGTAAAATTGAGGACTAAAAGTAATTGTACCAGCTTGATCAAGAACAACAGATGAACCATTTGGTAAAGTGACATAAACAGGTTTAATGGGATAAATGGAATCAAAATGAGACAAAGTAGTAAAAATATGTTCATTAGCACCTGAATCAAGGAGCCAAAGAGAGTTAGAGGGGTAAAGAATGTGAATTGACACTGAATATACATGCAGAAGAAGTAGAAGCAGTGTAACCAGAAGTGATTTGTAGGGAAGCACTTATCTGGTTGGTAGTGGGGCTAGAAGAAGGGTTGGGAACTGAGGAAACCAAATTTGCTTGTTGAAGCAATAATACAAGCTGATCAATCTTATCCTGAGCCAAACCAATACTACCAGATACATTACTTGCATCAAAAGATTCAGCTGAAGTGGCATTAGCTTGTGACTGAACATTAGCTTGTGAATTAGGTTTGTTAGGAAAACCATGTTTCTGATAACAAAATTCAATAGTGTGATTGTATCTATTGCATAAAGTGCAAAATCTAGCAGAAGGCTTGTTGAAAGAGCCTCTACCACGTCCTTGAGATCTTCTTGCATCTAAACCATTCACAAGAACATAACCCTCTTCAAGAGAAAGAAGAGAATGAGCATACACATTGTTGCTCTCTTCCTGAATAACTAAACAGAAAACCTTGTTCAGAGAAGGTAAAGGATCAAGTAAAAGTACTTGAGTTTTCACAACTGAAAACTGATCATGGAGGCCAGTGAGAAATTTGATGATTTGATCTTCAACTCTACACTCTTTGTTAACTCTCATTGCAGTACATCTACACTGAAGAGGACAAGTACAATTGGGAAGAGGACGATGAGAATGAAGTTCTTCCCATAAAGCTTTCAACTCAGGGAAATACTCCAAAACATATTTTGAACGTTGTTTGAGATTGTTAATAGAGGAACATAAATTTGCAATTCTAATACAATCAACCTTTGAAAAACTCTCCTGAAGATCTTGCCAAACATCAAAAGCAGTATCATGAAAAACAATGGTTTGTGCAATTGAATTAGAAACTGAAGCGATAAGCCATGATTGCACCTTTCCCACACAGTTTTGTTAAGGTCATCATCATCTAGAACAGGGAGGGATCCATTGATGAAAGGAAGCTTGTTCTTATCACCTAGAGCACACTGCATTGATCTACTCCACGCAAGATAATTGGAACCGTTGAATTTGAGAGAAATCAACACAGAGTGAGGACCTTCACTAGGATGAACAAAGAAATGAGATTCAATGTCTTGACTAGCTTATTGATTACACACCATGATGAACAAGAATGAATTCAAAGAATTGAAGATAAATGAGTAACAAATCACATAAACGGTGAAGAAAAAAGAAGAATCTCAACAAGAAATTGAGAACCGGAACAAGAAGAATCAAGTGAAACAAAGATGAATCACGAGAAAAAAATGAAGAAAAACAGAGAAAAGAAGAAGCTCGAACTTGAAGAGTTAATGCGGAAACGGTTAGGAAAGGATCGTAACAAACTCTCTCTCAAAGAGAGAAACTGATACCATATTATGAAGTAGAAGAAAAGTGAAATCTTATTGATGTAATCAATGTTTACAATCATATATATAGCTAAATTAAGACATATAATAACTATGATAGGATAGCAACAACATATAGTAACTAAACACTAAGCTAAACTAACTAACTTGCTCTGCAAGTTACGTGGGCATAAATACAAAGAGGGCTTTCAACGCCCCAACGATTCATCCCAGATGATACTTAGGATGGCTAGAGGGATTGATAGATGTGGGCAGACTCTTTCAATGGGGGCATAGGCAACATGAGACCATCTACATTGGCTAGAAGTATCCTCCAAGAGATTGGATAAAACTTAACTATGATGGATCTTACAAGGATTCAATGATATTTGAGTGTTGTGGTGGTCGTTTTCGAGATTCGAACAATAGTTGGTTAAAGGGTTACACTTAGAGAACTGGAGATTGTGATGCCCTTCATGTTAAAATATGTGGTATGTACACGGGAATTCAAATGGAAAATAGTGAAGGTTTTACTCACCTCATAGTTGAGAGTGACTCCAAGCTTTTGATCGATATGGTAATAGGGAGTTGTAAGCTTAACAGACACACCCCTATATTGGTCCACTGTATTCAGGATCTCGCTATCTTATATGACAATATTGGTTTTAAGCATACATGGCACGGGGAAAATAGATGTGCCGATTGGTTGACTCATTTTCGTTTTAATCAAAGTTCATATGATGTAAGAATTTTGGAATCTCCTCCTAGGAAGCTCCAAAATCTCCTTTTGATGACATGTCCAGAGCTTACATGCCAAAGAATGTTATAGTAACTTTGTAGTTTTTTGTTTTTCTTGGGCATTGCCCTCTTTGACCAACGAAAAAAAAAAGATCCTAGATACTTCATAGTCTCTTAGGGTACGTTTGGCCCAACTTTTTTCAGAGTTAAGAAACTACTTTAAACTTAAAGGTAAAAATATTGTTCATTGTCTTCCTCCACCGACTGATTTTTTTGCAGAGAAAGAGAGGACCTTGAAAACCCTTGTCGATGGTGATGCCGGAGAAATCAACAAGATAATCCTAAGAAGACCCATTTCTGATTTTGCTTCAATTTGCATTCCCTTATACACCCCTTTTTAAGAAGACCCTTGATGGAGCTTCCTTCATTGAAGCCCTATGGAAAAATGTCATCTTTCCCAATTTGGTACTAATGGTTCCAATACTGTTTCCACGCTCACCATCATCAAATTCACCACGATTCCTTTTTTTTCTTTCTTCCTTTCAATGTGCAATTACGATGAGAAGTGGTGTGGTTGTTAGAAATTGAAGTTGAAAATGAATTAGGAGGATGTTATTGAAATTGAGAATCAGAATGGGAAAAAAGAAGAAAATGGAATGGAACTATGATGCTGGCTCATACCACATCAGTATGGTCTTTCTCTGCAAAAATCACAATAGAAAACGGCAAAAAACAATAATTGCAGTTGTTTTTTTTAACCTTCAGCAACTTGAATAGCCTGTAACCGGTTAAAGGAATAAAAAGAAGAGGTGATGTGGCTAGTTTTTATTGGAGTGTGTTTAAAGGGTGTGTTAGAGAGTGTGACCCTAACATTCTTCATTATTTTATGGAGAAATGCTAGCAACACACCTTTTAACATATATTTTTCAACACTCTCTTTGATTGGTTAAAATCCACATGGGACCCATATGATTTGGTGAGACTCGTGTGAATTTTAACCAATCAAAAAGAGTATGTTAGAAAGTGTGTATTAAAAGGTGTGTTGTTAGCGTTCCTCTATTTTATGATGATATTGGTTGTCATTATAAAATTATAAAATTAAAGTTAGCAAATTGGGATGTGTTGAGAAGAAAACAAAACCAATCTTAAAAAAGAAAAGATAAGAAACCAAAAGTTGTAACAACTTTTTTTTTAGGGAAAGTTATAACAATTAGCAAGCTTTACTTTTTAATTAACAAATAAAACATAAAAACAAATGTGACTGGCGGGATTGATTACGAATTATTACCAATATACTAAAAAAAAGGTCTCACCAATGTATTTATATTATTAATTAATTATTCAGTTCAATTACTTAATAAGGAAAGGTCACACTAGTTCGATCTCCAATTCAATCAATATTTAAAGGTTTAATATATGTTTTGCTCCCTTAACTTATTTTTGGTTTTTACATTGGTCCCTTAACTATAAAATGTGTCAATTTGGTTTCATAAATCTTCTTCCGTTTATTATTTTGGTCATCTTCGTTGGTATTTTGCAAAATCTATTACCTCATTTCCACGTGTCAGTTAAAATTCTTGATCAACGGTTGGATTTAAAAAGCACACGTGCCATACCGTTGGATTCTTGATCATTATTGTTATTATTATTTCACTACCAAAAAAAAAACAACTATTTCCTCTTTTCTTCTTCTCTGTACGCGCCTCAATTTATCCATCTTAAACCACCATCAAAATACTCCAGCCACCATTACTCCACCGTCTGACGTTGTTTTACCACACCACCACCATTGAATTACTCTCGTTTTCCTCTTCAAAAAGACACTAACATATTATTAGATTGGTAAGATTTTAAAAACCCTAACCATCACCTTCTCTCTCACTTTCCTTCCACCACAAATCTTTATTTTGGGATCGAAGAACTTTCACCGGCGACCACCGTGCCGGAAACCGCTGCAACCGCGCCGGCGACCACCGCTTAATATCTGCAAAAACTCTAAATAATTTATGAACCATGGAAGAACAACACGGTGCTGCAACCGCGCCGAAAATCATCTACTCAACACAACCACAGTGCTGTAGTGGAAGAACAAGAAAGGGAATCATCAAACCATGGAAAAAGAATGAGAAGAAAATATATGAGAAGAAGATGAAGATGGAGTTTTGTATTGTTTTTATTTCTAGGTTTTCATCTTTTATTTTTTAGATGGATGAATATGGAAGTGTGAAGAGACTGATTGATGGAAATTTTGATGTTAAGCTTGTTGTTGTTTGTAGAATTTATTGTTGCTGTTGAAATTGAGATGGGATGTTTGTGGTTGTTGTTGATGGTAATGAAGAAATTGTTGTTGATGGTGATGAAGAAATTGTTGTTGTTTCTGTTTCTGTCGATGGAAATAGATTCATGGTGAAAGAAAGTTGTTGCTGAGTTATTATTTTTTTGATTTGGGTATGAAGTTGGAAGGTGAAGAAGGAAGAAGATGACAATAGAAGTTATCATATGTCATGAGTCCACGATATGCTATGTGTGTTTTTTAAACCCAATCGTTGATCAAGAATCTTAAGTGACACGTGGAAAGTAGTTAATAGATTTTGCAAAATATTAACGGAGAGAACCAAAATAGTAAACGGAAGAAGAATTATGGGACGAAATTAAGACATTTTATCGTTTGGGGACCAAAGTGAAAACCAAAAATAAGTATTAAGCATTGGTATTAATTGACGGGAGGACTGATATATTCTAATTTTCAAAGATTAGAAAAACCTGTATGTGGTTAAATGAAAACCAGACAAATTAGCAGCTTGAAAAAGAGCATTCTTCCAATTTTGCATCTCATGTTCGTTGTCTTGCTTCTTGTGTTTAGCCAACGCAGTGCCATAACTCCCGGTCTGTTTCCGCACGTGTGTAGGGTCAACATGGTAGAACACAGGAATAACACCAACATTGTCATCTTCATTTTTGTTACTACACTCCATTATTTGAACAAGTTCGTTTAAACACCATGTTGAAGAGGCGTAGTTCTCGGAGAACACAACAAGAAAGAGAGTGGATTGTTTGATTGCTTTCACAAGTTCTACCCAAACTTCATTTCCTTTTTCGATCCTGTTGTCAATGTAGGTATGTAACTTGCTTCGACACAAAGCAGCGTGAAGATGGCTTGTGAAACCAACTCGAGTGTCCTCGCCTCGAAAGCTGATGAAAACATCATATTTCTTCATAGCAGCACTGTTAAAGGAAGAAGAAGCCATATCCATAGTCATGTATTACGAAGTATCTCTTGTGAAGAATTACAAATTCATTCTGGTTCATAGAAATAGAATGAGATAAACTCTTGTGAAAGCGTGTGGACACTCCTTTACATAATTAAACCTTTTCTTCAATGGCTATTTCTCCCAAACTCACCTCACCGTAAGTTTCAGGCGTTTACTTCTTTTCTTTTCTCTTTTGGTAGCTTTTATTTGTCTCCTAGAAAGACCAGTTATTTTTTAATTTTTTTTTTCTTTCACCGAAACCAATTATTTTCTATTAATTTTTTCCACCGAAATTAACCAGTTATTTTCTATGTATTCTTTTCCCGGATAAATTATTGGAAACCGTTAAATGCCACTTTACAATCCAATGATATACACAGTTTTCATATACTTCCTAGTTCCTCCATTTCTAATTATAAGTCACTTTGAAAAAATAATTGTCTTAAATTATAAGTCGTTTTACCTTAAAAAATGACATACTTTGATTCCTATAAAAAAAAAATTAACAACTAGTTTTAGTACTTATTAAATTAAAAAAAATTATAATTATACTTAAACATTTAAATTTTTAAAAGACTTTTTACATATATGTTAAGAATGTTATAAGAAACTTTTTACAAAAAATTATATAATTTTTTAACATCTAATGAATTAAACGTGAATTTTTTTAAACGTCAAAATTTTAAGATAAAAGTAATGTAAATTTAGACCTATAAAAAAAAATTGAGCCTATTTTTTGTGGAGAAACTTTTTATAATGTTCTAAACAAGTATGTAAAAAATAATTCAAAAATTTAAGAGTTAAATTAAAAAAATGTATAGAGACCAAAACATGACATTTTTTTAAGAGGACTAAAAACAAAATTGATTATATTTATATGAATCAAAAACTTATTTAACCTTGTGAATTGTGTTTACCAAAATATTCACCTTGAACTTTCTCGAATCAACAACATTAGTCAAGGGTGAAGAACCATCAAGAACTCCACCAAAATTCCCTTGTCTCTCATGTTACAATACCGTCGAAAAAATCTTGTTCATTAATGGGAGAGGATGAAGGTGAGAAAAATACAAGAAGTAACTGTTGAATTGTGTTGCTTTTTGTAACTTTTTCTAAATGTTTTTAAACTGACCAGAGTCTGAAGCTGAAGAACAGAGTCCAGTTCAAAGTCTGAGACGTGTGATTGAAGCGGATAAAATCAATCACACACAGAGAGAGAGAGAGAGAGAGAGAGAGATTTATACTAGTTCCTCTCAAAAACCGAGAGTAGTCTAGTCCCAATGATATTTTCACTATAACCATTAAGATTTCAAATGGTCAAGCACACAAGCAAAAATGCTCAACCATACAAGAAAGAGACTTTCAATGTTCAAATACAAAAGCAACAAGCATAAAAGCAAGAGACTTATACTGTAACACCTGAATCTTTAAATAGCATTTCCAAAACATTGAAGCTCAATATTACTCCTTCCTTACAGAAAACACGCCCCAAAAATAACTCACTACGAGGACATTGAAGAAACAATATAAAACAAAAAAGGTATAAATATATGATGTTGATGTCAAAAACTATGTCAAATATACATATAGGGGTGGGAATATGCCAGGCCGCCCGTCAGGGGTATATGGCTCGGCCTACTAAAAGCCCGGCTCGCCCTAACTCGTTTAATAAATGAGTCAAGCTTGAGCTTTTTAAAAAGCCTATTCATTTAATTAGGTCGGGCTTAGGTTTATAAAAAAGCCTATCAAACCTATCAGGTCGGCCCGTACATGAGTATATTACATTCTTCCATATTTATTATTTATATTTATATATATATATATATAAAGAATTATTAT
>Ga0228711_1005486_pt1 | contig 19291 bp, 20 predicted proteins | sample MedpolnodulmetaG_2_FD_177996 | JGI IMG/M metagenome (GOLD analysis project Ga0228711, IMG submission 177996) | Root nodule microbial communities from Medicago polymorpha collected in Santa Monica, California, United States - brown nodules | ecosystem: Host-associated > Plants > Roots > Nodule...
AGTGTTGCCATTTTCGAATTTTTCTAAGTATTCAAGCACCGGTCAGAGTCTGATAGCAGTGCTTAAGATCAAACACAAAGATAACAAGAGAGAGAGAGGAAGCAGACACAAAGTAATTATATTGGTTCCTTTTAGAATCCAATAGTAGTGAAGTCCCCTTGCACTTCCAATGGATTTTCACTATAATCGAAACTGATTACAAATACTCAAGGATACAACCAAGAGACTTCCACAGCTGAAGCACACAAGCAAGAGACTTAGAAGATATTGCAAATAAAATATTTTTTCTTACTCTTGATATACAATCAGTGGTGTAAACAATTACAAACTGAACATGCTCTACGAACTTAGAATTTCTAAGATATGAACTTGGTAAGAAATTCTTAAGTATTTTATGCGCTTTTGAATTTGACAGAGTAAGGGCATAATTAAAATAGAAGAGTCTTGATTTTGTTCTTCAAGTCTTCAACTCCATATACATGAAAGGATTTGAGGAGGTTCCAGTGCATTAAGAGTCGTTGAGAAGCTTCAAATCAAGGACGTTGGGATATTGCATGATATGGTTAATGTCGTTGACTTGAGATTATAAATTCCTTTGCTGCAACTGGAATTATCTGTTCATTCTCTTTGTCCTTGAAGTTCTTTGTTTTTTTACATGTGGTTTGAAGACGACAAACTGTACTATCAAAGTTTGATAGAGACAGCTACAGAAGAAGACAAATACGACAAGGCTCCTGGGTCCCTCATAGTCTTATGTTCTTTAGAGTCTGATAGTCTTTAGAGTCTGGTATCCTTCAGAGTCTGATGTAGATCTTTAGTTTCTGAGTGACTTCCTTTCTTCTGATCCATAGTGTTGACTTCTGGTTTACCTTTTTTCAGATCTTATACCAAATCTTCTAGGGCTATACAAAAAATCACTGTCCGACCCAACCCGAACAATCCAACCCAATGAAAACCGAGTTGGGCGGGTTCAATCGGGTGGGCGGGTTGCATGAGTAAATAAAATGGATGAGATGGATAAGGATGGGTCGGTTCGGTTTATATTTATTGGCCCAGTTGTGGCCTAAGCCGACCGGCCCAACCATATGATGTTAGTTTTACATAACAAGCCTAAGCTCACTTGGTCCAAAGACTATGAAAAGAGATGATTTTTTTGGCCCAATCCATCCAAATTTTTAATAACATAACAAACAAGTAATACTCTTGTTCTAGATTTTTCCAATTATCCCATTTACTAGATTCTCTTCTCCTTCGTCTCATCTTCTTCCTTGACCTAAACCACTAGCTTCCACCATCCCATATCAATTTTATCCCTCTACATACTTCTTTCTCTATTTCTCATAACTGGATTCATGGGTTTCCAATTATGCAATCTATTTCCTAGATCTCATGAATCAATTCCCTTCATTTGCAATCTGCTTCAATTTCCTACATCTCACATTTCCTTCAAGAGCAGCCTCGCTCTCTCTCAATCATTTCCTCTCTTCACAATTCATGGGTTTTTGCTCTCATACTCTTACCATTATTCACCTAGAACTTCTGCCAATCACTTTGCTCTCTTCAAATTTTTGTTTTTTTTCTTTTCATTTTTTCGAACTAGAAGTTTAACCGAATCAACTCATCTAACATATCCGACCAACCGGCGAAACCGAAACCGATGAAATCATGGCACTAGGTGGACAGAGATGGGTGGGGGGGTTCTCAACCATGGTTTACTTCGGATTACGATTTTTCAACCGAAAGCCGATCACATCCGACCAATGTCCACCCCAAAAATCTTCTAATTTCTCTTGTTCTTTTGATGCTTTTATACATGTTCAAACCTTGTTAAATTTTAATATTTGGTCCTGCATACTTGAACATATATTAACATATCTAATTGTTCTTCAATATTTTGTTATCATCAAAACTTTAGAAGAGTTGTACAAATCAAATTTTGTTTTAATAATCTGCCCTTTTTTTAAGAAGAAGAAGGGAGGAGGAGGAGGAAGAGGAGGGGTATATTATATGAAAAAAAAACTAATACTTGATTGATATTATAAAACAACACAAATTTTATCATGCGGGTGCTATTATAAACAAAAATATACCTTTTAGATTTTTCAATAAATTATGTATATGGTTAATATAAACCATTTACATTAATTGTATTTTTTGGTTAAGTAGCCTACTAGATAGAATTCACCTTTTTCAAGGTGAATAAGTGGGGTGTACGGGGTTTGAACCCCGACCCTTGCATATAATAATGCATGTCCTTGTGGCTAGAATTTACATTATTTTTTAAATGTAGCTTAAATGTGGATTTTCCTTTTATTTATTAGAGTAAATTACACTCCTCTCCCCTCAAAATGCTTGAATAAAACTTTCCTCCTTTCTTATGTTAAAATATAACACTTCCCTCCCTTGAAAAGTAAAATCTATATTCGTCTCCCTTATAAGATGATTGAATTACAACTCCCTCCCTTAATAATTAAATATGCACTACACTTTAATCTATTTTAACATAAATAAATATTTTTATGATATATATTAATTTTGAACCATCATTTAAGAAAAAATAATTCATTTCTTTATAATTTAAATGTCAATGATAATTAAATTTAAATATTTTGCTAGTTATTTTATAATTTAGAGTAGAAAATTAACTTTTAAATAACCATATTTTATTGTCTTTATTAATTTTTCACATATTTAAATTTTATTTCGGGTTGTTTCATATTTTATAATAGGGTTTAAAACTACATGTTAGTGAAATTATGAATAAAAAATAACGAAAAATATGCATTCAATTTTTTATTATATTAAAATAAACCCGAATACTATTTTTTTTCGTAGTGTGTTAGATTATTATTATTTTTACTATATTATTAGAAATAAAAAAAAATTATTGAAGGAGTAAAGTGTAGATTTTAACATAAGAAGGAAGGAGAATGTAATTCAAGCTTTTCTTAGGGGAGGAAAGTGAAAAGTTTTTTAATATGTTTTGAATAAGAGGAGAGGGGAGTGTATATTTTAACATCAGAGAGGATGAAGTGTAATTCAAAAATCTTTGAGGGGAGTGAAGTGTAATTTACTTAATATGTGTTTTGAATAAGAGGTGATGAGAGTGTATATTTTACAACATAAAAAAGGAGGGGAGTGCAATTCAAACATTTTGGAAGACAGAAGTGTAAAAAAATGTATTTTTTTCTCTTCATCATGATAAAAAACGCCGATTGAATCTTGAATTCAGGTCAAATTAAAAACAAAATCTCAGTGTGGGGTATGTATGAAAACAAGAAATTTAACAAAACCAACCGCACAAGTTTCAACACTCTATTTCGTCTACTAGTTCCTAAATCCTATTACTCTTTTCCCTAACTCTCACTCACTCCAACAATGGCACAACCACCTTCTCCTTCCATTCTAGTACACACAACCATCTTCACACTAACCTTATTCCACTTCCTTCTCTTCACTCACGCCACAAAAAACCCAGATTTCCACTCACTACTTGCATTCAAAACAACCACCGACACATCCAACAAACTCACCACATGGAACATCACCACAAACCTATGCACATGGTACGGTGTCTCTTGTCTCAGAAACCGTGTCTCCCGCCTCGTCCTCGAAAACCTCGACCTCCACGGCTCGATGGAACCGTTAACCGCACTTACTCAGCTCCGTGTACTCAGCCTTAAACGCAACCGTTTCAACGGTCCCATTCCAAATCTCTCCAACCTCACTTCACTAAGACTTCTGTTCCTTTCTTACAACGATTTCTCCGGTGAGTTCCCCGAAAGTTTAACCTCGTTAACCCGTCTCTATCGGCTTGATCTCGCTCATAACAATCTCTCCGGTGAGATTCCAGTGACTGTGAACAGTTTGTCTAGCCTGCTCACTCTCAAACTTGATGGAAACCAAATCAATGGACACATTCCAAATATAAACCTCTCTTACCTCCAAGACTTCAATGTCTCTGGTAACAATCTCTCTGGTAGAGTACCTGAATTACTTTCGGGTTTTCCTGATTCATCTTTTGCTCAAAACCCGTCTTTATGTGGTGCTCCATTGCAAAAATGTAAAGACGTTCCCGCCCTTGCTTCGTCGTTGGTTCCAACTTCTTCAAGTATAATGTCGAGAAACAAGACTCATAGAAATGGTGGTCCAAGAATGGGGACTTTGGTCTTAATCACCATTATCCTCGGCGATGTATTAGTACTTACCATTGTTTCATTGCTTCTCTACTGCTACTTCTGGCGAAACCATGCTAACAAAATGAAGGAAAGAAAAGAAGAAGAATCAAATTCGAAGAATGTTGAAGGTGAAAATCAAAAGATGGTTTATATTGGACATCAAGGGTTGGAGAAAGGTGATAAAATGGTGTTTTTTGAAGGGGTGAAGAGGTTTGAGCTAGAGGATTTGCTTCGTGCTTCGGCGGAAATGTTGGGGAAGGGTACCTTAGGAACTGTTTATAAAGCTGTTCTTGATGATGGAAGTGTTGTGGCGGTGAAGAGGCTGAAGGAGATTAATATTAGTGGGAAGAAAGAGTTCGAGCAGAGAATGGAAGTTCTTGGAAAGTTAAGACACTCCAACATTGTTAACTTGAAGGCTTATTATTTTGCAAGGGATGAAAAATTGCTTGTCTTTGATTACATGGTTAATGGTAGCTTGTTTTGGCTTCTTCATGGTAAGATTTCTTTTCTTTCTCTTGAAGATTTATTTTTGTGATTTACAATCACAATGTACTATTGCATGCTGATGCGGTTGCGTTGCAATGCAACCGCAACTACAGCATTGTGGCCACATCATGAAATGTACTCTACAATTCCAGTATTGTGACCGGCTGCAACTGCAATATTGTGGCCGCGTGGCCGGTCACATTAAGTAATGCGGTCCAATATTTAAAACATTGCTTGTTTGATTGCCAAATAGTACATAGTGAGGCTGAGTACAAAAGTCAATGACCCTAATGACTAGTTTTTTATTTTCTACCTTAAAATCCATCATCTTCTTGCCTTTTCCTTACAACCAAACAAACCTAAACAAAATTGAAAATACCTAACAATCTCACCTAATTATTCTGTAATGATGGAGTAGTGACTAGTTAGCAAGAGACCCATACATATGTAGGGTACCTAGATAGATCCACATAGGGGACCACCTTTGATTATTTGAAGTTGGACCATGTGATCATAATAACTCTTCTGTTTTGAGCACAAACAATATCAACAAAAAGTCCCTATCGATCCTTCCATTCCATCCTTAATTTGTGTCACCAATGGATACATATTAAAGAATTGTGAAGTCTGCAGATGCTGCATTATCAGAGAATAGGAACTACTAATATTGTACTATTCACAGACTGTTCAACCAACTAAATTTGATTCTTTTCTTTTGTAAAAAGAAAAGACAAAGAATAAACATTGTCTTTTTATGTATTTTGCTTTTGCTTTTTTGTTGTTTTTCAGAACCACCTTTGGCTTTGTGTTTTCACTATTAGGACACGGAAATTAGAATATTTGAATGTAAACAAAAAGAGCAAAACAAAACAGGTTAACAGGCCCTACCTTGTAATACAAAATGTTCAATACTAATAATGGCAAGTTGACATGTTACCATTTCTTATAAAAAAGAATGGTGGGTTGAAATGTTGAGAGATAGATTTTTTTTAGGGGATTGAGAGAGATAGATCTTGATAGAAAATTGGATAAACATAATTTTATATTGATTTTAAAGATTAAGTTTTAGCATTTTGTTGAGGGTGAGGATTGTTCCTTTGACCTCTCCTCACTCCATTTCTCCATCCAATTATAAAGTAAACCTTGTATCCTTTTAAGTTAAGACATTTTCTTCTTTTTGGTTTATCATGTTGTCGATATGATATTTTCACCGCGGTTTAGCAATGATTATTCCTCGTCGAGGAACACAACACAGACATACAATATGAGTTCTCTCCTCCTAACTAGATTTTTTCATACATAAGTGTCGTGATCGAATCCTTAACCATTTGTTTAAGTCATTTGAGTCCCTTATGATTTGAATCAATCTATTGTTAATAAGATTTTTTTAATTATTACACATTTGTAGAATGTAGAATTAATATTTGAATAGGTGTTAAGATCATATCAACATTCAATATTTCATACGTAACAAATAGGATTACCTCATGTTAAAATAACTTAAGGAACATTAAAACTAAAGAATGTGTAGATTTAATTAGATGTTATGATGTCTTTAAATAATTATATTTTCATTGCTAATAACATCTTCTAAAGAAATCCTCCACTTTATTAAAATAGAACCTTGATGACTTAATTGTTATATTTACGACAGGTAACCGAGGACCCGGACGAACCCCACTTGACTGGACCACAAGACTAAAGATAGCAACCCAAACAGCAAAAGGTATAGCATTCATTCACAGCAACAATCTCACCCACGGTAACATCAAATCCACCAACATCCTCATCAACGGCTCAGGAAACACCCACGTGGCAGATTTTGGTCTCTCCATTTTCACCCTCCCATCAAAAACAAGATCCAACAGCTACCGGGCTCCCGAAACATCATCAGACGGTCGAAAACACTCCCAAAAATCTGATGTTTACGCCTTTGGAGTTTTACTAATGGAGATACTAACAGGGAAGTCCCCCTCCTCCGCCAGAGACGGCGGAGCAGGGATTGAGCTTCCTAAGTGGGTCCAGTCAATTGTTAGGGAGGAATGGACTGCTGAGGTGTTTGATCTTGAGTTGATGAGGTATAAGCATGCTGAGGAGGAGATGGTGACGTTGTTGAAGATTGCGATGACGTGTACTGTGACTGTACCTGATCAACGGCCTAAGATGAGCCACGTGGTTAAGAAGATTGAGGAATTGTGTGATGTGTCCACGTGTCATGACTCGGTTTCTGAGTCACCTTCAATGTCTGAAGATGCATGTGGAGGTGCTATTAACTAATCTTATCAACTAGTATAAGTAAATAAACCAAAATATTATTAGTTTATCTTTGTTTTTCAAATGTTACATGTCACTTAATTTTATTTCATATATTATAGTCTTAAATTATAGTCGTGGCTATGTTGCAAATATTTATATTGTAGTGAAATCCAGACAAATGTGGTAATTGTGGCCGCAATTTGATTACAATGCCTTTGCATAATCATCCAAAATATTTATATTACGGAACTATGTTCCTTTTCTGTCTAACATTTTTCTCTAAAAAGAAAACGATCTTATCTAATATTTTAACTTAGTGCTATATTGATGTATGTTAAAAATTCTGGCAGTGAATTATGCCCAAGTAAAGCAACGTGACATGACATGTTGATATCATATAGAAGTGTAATATCGTGCCTAGAGTTGGTGAAGATTTAGAGAAGCACTTCTTTATTCCATTTGGTTGACGTAATCTTAATGGCTCTTTCTAAATTAAAGCATGTTTGTAGATGCTATTTTGGACCATATTAAAAGTATGGAAGAGGGACCTAAATGCAATTTGATTTTCTTTTTTTGTCCATCAACTTTCCTTTATTAATTAAATTCGTTCACTAATACACCTTTGATGTTCCCTCAAAAAAAAAAAAATAATACACCTTTCATGTTTTCATCAAAAAATTAAATAATATACCTTTGATGTGGATCTTAAACAAGTATATCAAACCTATTAAAAAAACTCATCAAGTCCATGAAGTAAGTGGACTTTATGATTATTGAAGAATGAGTTTATCTGTCTATATAGAAAAAGAAGAAAAAAAACTACCTAGATAAAGAAGAATGAATTAAATAATTTATATAGTTGTAACTGATAATTACTAAACTATGAAGAATGAGTTTATAAGTGCATGACCTTTGGAGCAAACCTCATGAGCCTTGTCAATGAAGTAGGCAAGAATTTCCTAGCAAACAGATAACAAACATTTGTGCTGTTTCCATTATACTTACATGTTTGATTCCTCAAATTCTCCAAAAATTCACATGTAACCTCTGGTCTCACATATTTAACTGGGTGTGGTCCACCCTTTGACCAGTCAACCCAAGTCAAACTTCTATTTGTATTGCTCTTCCAAAACTTAATGCTAACTAAAGTTGGCAAATAATGCTCATCAGCATAACATGAACCATTGCAATATTTTCCGAAAACTGGGTAATATGTTCGGTCTGATATTACTTCTAACGCAAGATTTCTGTCCATTTCAAACCATTGAGACCCTTTTCTCCATTGTTTGAGTTTGATTGTAGGGGACATTTTAATTCTATACCGTCCGCGTCCAACTGAACTTGCCTGGTCGTAAGCCATGACGTAGCTTTTTGTCGAGTTCATTAAATACGAGTAGACCGTTGAAAAGTTGAAAAGTGGTATGCATGATTCTGATATGAGAACAAATCGTTGGTTTGAGAAATCGAGAAGCGCGTTTGCTAGCAGGCGACGCTCGGCTTCAATCATGTTGAATTTTCCCCATTCTACTTTCTGCATAATTTGTATATCAGATGAAGGGTTACGATAATTACATTTTGTAACAAATTGATGAAGCTAGAAGTCTATATATTACCAATTTCCTAAAAATTCATGATCACTACTTGGTTTAAGTTCTGTAGATTTTTCCCTTGCATTTTCTATTTCTGGTCTGTTTCATTGGAAGCTTGATTCAAAATGGCAGTGAATGAAATTTACTAATCGATTTATAGGGTGTTTGATACTGCAGCACTTTAAGAAAAATAGCGGCAAAGAGGCACGTTAACGTGGAAGCTGTATTGTATAGCTTCTCAGTTTTCACGTTAATAATACCTCGGGACACGAAAATGATGCTGCAGCCGTGAAACCAAACAGGTGCTTAGTTTTTTTTACACATTTGGTGGTTGAGCTACACTCTTTAGACTCTACATATTGGTCCCTATCTACACAACACTAGAATTTCATTAATAGGTGGTAGGAATTTAGATGGAGCATTGCATTGATAACTAATTAGCAAATATCAAATAATGAATTTATTAGTAATGTTTCACCAAACTTCCAACAGCTACCTATTCTCAGTTAATACGGTGCCTTAATTTTGGTCCTCATGACCTACCTGTTTGAAGGCTATGATCTATGAGGGGGAGGCAAATGGCAATTTATCTGAGATTATACATGTAAACTCACAAAACATGTATAATCTTTTAGGCACACTTGCAAAATATCATCAATTCAACCTTTATTCTTTTAATTATTTAAAAAATAATCAAAAATTTAATTCCACATTTTGCTAGTTTGTGAGTGTACTAATAGTATTTTGACTATGGAATACTGTCTCATCTATCTGCTTGATTTTTTTGGGCTAACCAACATGTGTCCTCTTATTTGAGGACCCATCAAATACTATATACAGACATCTTTTTAAGAATAAGCTAAGATTCAAACTGAAAACTAACCTCTTCCATATTACGGTCATGGTTGGTTGGATAGTTTGTGAGGTGCGCCAATAGTATAACACATAGGCGATACATGAGAAGTCCAGTTGTAAGGTACTTCAGTGGCCTCTCCCCCTCAAAAAAGTTATATATTTTATTTTGGCAAGGATTAAAAATACCTTTGCACTCAGTTAAGGTAGTTATGGTGTCAATGGATCATGGCCAACTTAAAACCTACATGTAACACCGACCCTTCATATTGAATGTGTTTCCTACTAACTCGTCTGATTACATTCAATATTTTTGAATTATTACAGGACATAAAGCTGTTATTTGTCTCCCTCTGCTCTGCTCCATTTTATTCTCCTCCTCTCCCTCTTAATTCAATTTACTTAGGCACACAAATTTAATCAAATTTTCATATAATTATCATTAAACTATCAACCAAATAAATAACATCTGTACACTTTTTCAATGAAAATATTATCCATCCACATAGTAATTGTTTGATTTGAAAACTAGTAATAAAATTGTAAAAAACTTGATCTTAGGCATGCCCTTACTTTATTTGTTCATTGATTTTCTACTAAGCAAACTTAATCTTCATTGAACCAATGACAATTTTCATTAATAAGTTAACCCTATCAAGATAAATAAAAAAGCAATTGAAGAATAAATAAATTCACTAACCTTACTGGGAATTCTCCTACCATGAAACACAGGACTCTCCACTTCAGAACCATTGTAAGATGGATTCGAGTGCACGTAAATTGAGTAATAACCTTTATGCCCTTTGAAGAATTTCTCCCACAGAGGAGCCAAAGGCACAGGACCCCTTACCAAGAACAAAAACGCCACCTTTGGAACTCGATCGAAAGGATATTCATCTATCTTAGGACTCAATGAAGCTCTCCATAACAATTCTTCGTCGCTTAAATCATGTACAACTTGAGATGGCTCAATAAATTTCTTCAATCCTTCATGACTACCATTGAGGCTGGAATCATATACTATTGGTTGGTGTAACGGTAAAAGCGTCGTTTTTTGTGATAATTGAGTGAAATGAAGATTAAAATTTAAGCTTTTAAGATAGAAACTAATGATGATTCCAAGTGTGATACCACATGCTAGAAGGAGAAGGTAAGTGAGGAAACGAATAAGATGAAGATGAGAATTGAAATTTCTTGAAATATAGTTTAATGAATGTTGATTATTTGAGTTCTTCATGTTTTTGAAATCTACAGAAGAAAAAATAAAAGATGAATTTTTAATATGAGGATATATGTGGAAAAAGAATCTTAAAAAGGTTTGAGAGAGTTTTCTTGTTAACAAAGGCTAATGAATGATTATAGGAATACGTTTGGTATTTTGAAACAACTCTTAAAGTGCTTTCAAGTTAAGTTATGAAAGAAATTTTTTCAACATGTTATAAGTAAAAGGTGTAAATAGTCATAAAAAGAAACAATAACGTTTTTATTGAATGAAATAAAGGATCACTGAAAAGAGGTAGAAACGTTTTGAAATTTATGGTGAAGGGGGTGTGTATATGAGACCCATCACATGGAAAACTGGCGGCTTTGAAGGTCTGATGAATTGGAGAATTTGAGTCTCTCTTTTTCTGCCTCTCTTTAATGCTCACTTTAAAAAATCTTATGGCAACTTGTATCAAACGAAAAATTAAGTTGCCAACATAGAATTTTTATTTGCTTTTTTTGTAAAAGGTGATTAAATAAATAAGTTCTAAAAAAGTGCAACACTACATGCCACACATAGCTTAAATTTTAAAGTTTGAAAAAAGATGCACATTTTTGTAGGTAGTATCTGGTGGAATTTCCACGTTATTTTGAAATTACAAGTCAATGATAGCGAGATTATATGAGTATGAGTCGTGGAAGACCAACTTACGTGTATGTGGCCGCCAGAGAGGATAGGCCTATGAAAGTGATTTTCACGACTATTGCTTTGTTGATTAATTAATGAGTTAAAGCTATTTTTCAATGAGTTTTTGAGAACACGTATTTACATGTGGGATTAATGACTTTTCAGCATGATGAGATGACTTGTAAAAAAAATATATACATGAAGAGATGACATTCTAATAATCAAAGCTCACCGGGTTGAAAATAATCATACACGTGTTGGTCATAGGAAGGAAACTTAATAAGAGAACTTCTTCAGAAGGTCGACTGAGTCTTGAGCTGGAAGTTTTCATTAGTGAGTCTTCATTGTCCCTCCTTCATAATCCGCAAGAACGTTGATATGACTTAGGTAAGGCGAATTGAAGAAAAATTCAAACATTTAAACCTCTATTGAGAAAGTACTCTTATCGGATTCTACTATTTCGACCTTATTGTCTATCTAAAACATGAGTATTTGGTGAAGTGTAGAGGAAACATGTTCACTCATATTTACCTAGTCTCTATCGAGGATTATAGAATACATAGGTTTGTTGTCAATGACAAAGAAAGCATATCCCAATTCCTTTCGACTTACCACCATATTAGCTAATAGAACTCGCATAGCGTTTGATGATGCACCCATGAAGCTAGCCGATTTCATGCTAGTAGGGATAAGTCTTTCAATATTTTTACCTAGCTTCTTCAGAGTTGTAAGCGACATAACATTTTCGACCAGGACTGGGCCTAGGCATAGGTCAGGGGTGCGACGGCCTAGGGCCCATGCCGTTAGGGGGCCCTATTATTTTTTTTATGAAAGGGGATGTATATAAAAATATTTGGTTTATTGGGGGTTTATATAGCAAAGTTTGTTAAAAGGCCTGAAATATTTACATGATGGCGTGCTGGGCTCAAGTCTGTTAATGTTTTAGGCTCTTTTGACGAGATTTATTATATATACCCTTGTATAACACAAGATTTCTATATACACCCTCCCTATAAAAAAAATTCTTAATAATGTGCCAAAAAAATTTATTATCGGAGAAATTGGCGATATCTAATTGGGCCCTTTGTTCCTAATAATGTGCCTCACTAATATTAAAAATATTTATCATACTTATTATCCAAGAAATTGGGATAACTTTCATAACAAAACAAATTATATTTTAGTTGAAAATGAGACTACAAAATTAATCTTAATCTTGTCTTTCTTGAAGCCTCTAGCTATAGTTTTGATGATGTTAGCCTTTTTTTCCATATCTGTGTTATTTAGATTAGATATTGTTAGTCTAGCGTTTCTTTTTAGACTTTTTTAAAGCACCCTAGTGAAACAATTGGTATATGTTCATATGTATCTTCTCTCTACATGAATCGATTCATCCTTATCTGAATCATCTCATTTAAGTCTCTGACTTGATATGAATCGATTCATGCTTGAATCGTATCAATCATCCTTGAGTCGTATCATTAAACTCTTTGAATCGATTCAGACCAATCCTGAATCGATTCAGACCTTCATCTAGGTAGCTTGAATTGTTTCACTTGTTACATGACTTGCATCAATCTTCATAACCTCTCCTTGTATCTGGGCTTGTCTTTCTTGGTGTCTGAATCGATTCAGACCTTCATCTAGGTAGATTGAATTGTTTCACTTGTTACATGACTTGCATCAATCTTCATAACCTCTCCTTGTATCTGGCCTTGTCTTTCTTGGTGTCTGAATCTATTCAGTTGTTTAATGAATCGATTCACTCTGTTATTTTTATGTGAAAATTATGTCTTGTTCCTCTTCACTATATATAGTCTTATCCTCATAACTTCCACATTATTAAATCATTTGCAACTATTCTCTCTAGGTCTTAAAAACTCATTGTTCATACATTCTTCAAGATTAAACACTTTTTCTTAGAATCACTTTGTTCTTTGAGTCTGTAAATTCATTGTTAGTAGGGATTGTAAGTTGGTTCTCTCAAGAAGATTGATTGGGCTTAATCAAGGCTTTAAAGGAAGTGAATAATCTCATTCCACCTCCAAAGGACTTGGGGGTCTTTCCAACCGTTCTTGAAGACGTAGGGGGTTCGTTTACCGAACGTAGCATCGAAGGCTTGAGTGAAGAGTTCGAAGGGGTGCAAGAGTATTCAAGGATCCGAAGATTCAAGGGGTACTTGAAGTTTGGGGGAATGTTCTACATAGGAGTTGAAGAATTAGGTTTAATTTTAAGGAACTCATGTAAACACATTGTAATCAACATTTGTTACTTAGTGGATGACCTTGGTGAAGGTGTACTTCATGAAGAAGAGTAGACGTAGCTCTAGAGAGGACAAGAAAGAGCAAACTACTAGAAAAATATCGGTGTTATCTCTCTTCCCTATCCTCTTTACTTTTTGCTATTGCATGTGATTAATTGAATAATTGATAGGATAATTGCTAGTGTTGATCTAAGTTGTTTTTCATTGAAAATTAATCTAATTCATTGAATTAGGTTTCATATATTTTGCTTAGATCAATTGATTGCAAAATCTATTCAATTCTTCAATCACACATGTATTGTGTTTTGATTTGATAGCTTAGTAATTTTGTTCATATAGGTTGGTTTGAAATTGTTATAATTTTTGTACATTGTTCAAGGTTGATTAAAGTTTGATTGTATAATAAGATTTGTATCGTGAATCTCTCAATTCTAAGATTAAATCTTATTGCACATATATTTGTCTTTTTGATTCATTGTTTATGATTGTTCGAGCACGATACCAATAGTCAATTTCGTTAAAATTGATTTTTATTAAAAACTCCGGAAAAACTTTTCAGCCCACCCCATCCCTCTAGCTTGGTAACCTATTAGCCATATAGACCAATAAGTGGTATCATAGAGCTTGTTCTCTTCTTATGACTAACTACCGAAAGAGTTGATCCATATGGCTAGTAAGGAGCCCAAGGGGGCGTATAATAGAGCACCTATTTTCGATGGAGAAAATTACGACTATTGGAAAGAATGCATGAGCGTTCACATCCAATCGGTGGATATGGATGTGTGGGACGCCGTGGCCAACGGCCGATTTCAACTGCAAGTTTTGCCGATGGTGTAGCACAAGATAAGCCTAAAGCTGATTCGAGCGATGATGACAAAAACAAGGTCCAATACGATTTGAAGGCACGGAATATCCTCATCTCCTCTCTTGGGGTTAATGAGTATCATTTCGTATCTCATTATATGACCTCTAAAGATATGTGGGATGCATTGGAAACCCTTCACGAAGGAACCGATGATGTTAAACAATCAAAAATTAATACCTTTGTGCAACAATATGAGCTTTTTCACATGGAAGATGGTGAAACCATCTCCTCCATGCAAATGAGATTTACTCATATTGTAAATAAGTTACAAAACCTTGGTAAAACAATTTCAAACCAAGATTGCACTAATAAAATTTTGAGATGTATGACAAAGGAATGGCAGCCCAATGTTACCACTATTAAGGAATTACAAAATATCAATGCTCTTAGTATGATCACACTCTTTAGCAAACTAAAGGAACATGAGCATGAGATTAATCGCTTCAAGTCAAGTGAGGATGACTCTAAGAAGAAGGAAAGGAAGTCCATTGCTTTAAACACCACTTCGTCCGTTTCTACCTCTTCAGTTCAAAATGATGATGAATCCGATGATGATGCTATAAATGAAGAGGAAATGAGCTTGTTTGTTAGACGGTACAACTGTTACATTAAAAGAAATAGGTTAAAGCACAATGACAAGAATCTAGTTAACTTTAGGAAGGCCTCAAGAAAAGGAAAAGAATCGGATAGTGATGAGAAAGTGGTTAGTTGTTATGGTTCCGGCAAAGTAAGACACTACAAGAATGAATGTCCGGAACTTACTAAAGAAAGAGGGAGATTCGGATTCAATCGAAACTCGAATGGAAGAAAGGCCTACATTGCTTAGGAAGAAGAGGAAGTTACCTCAAATACTAGGGATGTTGAAAACAAGGATGAAGACGACCTATGCTTCATGGGTCAAATGAAGAAAGCTAAAAATGAGGTAATCTTCTTGGACTTTGATTCTGATTCTTACTCCGACTTTAAACCCACCTATAAGGACTTACAAAATTATATTGAATAAATGCATGTTGAATCTCTAAATGCCTATGAGAAACTAATTGATCAAAAGAAAACTATTTTGAAATTAGAATCCGAAATTTCTAAACTTAAGCATTTGAAAGTTTAAGAGATGAGTATGCTTTACTTGTTAATGAGAAAATTGTAAGTCCCAAAATTGAGTCACCTAACACAAAGTCACCCAAATATGATAATTGGACGGACTTTGCTAGTTGTGAGATTTGCCCTAGTCTTCATGAAGAGATAAATTCTCTAAAGGTACCATGACTTTTGCTATGAATTCAAAAGATGAAAAAGCCCATTTTCAAAGACCTTACACTAAATACTCTTATGAAAGGAAAAATAGCAATCATAGCAAAACTCATGCTTCTACAATTAGGTGTCATTATTGTGGTATAAGTGGCCACACCACACCTCATTGCCACATTAGGAGAGTTGAAGTTCCTAAAGGTGTAATGATGTGGGTGCCTAAAGTTACTTATTGTGAAATTCATCCCAAGGCTCCAACTTGTGTTGGAAGCCAAAGGAATATGGTTTCCATCAGTTATTATCTTCCACATATCCACGTCTTGGGATCTTGGGAATAGTTCCATTTTTTCTTTCCAGAAATAATAGTTCTTTCCATTGAAGAATGGTGGTCTTGTGCATGACTGACCTTCTGGTATATACTTTTCTTTTGACATTGCCTTCTTCCTGAATCTTTTTCTACAACACTTGTTAGGTGTTTAGTTTTAGAGCCCGGAATTTGATGCCAATTGAAGTAGCAATAAATGTCGCAAGAAAAGGGGGTTTGAATTGTGACCTTTTTGAAAAATATCCTGAAAGCTTAAGTTTAGATTTATATACTCAAGAAAGTTCTCGGTGTATGTTAGTTCAACAAGATTAAAGTATATAACAATTAATTGATTGGACCATAATGTACTGGAGAATGATTATAAGCAAAATGAGAAAAATGATGTCAAGTTAAAATATAAGATTATTTTAACAAGGACCAGAATGTTCTGGAGAATGATTAACATAAGACATAATGATAAAACAATATTATAAGCTGAATTTAAACTTTAGTTAAATATTTAAGCAGTTGTTTTATCTTGGAGCAGAATGTTCTGGAGGCAGTTTAATATTGAATAAAATAATACAATAATATTAATAATAATTAGGGACCAGAGATCTCTGGATTAATTTGATAGTGATTAATTAGGACCAAAATATTCTGGAGATTAATAAATATTAATATTGGTGTGATAGTGTGTGTATTGTCTAACTTTATATATATATATATATATATATATACAGAGAGAGAGAGAGAGAGAGAGAGAGAGAGAGAGAGAAATAACATATGAGAGATATCCTGGTTCACCAAACTCGGCTACTTCCAGTCCCCACACCTCGTGTGAGATTATCCACTATAGTTGTCTTGCTAACAGAAACTTATGACTAGAACTATAAGATCTTGATCACACCAGATCAGTCAGTTACACCCTGTATTTTCAACCTCAGCAAGCTTCTACAATTCTTTGTTTTTGCACAAGAAAGGTTGATATACTTCTTTCTTAAACTATCGTTACGGATAAACTTAAGAATTACAATACACGTTGTAAGATGAGATTTGGTTTGGATCAAATAAATTCTCAACACTTGTTTGAGATTTACATAAGCAAATTCGAAAGAGAAGATCCAAGAGACATAGTGAGATAACTGGCGAACCACTAATTTCATGATCAGAACTTTTCCCATCTTGGACAACCGCTTTCCCCACGTTCCCACTAAGGAAACTGTCTTCAAGCTTGAAATCGTGTCTTTCCCGCCTTGATTGCTTTACTTCGACGCGATCATTCTTTCAGCCTTGCTTTGTCGAAATCCTGACTATACACGCTAGGCTTGATATCTTGTCGAAATCCTCCCATATAATGAGAAAGCCTTCAATTCCTGCAATGTTAAAGATCAACCAAATGTTGACCATATTAAGTGAGCCAGCCGAAATTACAGGCTAACAGATGGCCGTGGTGTCTTTGACATGGTTGAAAATTGAAATCTAATTCTTTTATGTCTATAATAATCTTATTAGAATTGTGGTCAATTGCTATGATTAAATTGCAAAATTTATCAAAAATGGTAGTAACCTTATTAGAACTTTAGACTGTTCTGATTGTCAAGTGAAAACATCTTCAAATGAATATACAATTTTCTATCATAATATAGTTGGTAGTTGAAATTGCTTGCTTGATCTAAAATTGATACTTCAACAGGAAAGCACTGCATAGAGAAAGCAAATTGCATTCAACTATCTTTGGACTTTTGATATGTGTGCCACATCATTAGGTGATAATTGTTTTATTTGTAAGATTACTTTTCCATTTCCATTGAAGTTAGATTTCAATCCAATCTAGTTTGGATTGGTTTGAACTATGATACATCATCAAAATTTCTTTACTTAGAGATGTAACCGCCTAACTTCAATCCAATGTCAAAACAATAGAATAATACATCTTCAATTTGAATCTGATTTTGGACTTATGTATTTCTCTTTGGTTAATTAAATTTCAATAATTGTGTAAAGAAAAGGTAAAGGATGTCAATTTCAAGTGTTGTTAATGAGTTATTATTTGATATCTTGCAATAGTTTGTTCTGGTGCAAGCTCTAGTATTGATTTTCTCGGTAGTATACCCTTCTTGAGCTCTTAGGCAGCATCACACTAAGGACAAAAGGAAACATTAACATATCAAAGTGCCTTTGTTCTTAGCCTCCTTATTAACACTTGTTGAAGAATGGGGTGACATGCATTGAACTTATCATGACTATTTATTCTTTAGGGTATGTTCTCATGTCATAATGAAGTTTTTAAGAGTGTAAGTTCTTATATGAAAACACGAATGGTTTTACAACATGTCTACCTTTTGAGTGATGTTCTGATGTATCATTTTTTTTAAAACTAAAATATTTCTTGCTTCATAAAAGTATATTTACTTCCACTGAAACAAATGGTTGTTATAATGTATATTCTCTTGAACAATAATTTCAATACATGTAAATTAAGAGATGTGGTTGAGATCAAAGTGTGCAGCGATGATGGAATTACTTTTAAATAATTCTTTTTGCAAAACATAGAAATTTTGATGGTAACTAAGGTATATTTTGTTTTGTGTGATATTTTAAACATGACCATACCCATGTATGATTCATTTATATGTATGATTGTTGAGTAAATTTGTAAGAAAATTTTATAATGGGTACTTGTTGGTTGTTAATGTGCCCCTTATAAAAAACATACTTTATATTCATAATTAATTTTAAAGTAATTCATTTGATTGTTTTTGATTTGTTGACAATGTAAAATGTTACGCTATAAATGAATGATATGTATTAAACTCTAAAAAGAAAGTACCAAACCTGAAATTTTATGGGATCTTATCCTTGAATTTAAAATGTAGCACATACATATCCAAGTTCTTTTTCAATTTTGTCCGTTAACTCAAGATCTTATTCAAAGATATGAATGCTTAGTAAATAGAAATAAAAAATCCTTTGAACTTTCATGTATGTCATCCCTTAGATAAATTATGTGATTATGTGACTTTGTTGTCTATGCCATTGTACATGATCTCCTACTGATGGAGATGGTTGATATATGCGTTAATTTGTATGCTTGTTACGATTCTGAAGTATATAATATTTGTTGGCTAAGTGTGCTTTTAAGAATACCTTAGCATTCTCAATTGTTTTAATAAGTGTAAAAAAAAAAATCATTCATTCCTTAAACCTAGTTACATTCTGCATTTGATTTAAGGGCATGGGGTATTTGGGACCCATTGTTCTTAATGTAGTTGTTTTGAAAATATATTGAACTTAAGATTATGTCAATTTTGAGGACAAAATTATTTTGGGGGGGGGGGGGGGGGGGGAATAAAAAC
>Ga0228711_1005488_pt1 | contig 19287 bp, 7 predicted proteins | sample MedpolnodulmetaG_2_FD_177996 | JGI IMG/M metagenome (GOLD analysis project Ga0228711, IMG submission 177996) | Root nodule microbial communities from Medicago polymorpha collected in Santa Monica, California, United States - brown nodules | ecosystem: Host-associated > Plants > Roots > Nodule...
CGTTTCTTTTTTGAATTGGCCTTTGGTGTAAACATGAAAGTTTTAGATAACTTTGTTAACTTTCCAATAGCTTTGGTTTGACGTGAAAATGATTTTTGGTTTTTGAGTTATGATGAAAATAGTCAAAGGAGATCTTAGTGAAATTTTATGAAAATTCCGCATAACTATTTCTAAGTCAACCCAAAACTTATGGATTGTCTCCAAACTTCAAAGCTTGTGTACTATGAGTTCAATTTAAGTGTTTAATGATTCTAACCTTGTTTGTCATGAATAACCTTGTTAATGAATTATTACATGAATGTATAAGTGTTGATGATTTATTATATGAATGCTTATGTTGAACTAACATGATGATTATATGATGTTGCAATTAAATGATGAATATCCATGAGATTATAATATTGAAGTTGTACGTTGTTGTTGACGTTGCACGTTGTTGTTGAGTCCATGCATACTCATATAAAGTTGGGGGCTCATGCCCTGTGAATGTTAATCATTCAAACACGTTGTTTTTAGGAGTTATACTCCAGCGTTGACTTTGAGGAGTTATTTGCTCCAGCTAGCTTTTAGGAGTTTGTTGCTCCAGTGTTGATTGGTACCACATGCATAGTCGAGTTGTTGTTGCGTCGTTGCATTGTCGTTAATGTTGAGTTGTTGTTAGTTGTTGTTGTGTTTCAAATGCTAAGTAGAAACAAATGAAGCATATGTGAATTATTGTTGATAATAAGTATATGTGAACTATTACTGTTGTTAATTATTGTTGTTTAAGTTGTTAAATTCCGTTGATGAATTATATGCTTATTATTATTGAATGTGAAATCTCACCCCTTTTGTTTGAATGTTGCCCCTATGTTGGTAACGTGCAGATAACCAGGCTTAGCTGTTGATGTGAGTTGACTCTCTCGTGTGTCGTCTTAGGGTCGCTCTGATACGTAACAGAATGGGGATTCTTGCTTTGCTTTCCATTGTTACGTATTGTTTTATGAACTATGTTGTTGAACCTTTTTGGATTAAGATTTTCCTTTAAGTTGTTTATGTTGAGGCCGTAGTGCCAAAGATTGTTGAACAAAGTTGTTGGTTTTGAAATAATTTTTCCACTGCGATATAAATGAATTTTTGACTAGGTTGTTTTGATAAATAGTTACTTTACTCTATTTATGTTTTAAAAGTAGTGTGACATTCCGTTTTACGTTGAATACTCTGATTATTTGTATTATTTACATTGTTGAGAAAACGGAGTGTTACATTTATGATAAAAGGAAAAGTTGTTTTGAGTGAAAACGGAAAAATAATACAACATTAATTGCATTTCATATATTTTTTGAGGGGGGGTATTTCATATATTAAAATTAACAAATAAGTAAATGTTGCATTACAATATTTCTATTTCATCAATTCACATTAACTTCAGTCTCCCTTAACAAAATAATTATAATGATTTCATTCAAAAATAAATAATAGAAAATATTGAACATCAATTTCTTACTCCACTTATTCAAAATAAAAATAAGTTAGGATACGTTGAATCCACAATTAACTATAAGATAAGTTAATCCGCTTAATAATCAATTATAAACAATCTAGAAACATTTGTCGTTAATAAATATAAAAAATACTCAGAAACCAAAGATACTTAAATAAAATTTGTAACAAATATTTATTAGTGAAGAGTATAAAAAACATAATACAAGTATTTGTTATTGATTTATAAAAAAAACACATGATAAATATTTGTCACTAATAAATTAAGAAAAATCACGGAACATATATTTATCAATTATACATAAAAACAAGGGCATGCATTTGTCATTAATACTTCAAAAATATTGTCATTGATAAATATTAAAAGAAATAAGACAACTAATAATCACTCATACAAAAAAAATCATGGAACAATTTTTATTTTTTTTACAAAAACAATCACGGGATAAATATTTTTCATTGATAAATATCAAGAAAACACTAAATAAATATTTGTCAATAATACATTTAAGAAAAAGGAGACAAATATTTGTAACTGGTGCATAAGAAAGTACGAGACATGTACTTAGCACAATTTTGCACATAACATATATTTTTCATTTTAAATAAAAAAAAATATAGGACAAAGACTTATTACCGATACATAAAAAATTATGGCTCACATATTTTTTGTTGATAAAAATAAAATAAGAAACATTGTTAAAATATTAGTCATTTATACATAAAAAATACGGGATAAATATTTGTCATTGGGTAAATCTAGAAAGAAGAAAAAAAAAAGTGACAAATATTTGTGATTGATACATAAAAAAATACAAACGTTTTTCGTTAATATATATAAAAAATGATAGAAATATATTTTCACTATGCATAAAAGCACAACACATATATCTATTACTAATAACCGTAAAAAAATAAGGGACACATATTTGTCATTGCGGCAAAATGAAAACACGGACATAATTGAAAAACACGAGATAAATACATTTCATTGATAAATAAAAAATAATATATTTTTTCTATTGAAAATTAATAGTCTATCACCCGTGCATTGCACGGGTTAACGCACCAGTAAAGTTATATAGAGCGACTCAATATGTCAACTCACTTCAGCTTCATAAAGGTGTGTAAAAATCAAATGAGTTGATCCGGTGTGATTAAAAAAAAATGAAAAAAGAGTGATCCGTTGAATATGAAGATTAAATCGTTTTTTGGTAGTGATATGAAGATTAAATCTAAACCAATTAAATTTGTTTTGTTTATTTCTGTTTTGACTTTTTTTGTTTTGTTTTGTTTATTTCTTTGTTTTGACTTAAATTGGATCGAACATGTAATTCAAAATTGATCACCTAAAAACAAATCAAAGCCATTTATATATTTCTATATTTTTTATTTTACACTATATTAGTAATACTATCTTATAAAATACTTTTTTTGAGAAAATCTTATAAAATATATTGTATTCATGTGTTTTTTTTTTATTTCTTTTCTCTCATTTTAGCTTATTTGTTTGTTGTAATATTATAAAAAAAATCAAAGTATTTGAAAAAAGTCAATTTGTGTCATTTTTTGTAAACAAATTTAACATTTTATTTTTAAATGTCAATTCTATTGAATCAAACTAAACCAGTTCATTTTTTATCGGTTTGATTTGGATTTTCAGGAGAAAAAATTGAACCAAACTGACTATTAGTTTGGATTTTGTCTGCTCAAAAGTGGAACTAAACTAACCTGTTAGTCCGTTACACTACTTTCACTCCATCTTGCCTTGTTTTTCCATTTGGTGAAATGGAGGTTGGCCAACTATAGTGGAAGCGTCGGAAACCTCAAGTGGTACACATAAAATAGCTTATTAAACTAATTTATTAGTCGAGCTCAACTCATTTTTCCAATTCTAACTAAAATAATTCTTAGTCGATTTTTCTTATCTCGTCTCGATTGAACTTTAGATTCTAGGGTTTTCTTTCCCTCCCAATATCCATAGAATTAAGAGAGAGAGAGAAAACATTATTATTTCATTAGAATTATCTGAGATCTTCGTTCATATATGTGCAACTATAAATATTAGTTCTTTATGTAGGATAAGAAACCTTATAAACGACAGAACTCTCTCTTAAATTCTTTAGTACATTTTCAAAATTGAATTTGAATCTAAAATCTCTTATTACTATGAGTGAAAGACACCAAAATCATCTCTTTCGGACAAAATTGATGAAACAAAAAACTCAAATCGAACCAAACTGAAAAAGTATCCAACCTTGTTTGGTTTGGTTCAAAATCGAACCAAACCAACCTAAACCGATCTAGTTTGGTTTGGTTCTCGGTTTTTAATTTTGAGATTCAAAGAACTGATGCTAACCCCACTCCCCGTTTTAGTAATAGTATCCCTCCTCACACACAATTATAATTAAATTCAAAATTAAAACCCAACACAAAATACAACTTAATTCATTCAATTTCTTCCATCATCATCTCATTTCATCATTCAGACTCATTTCATTTCTACTGAAAAAGAACAGCAACCGCTAGTCGCACCTAACTCATTGTTCCTCACCGTCGTTGAATCGTCCACCTCTTGTTAGTTTTTTCATGTTAGTTATACAAAGTTGTTTGAAAAACAGAGAACATGGAAAACAAAGTTTTACAAAATATTTGAATATATTGTAAGCATGAAATACAAATTTGTGAAAACATGAATTTTTTTAATTGTATTTTCAAACAAACTGATCAACCGAGGTTATCCAACCGAACGAAATCGACTAGTTTGACTTGGTTTCTTTTTTAAATAGCAGTAAAAACTGAACCAAACTAAACGGATTAAAATTTTATTGGTTCAAACGTTTTTTACAAAAAATAATCCAAACCGAACGGTTACACCGCTAAATATAGCGTAATTTGATTGGTTAAATTCACGGCAAGGTGGGCCAAACCTATATAAAGCAATCAAAATCAAAATGAGATGAAGTAATAATTTGGAGGAAGTCCCAACTCCCATTAGCACCTCACCTCCCCCCCTATATAGTATTAACAAAACTACTCATCACAAAACTCACCAACCCACGTGTCACATCTTAACCTTCCATTCCTACGATGATCCAACGGCCACGTCTCATTCTCAACTAACCCATCGGCTTACCCACCTACACTCAATGTCACCAACCCATCTATATATACTTCCCATTTTTCCCTCTTTTTTTTCAGGAAATTTTTTCTTTCCTACAAACCTAAAAAAAAAAAAAACCAAATACAAAAAATCTCCACTTTGCCATTTCCTATGATCAAAAAATATTTATTTATGCAAAAAAAACTATATTCCACATTAATCCTTTCCGTTTTTGTCACAATTGCTAACTGCCATTCACCTATATCCCTCAAATCCCTCCCCTATACAATATAACATATATAGCTACGTAACGCAACCCCCACAAAAACAAACTCAAGAGATCTATCTAACAATCTATCTCTTGAAACACAACATTATAATTAACCTTAATCAACCTCAATTTCTTCATCATTATAATAACAGACAAGATCATAATGGAGTTTTCAAATGGAGATCATAGCAATGGTTGTAACGGTTCTTCCATGAATCTTTGCAATGGTGGAACAAAAACTAGTAACAACAATGACCCTTTGAATTGGGGTATGGCTGCAGATTCTATGAAGGGTAGTCACCTAGATGAGGTGAAACGTATGGTAGAGGAATACCGGAAACCGGTTGTGCCCTTAGGTGGAAAAGGTTTAACAATATCACAAGTGGCTGCGGTTGCAACACATAGTACCGGTGTGGCGGTTGAACTGGCGGAAGAGGCACGCTCCGCCGTTAAAGCTAGTAGTGATTGGGTGGTTGATAGTATGAATAAAGGGACTGATAGCTATGGAGTGACCACCGGGTTTGGTGCAACCTCACACAGAAGAACAAAACAAGGTGGTGCCCTTCAAAGTGAACTCATCAGGTAATTTATTCATTTTTGTCAAAATTTCAACTTATCAAATTTATTATGATTAATACATACTATATTTATATGCATTTTCTTTATAAATTTTCTTAACATATGTCATTAAATAGATATTTTATAAACCAACGTAATAAAGTGATCTTATAGTTTTGTCAAAATAAAAAAAGTGATCTTATGATTACATAACTATTAATTTCAACTTGTCATCAACTATTCAAAAGTCAAAACTACTTGTTAAATAAAAAAACTATTGAAAACTACAACATTTTTTTTTAAGAAAAATGAAAACTACAACATCTTGGTGCATGTTTGGTAATCCAATAACTTTATCAAGATGATAACGAATCATTGTAATTTTACAAAAGCTTTCAAACCTAATTTTTGAAAATCATGGTGAGTCGTTGTAATTTTGACAAATCTAGGATGATACATCATACATGCATTTGATGAAATTTGGTTTGATAAATATATAAAGTGCAAAAAAAGTTTAGACATACATTTAATTATAATATTAAGTTGTGATATTTTTTGTTTTGTTTTCGCTAACGTAAGTTCTGATGTTTAAGATACACAAGTGTTTCTTAAGATGCATACACAAATGTTTATATTAAACTTATGTCTTATGTCTAAAATATATTTTGGGGATGAGCACATATTAATTATATCGTATCTTAACATATGTTGGTGCGATATTTTAATAACTTGTGTCTCGGTTTTTGGTTGGTTTATTTATGGATTGGTTATGCTGAATATTTATATTTTCCCTTACTTTGGGGTAGGTGTGTTACCAGTGATCTGCTTGATGTAGTTAGGTAGAAGGTCATGTCATTATTTGATTTTTTTTTATTGTAGATTGAACAGAAGTGTGTATCCCTTTTTTGTGCTTTTGTTTGTTTGTTTGTTTGTTTAATATGTTCATTAAACGTAAAAAATGGCTGTGTGAAACTTGTGATCGCGGGAATAACCACTTGTTTTATAAATAAGTTAAGTTATCATATACCAAAAAAATAATAATTAAGTTATCATAATTCCATTTGTAACCCAAAGGTAATAAATGACGGGTTAGTTTTAGCAAGAATCATCATTAGGAAAAGAAACATAGGAAAAAGTGGTGTGATGTCAATTTTTAATTTTTGAAAATATTAAAATTATCCTAAATAATAAACTTTTATATAATTAATTGTTTATGTTAAGGGAAAAATGCGATCGGGCATGAAAGCTCATAGTTCGTATTCCTTTTATTTCTCATTTTTTTTATATAAACTCAAATAAGCTCACGATTTTTTATAATATATTTTAAGTTGATGTAAAAAAATAATTTAATATATTATTAGTGAGTATTCTAAAATGAGAATAAGGGGCATGTATCGCATAGATCAATTTTTCATTGATATCTAGTGGCAGCTCATTAATATTTTTCATTGAGTGGCAACTCATTAATTTTAAGATTCAACTACAAGAGTGAACTACATGTCATAAAAAGAAATATAAGTCCTTCAAAAAAATAGAAATATAAATAAAAACTATTAATGTAAGAATACTTAGTAAAAATTAAAAAAAATTGAAATTTATTCATTGTAAATATATATTTTAAAATAATTTGTACTGTATAGTTTGATTCATGTGAACTATCATTCAAAGCTATAGTTATAGTACAAAGTTAAATATTAAATTTTCTATTATTATAAAAATCCCTTGATCAGTGTCCTTTTTTTTTTTTAAGAAATAAAAATGGATTGTATTAATAACGGAGGTGAAACCTCCTTAGCATAAGGTGTATTAAAGAGACCATCCCAAAAAACCAAGAGTCAAAACAATAATCACAGATACAAAAGTCAGTCGATACCCAGACATAACATAAGGTCCGACGACCATCTCTGAGAACCGTACACAAACGTGACATTATTTGCTTTTAGCCACCAAAACGAATGAAACTTCACTTTATCAAAAAACTTAACAATTGGGGTTTGAATGTTATTAAAGAGTCTGTTATTACGTTCATTCCAAACCAATCAAAAACACAACAGCCAAATAAGTTCTTTCTATAGTCTATATACCCTTAATTACGACCCTGGTTAACAACAGATATATATTTATATTTTAGGAATACACATTTTCATACTCTTATTTATATTGTTTAAAATCGCCCAGGGTATCAATCAATAGAACAATGTCAACAAAATGCTATCCTTATAATGTTAGGTAAATGTATTTATTTATTTAATTGATAGAAACAGGACTAGCATTGTATTCCATATAATTTATTACATTGCGAAAGAGGGGATGTTTCTTCAATTAATTTTGTAGTACCATTTATTTGCGAGTGAAATCGTGGCATTGTGTAGATCACCCTGCAGCTATGGAATTGCATGTGATATACTCCATTATTCAATACCTAAGTTTATGGAATAAATAAAATGAGAAAAGATGGGTGTACACCCCATTCACCTCTTACACGCCATAGTTAAGTGCTGAATACATGCAGAAGAAACAGAAGAATTAAGAGTATATAAAAAAAAAAAAAAATTGAAAGAAGAGTATATAACCCAAATAAAATATTAATTATTTCAAGTGCTCAATTTATTTTAGTTTATTTTTGCCTCGTTTTTTTTTATTTCAGTTTATTTTGAACTGTGTCATAATACTTCTTTCACATATTTATCAACAAAAAAAAAATTATTTCTTTCACATAGCCGGTGTGTGGGTCCAACCGTCTAATAACTAGTATAGTGAAAAAACAAAATGACACTTGTCTTTTTCGATTTGTTTTTGCTTATGTGTTTGGTTTTAAGTTGGCGTCATTCCAATTATTACTGTGAAAAAACCATTCATTCAACAGTAGAAGTGTCAGTGTAGGATTTCATGTGAAATAAAATAATGTTTAAAGTTCATACTATAAACTTTTAGTTACAAATTGATGATAGGTGGGCCAGGAGTTGCACAATATATTATAATGGCTCGACTGACAGACCATTAATTAGTTTATCTACATGTTATTATGGTTATTATTCCTTCAGGTCCATCTACATGGTAGCATAGCACCATATCTACACTCATTGCATAAATTTACATGGCCCATATTTAATATTGTTATAATTACTCCCTTCATTTATACATATTTATTTCTTATATAGAAATAGAAAAAAAAAAGCACAAGATGGTGAATGTCCTTTCTTTATGTATTTTCATAAGGCAGAACATCAAGGGATGTTCATAAGGAGTTGTTAAATTAAATGGCTATGATTGAATTGTACACTCATTTTGCAGGCTTGATGTTTTGGCTCTACATAATTGTGCCATTAATTTAATGTACTTGGACAGTTGTACTTTTATGGAACAAAATTGTTGTTTTGACTTGTCATGAGTCATTTGGAATATCATCCTTGTTGTTTAAGTATGTGGCTCAGTCAACTTGTTTCTTAGCAGTTCACAATTTTGTTCATCCTAACTGACTCTGAATCATTTTATTAACATTAATTAATTCATCAGTTGAGGCTTACACGATTCTACTTAACACAATTGTTTGACTTGGCATGAATTAATCATTTGGAAGATCATGCTAGTTGTTTATGTGACTCATTCAACATGTTTGTCAGTTGTTTAGAATTTCATACATTATACACGACTCTATTCATTGTATGACTCATTCAACCTGTCGGACACCAAAGACGCCTTCGTTCTGAATTGTTGGCTCTACATGTATTGATACCGACACAATTTAACAAATATTTTATTGCAACAGATTTCTGAATGCTGGAATTTTCGGCAATGGAACAGAAGCATCTCAGACATTACCTCACACAGCCACAAGAGCAGGCATGTTGGTTAGAATCAACACATTGCTTCAAGGATATTCAGGAATCAGATTTGAAATTATGGAAGCCATAGCAAAATTTCTGAACCATAACATAACACCATGTCTTCCATTAAGAGGTACAATCACTGCATCAGGTGATTTAGTTCCTTTATCATATGTTGCTGGCCTTTTAATTGGAAGACCAAATTCAAAATCTATTGGACCTAATGGACAAGTTCTGAATGCTAAAGAGGCATTTCAACTAGCTGGAATTGAAACTGGTTTCTTTGAGTTGCAACCTAAAGAAGGTTTAGCACTAGTGAATGGCACTGCAGTTGGATCAGGTTTGGCTTCATTGGTTCTTTTTGACACAAATTTACTAGTTGTTCTCTCGGAACTTTTGTCTGCGATTTTCGCGGAAGTTATGCAAGGAAAACCCGAATTCACTGACCATTTGACTCATAAGTTGAAACATCATCCTGGTCAAATTGAGGCTGCTGCTATTATGGAACATATTTTAGATGGAAGTTACTATGTTAAGGCTGCACAAAAAATACATGAGATTGATCCACTTCAGAAGCCTAAACAAGATAGATACGCGCTTCGAACATCACCGCAGTGGCTTGGACCGCAGATTGAAGTGATTCGACACGCAACAAAGATGATTGAGAGGGAGATAAATTCAGTGAATGACAATCCACTTATTGATGTTTCAAGGAATAAGGCACTTCATGGAGGAAATTTCCAAGGTACACCGATTGGTGTATCGATGGATAACACTCGTTTAGCCATTGCTTCCATTGGTAAACTTATGTTTGCTCAATTCTCTGAGCTTGTGAATGACTTCTATAACAACGGATTGCCTTCGAATCTAACTGCTAGCCGCAACCCGAGTTTGGATTACGGCTTCAAAGGAGCAGAAATTGCAATGGCCTCTTATTGTTCAGAACTTCAATACCTTGCTAATCCTGTCACCACTCATGTTCAAAGTGCTGAACAACATAACCAAGATGTTAACTCTTTAGGCTTGATTTCATCAAGAAAAACAGCTGAATCAGTTGAAATATTGAAGCTCATGTCCTCCACTTTCTTAGTTGCATTATGCCAAGCCATTGATCTAAGGCACATTGAGGAAAACTTGAAAAGTGTTGTCAAGAACACTGTGAGTCAAGTAGCCAAGAGAATTCTCACAGTTGGTGTCAATGGTGAGTTGCATCCATCAAGGTTTTGTGAGAAGGATTTGCTCAATGTTGTTGAACGTGAGTATGTTTTCGCTTACATTGACGACCCTTGCAGTGCTACATACCCTCTAATGCAGAAGCTGAGACATGTACTAGTTGATCATGCATTGCAAAATGGTGATAAGGAGGCAAATTCAAGCACCTCAATTTTCCAAAAGATTGGAGCTTTTGAGGAAGAGCTTAAGACCCTTTTGCCTAAAGAGGTGGAAAATGCTAGGGTTGAAGTTGAAAATGGAAACCCTGCAGTTCCTAATAGGATCAAGGAATGTAGATCATATCCATTGTACAAGTTCATGAGAGAAACTTTAGGGACAAGTTTGCTGACAGGTGAGAAAATTAGGTCACCTGGTGAGGAATGTGATAAGGTTTTCACAGCATTGTGTGATGGAAGGTTTATTGATCCCATGTTGGATTGTCTAAAGGAGTGGAATGGTGCTCCTCTACCTATCTGCTAGGATTGTGCTACTCTAATGTAATTTTATTTTTTTTCCTATTTCAAAGACTTTCTTTTTCCTTTTTCATGTAATGTTTATTTTATGAAGATGTTGGGCATGTATTTTAAACTAAGTTGACAAATTGTATGATTTAATTTTATATTATATACGTTCTTTTTGTGCAACCTCCAAGTTCTTCACAACCATAATGTATTAGACCACCCACCCTAAAAAAGAAGTAAACAAAAGGAGGGGGTGTTTGGAAAAATGTAGTGTCAAAAGTAACTCCTTTTTCTTTTTTTGGTAGTAGCATGTTGGCTTGAAATTCACTTCTTAAAGGTGAATAAATGGGGTGTTCGGGGTTTGAACCTCGGCCCTTGCCTATATTATTCAATGTCGCTACTAATTGAGATAGTGTTCAGGGTTTAAACATCAACCCTGCATATATTATGCAATGTCCCTACTAATTGAGATAAGCTCACGAGCGACGGTAACTCCTTTTTCTATTAATACATACTAGGACGAGTAGTTTCCGACTAAGAAATTGGGAATGGCACTCTATGAATCATGGCAATGAATAACCTTTTGATTTTATTTGAGTAGGTGTATTTATTAGTTTGTTTTCTGTTCACATCTTGTGAAGGTAAGGGATGGAGATTGATCAAGATATTTTGATTTGTTATATGCTATGTAAAAAGGACTGGTTGCGATTTTATTGTTTTAATTATCTTTGGAATGTGTTAGGTGCATTTCATTGCCCACAAGAATATCCGCAAGCTCTCTACGTGATCGTGAAATAATTTTACCTACACGTTTCTTCCATTAACCATACAGATAAATTTTTGTACATCAATCTGAACAATTTCAAATTAGATAAAATGTATAGAAGTAGTTCTTGGAAAGAATTTCCACACACATAACACAAACAGAGAAAACCAAAGAGAACACATAATGTTAGTATGGTCCACTTCAATCCAAGTCACCACTTACTCATGAGAACAATGACTTCTACATCATGAATATAATAACTCGATGGACATTAATTGTACTACCTTTTTTTTCTTGTTGTTGAGAGGATTAATTGTACTGCTCTTTTAATGCTTGTGGGTTTTGCAAATATCGAGGGGGAGTAGATAGAAGAGAAAGTTGATCAATCCACTTTCTTAGCCAAATTTTTCATTTTTGCTATAGTAAAGAAAAATACAACTTGACTACCATATCTGTTCGATCATCACGCCTATGGATCACCTTACAACGAAACAGAGGAGATACATTCATCAATAACTTATAGAGTAAAAGGTCAGTTTTATTTCGTTGTCACAAAGATCCTGAATTAGGATTAAATACAAAGTAGTCCATGAATTTGCACTTCCGTTATCACTTTAATTCACGTTAAATAATTCTATTAACTGATGACGTGACAAAGGTTTTATGCTGACAAGGAGTATGAGATGTCACAGGAACTAAAGTGAAAATAAAAAATGGTCATTTTAGTCCCTGAACCGAAAATCAATGATCCCAAAAATCAATATCCTCAAACTCGTCTCAACGAAGTGTTGCTCTTCGTCAAGAACTGGGTCATCTTCCTCAATAAAGTTGTTATGTGGTTGCGGGAGACTTGTTGTTAGGTCTCTAACTGTGCATACTTACTATCAGTTAGGTCTCTAACAGTAAACACTTACTGTCACTAAGGTCCCTGACAATAAACACTTACAGGCACACGACATTTGTCATGCTTCCATGCAATGACTGCTATTCCACGCCTACCACATTTATCATGCTTCCATGCAATGGCAGATATTCCATGAACACACAACATGTCCAAAAATGTGACAACAAACGCTAAATATTAGCTAACAATTCACATAACAGGTTTGACGTTATATCAATGATTGTTATAATAGCTAATATAAAACAAATACTGAATCAAGTTGCTTAAGTTTATGTTCTGCAATCATACTGCAGAAATTAAAGGCACATGCTCAGCTAAATATACTAAGACAATATTTGTAAAAAATCAATTGAAGTTTAGTTGAATATGCATTTTTGAAGTTAATAATCTTTCTAAAAAAATGAAATAGTGTAATTTGAAGTTAACATTGAGATTAAAAATAAGAAACCTTGTAGGTATTCAAGATATACAAATACAAAATTTGGAAAAATGTGATTTATAAGTAGATCTGAAAGCCTGAAACATTCCTTCATATTGCTAGAATTGATAAATTGATATAAAATATGATCATAGTAGGCCTACTTTGTGCTTGTAAGTGTTTACTTTCAGAGACTTTAGTGACAATTAGTGTATACTGTCAGGGACCTAACTGATAGTAAGTATGCACAGTCAGGGACCTAACAACAAGTCTCATGCAACCACATAACAATTTCATTAGGAAAGATGACCCACTTCTTGATGAAGAGCACCACTTCGTTAGGACGAGTTTGAGAATATTGTTATAAAAGAGTCAAAAGAGTTAAAATATATTGATGTGTGAAATGATTAGGATATACAAAAAAAATATATAAAAATTAAAATCATTTTTTTTTTTTATCAAACAGTTTAATAACTAAAATTTACGTTTTATTTTAAAACAAACTGATGGCTGGATTCGAACAACAACTCAAATTGACCTATAAAATTCATTTTTTTTAAAAGGGCGGGAGAAAAGAATGAATCCCTTGTTTTGTCCATATCCGTCGCACAAAATTGGAAAAACAAACCCTAGAAAGTGTTGTTGCAATCCATAACGGCAGCTTTCGAATCCCCACCCCAGGTATTTCATTATCTATCTTCCTAAATCACGAGGTTTCCCCATTGCAATGGAACACTACTTTGCTTCCACATTATATTCTTGTTCCGTTGTATTGCATATTACAATTCCATATCGTTTATTAACATATCCGTATCAGATACCCATGCTCCCCGATACTCTTATCCATAATTTGTTTTAAGTTATTTTAATGATCATTTTGTTGATACTTGATTTATGCAAAAACTATACATTTTATATTTTTATCACAAGTATTCTAGTTAATTTTTTTAGGAGCAGTATTACATTATGTTATAGTTATATTTCAATGAAGAATAATCAATGCATTTTTTTTAAGTAGTTTATATGCATCTAAGTTTTATTATAAAAAAGTTATTAATGTATCTTAGCCGTATCTTATCGTATCGTATCTGTACTACGTATCCGAGCTTCATATATAAGACTTGTTATATCTCGTAATCATTTCACTCGTTAACTACTATACTTTTTTATGCTTGCTTAGGTACTTGCACCCTTCCCCAATAATATCTAATTTAGCGGACGAGGTAATGAGTCCACCCAAGAAGAGAGCAAGGCATGATAACGAAGAGAAGAATCAAGACAGGCTGAGTGACTTACCTGACTGTCTTATCCTTCACATTTTGTCATTTCTTAACTCCAAACACACCGTCCAAACTTGCATCTTGTCCAAAAGATGGAAGCCTCTTTGGAAACGTATTCCTACTCTTATATTGGATTCCTCAAAATTTCCCACTCTGAAGCATTTTTCCATATTTGTGTCTAAGATTTTGACTCTTCGTGATACCTCAACTGCACTGCATGCTCTTGATCTTCACCGTCATGGTAGTATTGAGCCGCAACTCCTTAAAAAGGTTCTAGACTGTGTTTATTCCCATAATACCCACCTCCAACAATTAGGAATCTCTCTACATGGTGAAACATGTCTCATTTTGCGCAGCATTTCTTCATGTCGTGCTCTTACTTCTCTCAAGCTTTCACTTTACTCTAGAGGTCGTTATAATTTTGATACAACATTGTTTCCAAAATCTTTGAATTTGCCGGCATTGACCAGCTTGGATCTCACAAATTTCGCCTTTTGCGGTGATGAAAATGGCCGTGCTGAACCCTTTTTGACCTTTACCAGGTTGAACAGTTTGGTCATTAGCAGTTGTACGGTAAAAGATGCACAAGTACTCAGGATATCAAGTGAGACACTTGTCAATTTAGCTATGCATAATAATTCATCTTGCTTTACCAAGATCGAGTTATTTGCTCCAAGTCTTTGTACATTTACTATTAACAGCCGTCTTGATCAGAAAATATGTGGGAACGGTCTTTCTTATGTTAAACATGTAAATATTGATGTTCATCAATATTTTGCTACGGAGGAGCAGGCTTCGATTCTCCTCAGCTGGTTGCTAGACCTTACCAATGTAGAATCATTGAAAGTCGCTTCCCCTACTATTCAGGTACTTTGTCATGTTTTCGGACTTTATTTTACTTTCTTCTTAAGATGCTTTTTTTATTTTTTAAATTTTGTTAAAATTCAGCTGACTTGCATAAAACTGATCCTAATTCACCCTCGTTGCTTAGATTCTCTCCTTAGTTCCTGATTTATTGGAGGTTAAGCTCACTTCTTTGTGTAACTTGAAGTTATTGGAAGTAAAACTGATGCCACTTCGTTATAACTTATTTTCCACATTAATGGAAGAGGCCATGTTAAAGAAAGCTGCTGCCAAATCACGTAAAGAAGCTGCTAAGTTAAGAAAGGAATTTAAAGCGGGTTTAAAACCACCTCCCATACCTGATGGAATAGTTGACTTCTTGCGACAAAACTTGCCGTCGGTGGAAGTTAACATCTTAACAGATTACCCGAGTTCTTTTGATCTTAAGCAGGTAGTTATTTAAAAACCATAAGATTTTTTTGAGAATCTGAGCTTAGATAATTTCAAATGAAACAACCATAAGAAGAGTTTGTGATTGGTTGTTACTAAACAGATTGAAGAATCTGTAAAGGCCCCGAAGAACACCACCTGTTGTTCGCAATTTGTCGCGCCTTATTCCTCCTTTGATTCACCTTCTTCTGCTGCTGAGCCTGCTTCTGCTGCACCTCTCAATCTTCATCTCTGTTGCGCTGAAAAGGTAACATTCCTCAGATGCAATTTGATGGATCCCCTTTGAGCTTCTGTTACTGAATTTTTCGGTGCCATTTGCTGTTTTCACGTGAAGATTTCCATTTTTGTGATATTTGTAAATGATGGCAAAGGCATCTATAATAAAATCTTTATGTGTGCTTCAATTACATGCTGCCCCCTTTTTTCCACTTGCTTTCTATTTGCAATGTATAAGCTGGATGTTAAGAATTAAAGGACTGGAAGTTAAGATACATGACATTGAAACGAAGTTGCTTAAACAACTATCTAGAAACATTGTGTTTATTGTTAAATATCACATATGGCTATACATTGTTCTGATATTGATCAGTTGTCTATTACTAATTGTTGTTGTTATAACAAACATTACATTGTTATTCATCTTGATTAATATCACTTTTTATAAAGTGAACTGAATTGATATGGTGAATGCTAGCGACACACCCTCAAACACGCTCTCTTAAACACACTCTAATCTATTGGGCCACATCGTCTAATTCTTCTAAACCCTTAATTGTTAACCGGATAAACAAGTTAGCCTTTTTTTTTTTTTAATAATTGTATAGTCTCCACTACCAATTACCCATCGTCTTTTCAATCTTATCCAACACAGGGGACTCGTTCAATGAACTAGGAGCAAGTGGGATAGACATGGGGGTTGTAATATAAGGTGGAGTCGTTGAGATTTTTGAGAGGCATGAATGGTTCCCAAATGTTCTAACAAAGGATGAGATGTCCAACGATTATTGATATCCTTGAAGAAGATTAAACACCTTTGTTTCAACAACTGCATTTTGTTGAAAGAGAAGATGGAGGTGGTGATGAAAATGGGGTTCAATGTTCACGTGAGGAAGAATATGATGTTGATGTGGACCTAGTGGAATTTGTAGAGCTTAAAAAATAAAATAAAAGTATTCATAGTTTAATAACTGGTAACCAAAAAAACAGTTAAAAAACTTGAACCGTCCAATGGATGAGAGTGTGTTAATGGGTGCGCCCTTAGCAATACATTGTTGTTGCCTTGATGATAAAAAGAACTAAATTGATATGGGATATGATTTGCTCTTGTTGCTCTGCTCTAATTGTAATGCTTATTTTTATGATAGATGGCAACTAATGTTGACAACAATGACTCAATGCTTTGGCCTGACTTGGTAACTAAAGTTTTCATTGACATTATGGTTGATGAAGTTACAAAAGGAAATATGCCAAATGGTGTGTTTCATAATAGCACATGGACCTCGATGACTACTAGGTTGAACTCCATAACTAATTGCTCCTATAAAAAGGAACAACTAAAGGCAAAAATGGATAGGCTACGAGCCATATTTCATGACTTCCATTCACTTTTGCAAAACAATGGATTTGCTTGGAATGTAGAAACCAATGTTGTTACTGCAAGTGAAGAGGTCTGGCAAAATTATCTTAAGGTATGGTTAAATTCTTATAGGTTTTAGTAGTAGATTTACTTTAATTTTATTTGTCAATATTATTAATGTATTGACGATATGCTTATATTATTTTAGACACATGATAAAGCATCTCAATTTCAAAAGAAAGGTTGTGACCATTATAAGTTGATGGAAATCATATTCAACAAAAATAATGAAACCGAAGCACTTCATCAGTCATCTACCCAAGACCCACCAAATACCGATAAAGAAAATGAGCTGGATAATCAATGTTGTAACATTGGGAGTGTGAATTTTGTATCTGTTGATAATGATAGTTCAAACAATGATATACAAGAATTGGAGAGCATCACGTCTAGTGGGAAGCAAAAACATCAAGTAAAAGATCATACATCCATGAAAGAGTCTACATCGGGTCGGATGGGAGATGCAGATGCTGCATCGGGTAAGATTGTGGAGGCTACTTCTTCACATGGAACAGTAGATTGTTCTCTTACTAAGTGTGTGATTGGTCTTGAAGAGATAGAAGACATTTCAGATGACATCTTCGTAAAAGCCTTGGAAAAGTTTAAGGATCCTGATTGGAGGGAAATGTTTATGGCCATGTCTAATGATAGGAGACGTGGATGGCTGTTTAGACTTTAAGGATAAAACTTTACTTGCATATGTGGCCATGTCTAATGATAGGAGACATGGTGACTAGACACACTTAATATTTAATTTTTGGTTATATTCGTCTTTAAGCTATTTGGTCAACATTTGTATGTGTTTTATGAATTGTTTTGGATTTTATAGTGATGTTTTTAAACCTTTTATTTCACTTTCATTTAATATTTTGCTCTTAAAGTTTTGTTATAAAAATGTATGACAGATTATGACTAGAAGTGGTGATTCTACTTATGATACAAGTGATGGTGAATTTGCAAACGTTCCCTCTCTTATTTTTTTGGCGTCAAATAGTTTAGTTGCAAAGTTATTACAAAGAGATCAAACGGGGAGTACAAACTCCCAATAAACCAGCATCCGTCAAATGCTGAACACGAGCTGTAGGTTGGTCATACACACGGATCTTGTTCTCCACCTCACAACCAAGGTTAGCTAGCCTCTCTGTAGGCATGCATAATTATCACTTCCAAATTCAGATCAAGAAATGCAGGAAACTTGTTGAAAATTCTCTAGCACTACGAACTGGTCTTGAATATGTTGCTGAAGTGTTAAATGGATCTAGCCTTTAGCATAGTGTCCCATTCCACACCAATCATCACAATATCAAGCTCTCTACGTCCAATAGCTTGATAGAACCTCTTAACCTCATTCTGTTTGTCATAAATCTATATTCTCATACTTGAACCACACTTAGACTCGGTAAGATTTTGATCATAATCAAAGATTTGATAAAAATGAGACAACAAAGGTGTATTCTCGTACTCAATTAACAGCAAAGATTTGTTATAACACTGTTGAGAACATCAATTTCATCATTCAATGGTTTTGATAGTTTTTTCATATCAACCAACCAATGAGCAGCATTCTTTTGATTTTTAGAATCAAGCCATGTTCACCATTGCCTCGGGGTTTCTTTTTTTGTTGAGTATATCTAACACTTTTTCGTCTTTGATGTGATGTAATAATTCGGCTAAGAGAGTATAGACTTTACCAATTTTGAGAAATTTCATCACACAAGAGTTGTTTTAATTAAAGACCTCTTAGCTGAGAAATTTCCTCACCAATGTTGCATTTTCTTCACTGATATATTGTTTGTGCAGCACGTTGTTGTTCTGCCATTGGAAAATTTAATACGGGTTGAAGCCACCACACTTTTGTGTAACGGTGCAATTGCTATGTATCTTGAGTAAAAAAAATTAAAATAATTCTTTCAGTAAACTTCCATAACTTATGTTAACAGTTTTGATCATTTTTTGACAAAAAAAAAAAGGACTTTGGGTCCGTTTGGATTAGCTTATTTTAGAGCTTATATAAAACAGCTTATGCAAATAAATAAGTTTTTATGTATTATTTATAAGTTTTTAAGGTAGTTTATG
>Ga0228711_1005490_pt1 | contig 19280 bp, 11 predicted proteins | sample MedpolnodulmetaG_2_FD_177996 | JGI IMG/M metagenome (GOLD analysis project Ga0228711, IMG submission 177996) | Root nodule microbial communities from Medicago polymorpha collected in Santa Monica, California, United States - brown nodules | ecosystem: Host-associated > Plants > Roots > Nodule...
TACTCTTTTGTTTCTTCCCTATACCCAAATGTCAAGTTTTTAGAATTTTATTGCTAAAATAAAAGAATCCATTCAAATTTGTTACTCCATCTATTCTTCCAAAATACTCCTTCCCATCCTTTTTATTTGATCCATATTATGAAATAAAAATATCAATTTTTTTGGGGGGAAATATATCAATTTTTGTTGACATTGTTTCCTACAAAATGGAGATGGGGATGGTAATTAGACCCAAGTTTAATGGGCACCGCCAAACTTCATTGTTAGGTTTGAGTCTGACCTTGGTAATTACCTGCAAGTTTGAATGGGTATGAGCGCGGATATGGCAACTCAAGTGACCGTAATCCAGTGTGAGTTAGGAAATGTCCATCGCACGGTGTCACTTGTTCTTAGGCTTGGGTCAGACTTTAACCCAATCGGATTGAGTCTTGGGGTAGTTAGGAACAAATCTAAATATACAAGGTTGACATAAAGAGTTTAATTGTATAGCTACACCCAATTATTCAATATATAATTTATATAGTTAATCTTACTTTCATGTGAAAATTTCAATTACTATTATTCAAAAAATATATTATTATTCAGATAAATAATTTTTTTAGAAAGAAAGGACTCATTCTTTGTGCTATGATAAAAAAAAAAATTAAAATATAATGTTTTGTTTGAATGATTCATTTGGCCACTCCAAAAAACGTGGCACAAGTTTTTTTTTCTTTCTCTTCTTTTAGGCAATGACATAAGTATTATTGTTCAAATTTTGAGTTAAAAAATAGTGATATTTAAACGATCAAATCAAAATGTGACAACTTTTAGAACACCATATATAAATACACCTAAAATAAGTATTTGTTATGAAACTAAGAAAATAAGAACAAGAAATAGAGAGAAGGAGAGGAAGAAAGAACACAGAGAAGTATAATATTATTTTTGTATGTTAATATGAACTTTATTTATAGAGAAACATTCACTAATTATAATATTCATAACAGTATTAATTTAACTCTGTAAAAAAAAGAGTATTAATTTAATTAAAGAAAAAAATTATTCTTAATAAAAATACAATGTCAAATGTTCTCGTGAGTTTAACTAAGTTGTTATGACAATGCATAATATATGCAAGGTCTAGGGTTCGAACCCCTGCCAACAAAAAAAAAAAATACAATGTCAAACAATTATTTAGCTATCAAAATAACCTTTCTCATAAAAAACAATTTATTTAATTAGTCAATTTTCCTTTAAATTCATGTGAATTTTTCTTAACACATCCATAAAACATGTCCCACCTAACTTCCATCCTTAGTGGACACAAGAAACTAGCGTAACACATGGTAATCCAAGTATATCCAAACTAGCTTAACATATTTTAATTAATTTTTGATTTCTTGTGAAACAAGTTAGTTATAACAGGCAACATAGACTTAATATAATAGTATCGTTTTTCTTTTTGACTAAGCAATTGATAATTAAGTTAGAGAATTCAGAATTTCATTCCCATTTTTCTTTCACTCATGGCTTGGTTTCGAAGAACAGAAAAGCTTATTGTTCAAACTTTTCATACATTGCCTTCAACCTCAAGGCTTCCATCTCATAATTCTATTTTTCAGCCTAACTCCAGAATTTCCCAATCTCGCTATTTTAATTTCGCTACCAAAGGTGCAACCTATAATAGGTTTTCTAAGAGAATAGGAACAAGTGGTTTTGAAATTAATAAGAATTTTAGGAGATTTTACTCTGTGTATCCTAAAAATGTGTGGCATTTTATGCCAAGAGGGGCAAAAGATTGGTTTCAAGATCCTAAAAATGTTTCCCTTGTTCTACTCGGAGTTGTTGGTTCAGGTGTTTTAATTACTGTCTGTTTTCAAAATATGGAAACTATTCCTTACACAAACCCGAACACATGTGATTCTAGTTTCGAATGAGATGGAGAAGAAGCTTGGAGACTGTGTGTTTGAAAAGATGAAGGCAGACTTTAAAAATGAGTTGTTGCCGGCAACACACCCTCAAAGTGTGAGAGTTGGGATGATAGCGAACAATATTCTCGATGCGATGAAGACAGCGTTGAGTAAGGAGACTGATCGGAGTAATTTAGGGTATGGTTCAGAAAAAGAAGGAAAAGTTGAAGGGAATTGGAAGATGGAAGATGAGAATCTTGATGACAAATGGGTTCAGAAGGGTAAGGAACAAGATTCGCAACCTTATACGTTGCATTTGGATGGACTGTATTGGGAGATTTTGGTGGTGAATAAGCCTTTTGTTGATGCATTTTGTTTACAAGGTGGGAAGATAGTTGTATTCACTGGTTTGCTTGAACATTTTAGTAGTGATGCATTGATAGCAACTTTTATCGGACGTGAGGTATTCGTTTCATTCTTTAACTCTTTATGTCTGTTTCGATTAACTTATTTGAATTTATCTACTTGCTAAGTGCTTTTGAGACTATTTGATATATTATGGAAACAATTTATGACATGTCTGTAAGCTTTATATTTTTTGCCATTTATGATAAATGTTTACGGCTTAAATGAAAACAAATTGACTTTATTTTATCTTTTGTTATAGAAATAGCTTATACTTATGCATTTATATAATAAAGGCTTAATAGCAGTTTTTCGCCCCCCAACTTTCACGAAGTTGCGATTTTGGCCCCCTAAGAAAAAAAACTACAAAACCGCCCCCTAAGTTTTGCATTTGTGGCAGTTTTGGCCCCAAGGCCAATTTTGACTCGGTCTACGTTGACGTGGCAACCTAAGTGAGGTGCCACGTGTTTTTTTTTTTACCAAAAATTGGCCTTAGGGGGCCAAAACTGCTTCAGTAGCAAAACTTAGGGGGCGGTTTTGTAGTTTTTTTTTTTTAGGGGGCCAAAATTGCAACTTCGTGAAAGTTAGGGGGCGAAAACTGCTATTAAGCCTATAATAAAAGCTTATGCTAAAATTGCTTAATTAAGCGATTTATCCAAACAATGTCATTGTTTTTGCAGTTTAATATGTTTGAGACATAATTTCTAACACTTTACTGCTTGGTAATTAGGTTGGTCATGTTGTAGCTAGACACAGTGCTGAGCAGTTTACAAAAAATCTGTGGTTTATAGAATTCAGAACTGGTAGTGATGATAACAGACTGTCATCACTTTTCTTTAAGCTACCTTTTTCCGAAAGGTAATGATTCATCCATTGTTTCTCTTTATAACCAATTGAATTTCTGTGTTGTTTAACAATTCATTGATATATAGGTAATTTTTTACTCTTTTTTTTGCATGGGATTAAACCTGTATGTCATTATATTGTATATTGGGTGCAAGTTACTTGTTTAAGAAGGGGTTAGGGCATATCTGTCTATTTCAATTAGTTGAAAGGGAAAACATTTGATTGTAGTGTTTAGGCATCTCCTATTTGTAGAGTTGAGTTAGACATTAAAATATTAACAAGACTTATTGGGTCCACCCACAATCAACCCGCTCATGTCACGCCCCAGATGTTGGGTCTTGGGCGTGGGTGTGAGGGGTGTGTTAAGAGTTTTAGGCAGTGATGCAATGTTGATTGTGGAAAGGTGAAAGATGAAAATATGTATATTACTATGGTTAATAATTTGTTACTTAACAAAATTTATTCACAACATTCAGGATGGCAATAGAAGCTGATTACATTGGACTTCTATTAGTTGCAACAGCAGGCTATGATCCTCGTGTGGCTCCTAAGGTCTTAAAGAAAGTCATTGATCGTGATTCTATGCTTACAGATTATCGCTTTACTCAGCATCATCCACGTGATATGTATATAGCTGGATCGCTCGCTCGAGCTGAGGCAAGATATAGAGTTGCATTGCGTGATCAAGCTGAGGAAATAAAAAGAGCTGAATTGTTGGCTCGAGCTCAGGTAAGAAAAAGAGCAGAATTGCTCCCTCAAGCTCAAGCAATGGATGAAGCTCTTGCTATATATAAGAATGAAAGAGATTGATGTGGGGTTGAAGGTTTTCTTTAGGACTACAATAATTGTTTTGTGACAGTATACTTTGAAGAATTTATTTAAGGATTTCCCAGCTGCAGTAAATCCAAATATACTTGATGGTGTATGTGATTTGGTTTGGTTTACTTTTCAGAATTCTAGGCTCCGTTTACTTTGCAAAAATGTTTTCTATTTTCATTTTTTGAACATATTTTTTGCAAAAATGTGTTCAATTTAACTTGATAATAAAAAGATATGAGATTTTCGAAGTGAACCATTGTGATAGAGAGAAAGTAAAGTGTTCGCGATGCATTTCTTGATAAAAAGAAAACAAATTCTTGGAATTTTGATTGTTACAAAAAAAATAAAAATACACATTATATTTTAACAATGTTTTGTATATTTTTAGCACCATGAATTATGAAATCCTTACTTTCCAAACATTGATAAATTAAAAGATGTCAACTTGGACACTACTTTGGCTCTTTAAATGCTCGGTGTTTTCCAAGTGGTAACTATTTTGATTCAAAACTTGGACACAAACAAAGCTTTGTCTGGCAAAGCATTTTTCTGCAAAAAAGTGGTCAAAACAAGTGCAAGGTGGAAAATCGGTTTAGGTATGGATATCCCCATTTTTTATCCTCCATGGCTTTGAGATGGAGCATCTATATCTAGTGAAGGCCAACCATTATGGACGATTCAACAGGCACATCGACATATGCTCATAGATCATGAAAATCATTTGTGGAACCTGTTGGGATCAAAGTATGCAATGCAGAATATGCGGAAGCTTGAATTATCTCTTTTGTTGTGAAGCTTGAAGTGACATGTACTGAAGTACTACTATCAATCACCCAACTAGATGCATTATCAACAATATCATGTTCTTCAACTAGAAGCAGTTCATCATTATATGTCAGATTGGTCGAGCCATCGAATGAATTTTCTTCTTTCTTCTTTCCTTTACCTTTGTCCTCATTCTCATCACTTGGCATAATTTCTGTATTTTTTTTAAGTAATTAATTAATTCAAATAAAGTAATGAACTTTTATTCTCTAATAAATTTCATTATTTTGCTGATAATACATTTTAATCTAGAGAAGCTTAATTAAAATTTCACTAGTTTTTTAGATTAAAAATAACAAGTTGACCAAAAAGATTAAAAATAACAAGAAATATCATAATAAAAAGTATGAATTTTTTAACAAAAAATCAAATTGAAAAAAAAAAGTGGCTTAGGAGAACAGAAAATAAAATCATTTAAACAAAATATGTGTTGTGTAAAACTATTTTTTTTACTTCTATGAATGTTATCTTAATTGTAAACAAATAGAAACCACATTTCTAAGAATCTTGTTAATAATTGTTAATCTAATCAACGTTAAATGTCAACATACGTGTAAACTGTCAATACGCATACACGTTAGGGTATTTAATTTCACTTGCCTTAGAAGTGCTTTATAGAAGCAATTATAACTCGATAAAATTATGTTTGATGTTTATTTTAGAAATTAGTTTTGGGGATTAAAAACAATTCTACGTGAAGCTACTGTTTGTAGTTTTTTAAATTAAAATTGATCCTAACACACAAATTTATAATTCAACTAACTTTTATATGAATGTATTCAAACATAAATTACGTCTACAACTCACTTTTAGTCATAATCAATTTTACATAATTTATTCACTAAAAAATAAAAGAAAAACCAAACATATTGATGTCAATACACTTAGTTACATTTCAAACCAAATATGATTTCTTCTTTTAGACCTTGTCAAAGAGGCATAGAGCACTACATGCAAAAGAATAACTTAAAACATAGATTTATATTTTATTTTAAACAAACACCTCATTGTTATGTCAATTTCTTTCTCCTCTATCGTGTCTCATTGCTCTGTCCGTGATTTGTTTTCGTCCAACTCTATGCTCCTTTCACATTTTTTTAACTTATTAATTTTCGTTTGACTTTCTTCTCTTTTATTTTATTGCATCTTATTGATTCCTTTTAAAGTTAATACTCCAAGGCACATTTTTAAATTAAGAAAAGTATGATGCAGTTACATCCCTTTACATTTGCTTGGTAATGGTCCAAGTAGAAAGTCACATGTATTGTTGTACTACTTAAACAAGAAAGAGGAAAGGTAAAGAATCAAGAATAAAAGCAGTGTGTCGTTATAACAAAAATAGCAAGAAGTCTTATTCCCGTTTTAGTCCATTCCTCAAACTTTTGATGTTAAAAATAAGAGTTAAATATATTTTTATTCCCTATAAATTTATCAACTTTTCATTTTAGTTTTTCTAAAAAATTTCTTCAGCTTTTAGTCCCCCAAAAGTTTTTTATCTTCACTTTTGGTCCCTTTAAAGTAAATTCATATGTAGAATTCAAATTTTTTAATAAAATTTTTCAGAAAAATTTATAATATTATAAGAATCTTTTCCAAAAAAATTTAGAATTTTCTAACAAAACATGAATATATGAATTTTGTTAAAATTTATATTTAATTTATGTTTTGTTAAAAAAAAACTATTTTTTTTAGAGAGTTTTACAATATTCTACACATTTCTGCATAATTTGTTCAAAAAATACAAAAATTTACTTACAAATATGGACAAGATGTAGTAATTGAAAATTTTATAGAGACTAAAAATTGAAAGAAAATTTTAGAAGGACTAAAACGAAAAGTTGATATATTTATAGGGATCAAAAACATATTTAACCCTAAAAATAATTATGTGATATGTTAAACGATATATATTAAATGATGTGTCATACTATCTGATGTCGTGGAATGATCAACCCACATGAAATTAAAAAAAAAAACTTTAAAAATTTCAGTTCAAATATGATATACCGTAATTTTGAAGTCAAAAAAATCTTATGAGAGATTAAAGTTGAGTGATTTTAGTCTTGTAAGCACAGCTCATTTGATAGCTGCAACGACAATTATACGTAGAGCTGAAGTTCGAACGCCGGCCTCATGTTTGAGTCTCAACAACAGGTTTATTTGACAAAAATTAAAATGGGGAACAAGCTATGAATAACAATAGGGTATCAATTTTCATCGGTACACAGTACTCACTCACTCACTGTCCTACTAATACTACCATACCATTTCATTTTCTACCCTTAACCTAGCTTCTTCATTTTCTTCAAGATGAGAAAGTTACCTCTTTTTGCGCTCTCTTCAATTTCTCACAGATTAGGAGCCACAGTAAATAGTAATGTTGAAATCAATAACAAATTTATCACTGGAACTACTGGACCCAACATGATTAGGAGATTTTACTGTGTTAAACCTGAAGTAAAGCCAAAAGGAACATTCAGGGGAAGATTGGAATTTGAAAGTTATGAAACTGTTCCTTACACAAAACGAACTCGCTTTATTGCAATGTCGATAGATTTAGAGAGGGATATAGGTTTGAAGGCATTTCAAGAATTCAAACAAATATTTTCAGGGAAGAATAATTTGGATGATCCAACACATCCACATAGTGTTAGGGTTACAAAAGTTTTCAATAATATTATCAATGCATTGCATAGAGAGATGAACAAAATGAGGTCTGCTTCTGAGTATACCATTTTGCATCGTCTTTGGCTGCGTTTAATTCGAAGGTCACCTCCTTCTATGTTGCATTTGGATGGATTAAATTGGGAGGTTTACATTATAAACCATCCTAGTAAAATTTATGCCGAAAGTTTCCCTGGTGGGAAGTTTACTGTATCCACCGGTTTGATCGAGCAAAATGGATGTGATGCACAGTTAGCAATGATTTTAGCACACGAGGTATTTCGTGATTTTCGTTTCTCCAACTTTTTGTTTTTTAAGTCCGGTTGTGACATTTTTGCAGAGATCTCTATTTAGTTATATGGTTTGAAAAACAATGTTGGTTTCTTGTTAATTAGGTTGCGCATATTGTTGCTCGGCACGGTGCTGAAGGGTTTGAACATCCCCAGTATATCTCTAAGAAACGAAGGTATGATTATTTCCTTATCTCTCTTTTCTAATCCATTAGTTTCCTCTGTGTGTTGTTCTTCAGTTGCACAGTAGATTCATTTCATTGATACAGATTTTTTAGGAACATGCCTCAGTAACAAAATAAAGTCTGAAGACGTATAGTGTACATGCATGCAATGCTCGAATACTCCCTCCGCCTCACAAGGAAATGATTAATAGTGTTGATTTTAATGGTAAAATAATCTTGATTTTACTAAAACACCTTTGTTAATTATAATTAGTAGAGTAGTTTTACATGATTGAAATGCAATAAATAAGGGTATGTTAGTGGAAAAGAATAATAAATGTTGTATTGGTATTATAAAAGGGACATACTGATTTGAGATGGGGGGAGTACAAATTAAGATAGTGAGTTAGAGACATATTGGGGATGATACATAATGAGTTTGTTAGAGATATATATGCGGGCGATGATAGAGAGTAAGTTAGTTAGAGAAATTGTGTATAAACACTACAAGAAATTTAACATTTTGCGACACCTAACCTGCGACCCTTGGCTCAAAACTTTCCCAAAGTACACCACTGCAACGGTTGTTGCAACTGTTTTGCCCAACCGTTGCAAATTTTGTAGTGATTTTCCCTTTACTCTTACCAATTAGTCAATTGCGCTTTTCACCCAAAATATTTTCCTTTCCCGCTTTCTCAATTTCATTCCCATGGTTCCCACTCTTCAAAACCCTAAAACCTCCAATGTACACGAGTTGAATTTTCACATTTGTCTTTATTCAGACAATAGAGTCGTGACTCTGTTGTAGAAAGACAAAGCCTTGCAGAATAATTTTTGTAAGACTGGCAGCTAAGAGCGACTTTTACATTTGTTTACACTAGTTCTTCCTTATAGGTTCATGATCCGTAACCATGATTTGACATGGCTCTTTTGGTTCATTTTGAGTTGCATCTTACTTGTAGCAAGGAATTAAAGTACTGTGCTGTATCTCTTCTCGTCCAGTGCTCCTTTCTGCCAGTCAATGTTGTTTTCGTCATTAAATATATACCTCATGCTTATTCTCAACCCAATGTATTCACAATTTGCAGTTTTGAATTTGAAGCTGATTACATTGGGCTTCTACTAATGGCATCAGCTGGCTATGATCCTCGGTTGGCACATAAGGCGTACGAGGACGTAGAAGAGTTCCAGGATTCTATGCCTGTAGGCTCTGTCTCTCCCTACCCAACAGGAAGAGAAAGAGTCAAAGCATTGCTTCGGCCTAAGATAATGGAAGAAGCTCTTACTTTGTATAATGATGCAAGAACAAGACGTGGGATTGAATGATTGCATTCTTTAGGACAACGCATTTATCACCTCCATAAACTATAAGGTAACAAACTTTATATACCTAACAAGTTATGTTAAACTGAAGTGAAATACCGTTGTCATGTGGTGGAGCATGATGTTTATTGTGATTAAAGGGGTTCCGATGAATCCGAGTTTGATTCGACTGTGATACAAAGAGAGCAAGTTGGTGACACAAAAGTGTGGTATTTTAGAATCTTTGATTGGAGATGGGATTACTAAATATTTGCAATCCAATCATTTTCACAAGAATCCTAAAGAGTCTCATTGAGGAGAAAATCTAAAGAAACACTCGAGCACGTGCAAAAACAAACATCATAGATGTAGCTAGCAGCAGAAAATGGGAATTTGTTGATTCCTTTCTTCAAGTTTCAGCATATCATGTGCAAAAGTATACATTCAAGTGAATTATTGATGCATGTAAACCAAGAAGACTTATTGAATCTCGCTATTCTAATGGTTTTTCGGATTCCCACGGAACTGTAATAGCCAAAGAACAAGTCCAAACATGAAACTGTAAAAGAAAAAGCATGTTGTTTGCTTCTAATTTTGATTTCTTGCTATTCTTGTTCATTTATGATTTGGTACGATGTGTATAATTATTAGATCCACCAGTATGATATATTTGTGTTTGTTTGTTCTTGCTTGATCTGGTCCCATAATTTGCTGCATATGTTTCTGATATGTAGTAACTAATTAACTATATGATGTGTATTTTTAGCTTTTGTAGTAGTAAGGGCTTGCTCTCTAATTTATTGAAGAAATGTTTATTATTTGGGAAACAAGTGATTAAACTCTTTCATCATCACATTCCTTTCTTATATATAACAAGAGATACAACTTTTGTAAGTAGCTCTAATTGGTTAGACTCTGACCATATACACTTTCTAAGGAACTCCTTTGTGGAACTATATATATTGTTTAGATGTGTAAAACACTTTTCTTTATTGCCACTTTTCTTTTGTGTAAGGTGATGGGAAACCTAGGAAAGTGTTTGAACATTTGCCTACCTCTTACTTACCTTCTAGTTTGTTCATCCTAACAATTTTTCTTTGTTGTGTTATAATTCCTTTTGGTCTTTGTTGAGACTTAAGTTGATTTTCATTTTCATAGATATTCTATAGATACTAATTGTTTTCTTTCCTTTTTCTTTGTTGAAGCCTTCTCTGCTGCCATTACACATATGAAACAATTTAGTATACAAGGTCAGGTTATCCCATTATGTATAGACTTTATTTGCTTTTTTATTTACAGAATGATAATTTCAACAAATAATATTTTAAAAATGTAAACATTATTCATTTCAAACAAAATTTTAATTTTCATTCCTCAATATGCGCTTTAAACCTTAGTTTTGTTTACTAACGAAGGAGTAGTACAAAGAAATAAGGTCAACAATTGTTTGGAATGTGTAGTAATGGAAATATGAAGTTTCGTAAGGATAACGACCGCTACCCCAAGTTCACTTAAATGATGGCATGAGTCTCTTCAAACTTAACCAAAGATTTGGATTCAAACTCGAGCTTGGACAAGCAAGCAACCTTCAAAATTAAGAGTTTGTCATACATTTAAGTCATACAAGGCTCGAGGGAATAATTTCCACAATAGGACACTCGGTTTACAACCAAAAACGATGATGACCACTATGCAATGTGTTAAGCTTCTATTTTGCAGTCTATATGTATAATTCCATTCATTTATTATTATTTTTTATTTGGGAAAAACAACAAGAACACATATGACTGTTTTTTTAAATAAAAACACATGAGTGTGATTGTGAGAGAGTCGGTCGTGTTATTTAATGCATGAAAATACTAATCACACTAGTTGATTAGACTAATTATCGGGTTCTTAATGAAAACCTTAGAATCTTCCTCTATATTTTGAGATAAATAAGACCTACGTATACTTCTACAATCAATAGTTAGCATTATCGGGTTTAATTTAACTTGTGAATGTGATTTACTTTCACATGCTGCCCATTTTACCAACAAAAATACAAAGGGACAGAAGCTAAATCACATTGAGCTTATAAAACTGATTTCAATTTCAACAAGCTCACAGAAGCTAAAATACATTACAGAAAAAACCGGTAAACCAATTCAATAACCTCCACACTTTCTTGTTCTCTTCCCAAAATGAAACTAATTAAGAAAAGAATTGAAAATCAAAGTGAGACAAACTTTTTGGGCTTTTCTGTAGTATTGCTTTTGTTATCAGTTGACAGTAGCTGTCTAACATCCTTTTTCGCTGATGCGCAAAAGAGTCACACCAAGTATGTTTCACCATTGTCAGAGATTGATGGATTTTCATAGAGGAGCATGGATATGATGCACTTCTACTCCTGCAAACAAAATATATTATTACTATATAATTTACTCAATCAGAGTCAAGCACTAAATTGTTACGTGACATTCTTTGGTACAATATAATATAGGTGACACCGGTTCCTACAAAGGCCCCCAAATTGTTAAAAGTATTCAAATAATAGGATTTTAGTTTTAGGAATTCCAGGAAAGAAACAGAGAACAGAGACCGAAAAATGAGAAATATCTCGAATAGGTGCCACTTGATCAACACACCCTCAGGAAATGTGAAGAGCCATATTGGTTTCTTGATTGCTTCACTTTTCTAAGAAAAAACATTTTATCAATAATACCAGGATTCAAGTGAAACAAAACGGATAGACTACAATGAAGTGAAGACTTGAAGCTGTTTCGTAAAACCAAATTCTTACACTATTTTTAAAACTACTCATCTTTTGTGTGCTCTTAGATATCATGAAAAGCCTTATCCCACTAAGCGGGGTCGGCTACATGGATCAAACGAAAATATAACCTTCATTATTAGGTGTCCAACCATGCATCACCTCACTTTCCGTGCCTAGTCAAAATCAGATCACTAATAATAAAAAACTATTCCTTATTCACTTTACGATATAATTATTATCTACTCAATGCTTTAACACCAGTCTTGTTATTATAGATTTATAGGATTTTGAGTGCGAATTGATTGTCCTTCCATCATGTCACCCTAGTCTATTATAATAGGGTAGTGAGAGTTGAGATGCATGGGAATCACTTTTTTGTTTTTGAGGAAAACTTGGTTGGGTACCGCATAATTTAACCTCGGATTTAGGAGTTAACAAGTTATTACAACGAGGTTGTTAAGGATAATTGGTGTTTACTATGGATATACAAGTGAGTGAAGAATAAAAAAAAAGTTTCCAAAAGAAAAGAAAAGAAAAAGTGTGGGTTTCCTAATGTTTTTCATGATGAATTTTCTGGATTGCCACTTGATAGGAAGATTGATTTCTTTATAGGTTTGGTTCCTAACACCCAACCCACATCCATACCTCTTTATCGAATAGCCTAGCAAAACTTTAGGTGTTAAGGGATTAGCTACAAGATTTTCTGAATAAGAGCTTTATTCACTCAAATTATTTGTTTTCCTTTAGGAGCATTGAGATTGTTGGTAAAGAAGAAAGATGAATTAACACGATTATGGGTGGTTTATAAAGAATTGGATAAATGATAGTAAATAATACATATAGTTTACCTTCCATTGACGAGATGTAGATCACCTTCAAGAAACTTGGTGTATTCGAAAATTGATTGTGGCCTGAATATCACCATATGAAGATTAAGAGCGACTTTCGTTCTACAACAACTCTTTCCACACACTACGAGCATTGTGTCTTTTGGGCTTACTAATGCCTTTTGGGTTTACTAGTGCTTCAACATCTTTTATGGTTTTGGTGAATTGGGTTTTAAATCGTTCTTGGATCAATTTGTGATATTGTTGACTGATGACATTCTTAGTTATTTTGAGTAAAGAAAGACACAATCCACACCATCCTACACATGATTAGAAGGCAGCAACAATGATTTTAGCTCATAAGATTTGGAGGTATTACCTATATAAAGAGACTTGTGAGTTATACCGACCATATTAGTCTTAAGTATACTTTTCGGCAACGTGATTTACATTTTAGGAGAAAGAAATTGGACGAAGCTCTTGAAAGATTGTGATTATGCGATCTTAAATCTCCTCCAAAAGGGCTAATGTTGTTGTAGAAACTTTGAATAAGAAATTCATGGACAATCTAGATAGCATAAATGAAGAGGCTTATAGTTAAAGGATTTTAAGAACCGATGAAAGTGGAATTAAAATTAAGTTTGACCATTCAAAGGCATTATTATCCACTTTCAAATTAGTTCCACCTTAGTTGAGGATGTCAAGAAGGCTTAAGGTCAAGAGTCGAACTCGGCGAATATGGTAGGTAATGTGATAAAAAGTAGAGTTATAAAAATTCTTAGTTGATTTTGATGACGTTTTGTGAGCAAGGCTTAGTTTACTGCTCTGTTTTGGAAGTCTTTCAAAATTTGAATTGGAAGCCCGTTTGAATCTCCGTACAACCTTCATCCTAAGAACGATTCTTAATTAGTGAAAGTTATACACATCCTAGAGGATATTCTCCGTACTTTTGTTCTTGAACTTTGAGGAATTTAGGATTGATATTTATCTAAGATAGAATTTGGATATAACAATAGTTACCAATCTAGTGTTCATATGTTACACTTGGAGGCTTTGTATAGGCAGTGTAATCCTTATATAGGCTGGTTAGAAGCTTGAGAAAATTGATTCAAGATGTTATTTCAAAGGTTAAATTGATCAAAGATCGTTAAGTAATAACTTAGAGAAGGCAAAGGACTTAGGTCGACACGAGGTGCTTCCTTTCTATTCACAGTTGGAGAACATTTATTTTTACGAGCATCATTAGTGAAAGGAGTTTGCGGTGTAGTAGAACGACAAGATAAGACCAAAGTTCTTTGGGACATTTAAGATTGTAGCTTATAGTTGGGTACTTCCACCGGATCTCTCAAGAGTTCGTCGTGTCTTTCATATATCTATGCTTTAGAAGTACCTTTATACCTTTCTCTTATGAAGATGTGCAGTTAGACAAGAAGTACCTTTATAACATTTGACTGCTATAATAGATAAAAAGTGATATGTTTATACTCAAAGGATATCGTTCCGATAAAGGTTCTATGGTAAGTATTGTCTGGTGACGAAACAAGTAGAAATTTGAATAAGTGATGCTTGCAAAGTACTCACTCTTATTCGAAATCAAGGTTAGTAGTGTAAATTTGAGGACGAATTTTTTTTAAGGGGGGAAGATTGAAACGCACCGTTTCATTAGTCTACTTTCAAAAAAAGAAAAAAAAATTGCAAATATAAACTAAAGACCACCGAACCCCACCCACCATAGTTTCTATCACTCTCTAGAACTTTCCTTTCTTTCTTCCTGTTTCATTTTCCAGTACCATCCCTCACCCATAACCTATTCTTCTTCTTCTTCTCTCTCAATCACCAAATTTCTTCCACATGTCATGAACTCTTGAGATCAATTTCACATCTAAGCAAAGTTATCTCATAATACAAGTGCTATGTGGTAATATTTTGGAGTTGGTGTTCGTGCTCTAAGAAAGGAGAAGGATACCCATCTCTTCACAGTTGCTCATTTAGACTCTATGAGGTAAAACGTTATGATTCATGGAATTTATAGTGGATATCTAGCTTGGATGAGTAGTGGAACAATTATAGATAGTAAAATTTTAGTCTTTCATGAGCCCCTTTCAAACTCTAAGTGTATCAAATTGGGTTTTTTTTTCTTATTCTTTTATCCATTGGTAATGTGATCTTAAATAGGTTTTAACAAGAGCTGAAATCAATGTATGATGTTCAGTTTCGGTGAGAATTGCTCCGGTGGTTATTCGGAAGACATTGCTAGGAACGGAGTTGACTCGTCATAATTGTGAGTTGATGACGATCATTATCGCTTATTTTCAATATCGTTATAATTGCTATTTTTATGATTTATATGTTGAAGTATTTATCAAATTGGGGAACACACCTTTTGAACGTTTTTCTCGTCATTGTTATATAATTCAAAGTCATCAAATTTAATTATACTCTATTTGGATTTATCTATGACTTATTGAGCAAAGGATTTGAAATTGAGGTTTGGTTGTCTATTCTATGACATGAGTTTTGAGAAATGAAGAAATACGGTTTTGAAATATATGTTCTTGGGATTTTCGATATTAATATGCGATCCATTTCGATTTGGATTTTACTAGTGATTTATAAAGTAGAGAAATTGAAACGGAGAATTTGATTGTATGTATTTTCGTATTTGTGTTGAGATCTTGTGAAACGTGGGTTTTGAAATATGCGTTTTCGAAAGGTTTGATATTAATTTGCATGCGATTTGGATTTTGAATTGGATTTGAATTTGGATTTACTTATGATTATAAGTAGTAGATTTTCGGTTGAGTTTTGATGATACACATCTTGAAATAAGTTTCGTTATGTTGCGAAATATGGTTTTGGCATTGTGTTTTAAGAATGGTGTTTTGAAAATTACGGTTATAATGACGACGACCTAGGTGCACCTAGTATGTGATTTCGATTAGGTAGAGTTACTCCATTAGATGGAGCCGCCCCAATGGAAAGGCCACCATTAGGAGGAGAGGGCTATCGATGAGATGTAAACTCCCTAATTGAAAATGTTTACACTTTGTTTTGAGTCGAGAGAAAAGAGCTATCCGTTAGATGGAGCCGTCCCATGGGAAGGCCACCATTAGGAGGAGAGGGCTATCAACGAGATGGAGCTAGTTCTCGATTCACCCATTTGATTATTTTCACTAAAGTTAGATTTTTATACTTTATTTAAAGTTGATTATTTTGGTATTATTAAATTGAATCTGATTTTATATGTTATTTGAAGTTGATTATTTTGATTCCTTTTCATTATATCCAAATGCTATATTATAGTTGAAATTGATTATTTTGATTCTTTTTAGTATACCCGATTTCTATATTTCCTTTAAAATTGTGGATTTGGTTTCACCTCTTTATGAAATTGGAATTTTGATATAGTTTTATTTGGTGTGATAAATTTACAAAGTTCTCTGAATTTTCATGGTGCACTTGATTCTGAGTTTATATTTTAAACGGTTACTAGCTTTGTAAATAAAAATGAAATTTGAGAAAAGTAAATAATCGTGTCGTTGTGTGTTTCCCTTCTAGTTGGTAGTGGTTGTTGTCTCCTCACTAAGTCCTTGTGACTTACTCTTTTATTTTCTTATTTTTTTCAGATTTCCAAGCAGCTAGGTAGAAAGCTGCTAGTAGTCTCAAAGTTCAGCCATCTCTTGTTTGGTAGGTTTCCTTGATGAATGTCTCTTTTGTTTATGCATATGTGGAGTCAGAGTATCTGCAGCTATTTGAAGTTTAGGAATGTTTTATTTTGAGATGTACAAATATGTAAATATGTCATTTTGAAACTCTGGATGAGAATACAGGTTCACAAACAGGATTAAAATCTTGGCAAATGTTCAAAATACAGAGGATACTCTATCGAAATTTCAGTGGAAATCAATTTATAAATTGTAAATTATAGTTTGTCAAGTGTCGTCAAAAGGCTTGCCGGACTAGGATGTTCTAGTTCGTGCGCCGGTCACGATTGTGAATTTTGGGTCGTGACACCTTCTACCGCCACGTTCAATTTCACTTAACTAGACATAGAACAAGCTACCATATTCTTCTAGCAATCAAATCAATTGTTAAGGCAACTCATTCAAACCACCCGTGATAAATAAATAAATTTAATTCATTCCAGTAAGGAAAACTAACATCCAAATCTACAAATAATGAGGGTCAACAGCTTTTCACAATCTTAAACAATGCACCACGGTAACATTCAGTACTTGCCAGCAGTATAGTCAGAAAAACTTATGACAGATACACAACATCTATAAAGGTTTGGGAAAACACACTTAACAAAAGATACAACAATAAAAAAAAATTAAGAGTATATTCCCCATTAGGTGAGGCAAGTCCATAAATGAAATTATGCAACAATGATAAAATATAAATTCAAATTCAAAATAATAATATATGAATAGAAAATCATCTTATAAAGTAGTAATGTTTAAAAAGACCTCTCACTATCATTTCTCGAAGAAGTTTCTCTGCCCTATCATCATCTTCAAATAGAGAAAGGATAATTATTTCATAAGTTTTAGCATGGAATGCAGCCATTGTCTTCCATTTTTGATAGCAAGGTCAACGCTTCGTCAACAAGCCCACGTCACAGAACCCTTGGATCATAACGGTATATGTATAGACATTTAGATTATAGCCTTTGACCAAGAGATCAATGCAAAATGAGCATGGTTTTAGTCAGCCCCAAAAAAAGTTGCTAGTGATTTCTATGGCCAATCTATCAAAGAATGCACATCCACTCATACCTAGTAACTACCTATCCTAGTTCAATACTAGCATCTCATAAGGTATTGGAGAGGGAAAAGCAGTCCTCCCTAGGTACTAACATACTAGAAAATTGCGTAAAAATAAATAACAATCTCTTCTGCAATATATAATGTTAATTCCAAAATACAAGCATCTCATAAGGAATTGGAGGGGGAAAACCAATTCTCCCTAGACTTTACAGATCACTATTAGCCTTTCATTACTTCTCTTCACCTTTCATTAGAGGCAAACATCTAAAAAGTACACATCATGTAGATTCCGAAATTTCTGCAACCTCATACTAACAAAATAAGTTTTTTTTAATTTCACTCCATATTTATATACAGTCATTTGTCAAAATTAGGTGCGACTTTCATAGCATAATACACACTATATGCTTAAATATAAATACAATATAACAACAGATAAATAGAATACATCTTACCTAGTTTCAGTCTTACAATAGACCTCTCGCGATCATTTCACGAAGAAGTTTCTCCGCCTTATCATTTTCATCTTTTTCGACCAGAGAAAGATAATTATTTGAAAAGTTTTAGCATTTGGAAAGCAACCATTGTCTTCCATTTTTGATAGCAAGGTCAACGCTTCATCAAACAAGCCATTGTTACAAAACCCATGGATCATAACGGTATATGTATAGACATTTAGATTATAGCCTTTGACCAAAAGATCTTCAAAAACCTTTCGTGCATCCTCTAGTCTTCCACCTTTACACAATCCATCAATAAGAATAGTGTATGTGTACATATTTGGTTGAATACCCTGGTCTTTCATTTTTGTTAATAATGCAATTGCCTTGTCAACCTGATGGTTTTTACATAAAGCATCTAATATAGAACTGTAAGTAACTATATTAGGTGGTTGACCTCTATCATGCATCTCATCGACTAGCTTCAAAGCATAAGAGATTTTCCCCGATTTACATAAACCATCAATAAGGGAACTGTAAGTTACCACATTAGGAATAATTTGCTTGTGATGCATTTCTTTGAAGTGTTTCATGGCTTCATCCAACATTTTAATCTTACAAAACCCGTTAATCATGATGTTGTAGCTGTGAATATCAGGATTCACTCCCCTCTGAGACATAGTGTTGAATATACTCTTAGCCTTATTGACTTCTTTAACTAGGCAGCATCCATCCATTAAAGAGTTATAAGTAACAATGTCAGGTTTAATGCCTTGTTTCATCATCATAGCTAACACATTTTTAGCTTCTTTCACCCTTCCTTCCTTACAAAATCCATCAACCAATATACTAAAGGTATACACATCCGGGATGATATTTTGCGATGTCATTTTATTGAACAAACCAATTGCATCTTTCAGTTTACCCACAATGCAAAAGCCACTAATTAAAGTATTATAAGTGACAACATTAGGAGAAATTCTCTTAGAAATCATTTCAGAATATAAATCAAAAGCATCATTAACATGTTTATCTTTACACATATTATCAATAATCATGTTGTACATTAACGCATTAGGCTGGTGAAGCAATTTACCATCAAGTCGTCTCAGCAATTGCAAAGCTGCCATTGTTTGTCCAACTTTACATAATCCGTTGATCAAGGTCCCATAACTGAATTGGTTCAAATGAAATCCAAGCGCTACCAGCTTGTCATGAAAGTGCAATGCTTGATGAATCTGACCCTTGAGACAGAGACCCTTGATGAGAGTAGTCAAAGTTA
>Ga0228711_1005492_pt1 | contig 19276 bp, 7 predicted proteins | sample MedpolnodulmetaG_2_FD_177996 | JGI IMG/M metagenome (GOLD analysis project Ga0228711, IMG submission 177996) | Root nodule microbial communities from Medicago polymorpha collected in Santa Monica, California, United States - brown nodules | ecosystem: Host-associated > Plants > Roots > Nodule...
AAAAAAAACCAGTAATGATCGTGTAAATTGTTTATATTGAGTATCAAAAGAGCTTGCAGAATGAAACTTTCTCGGACCCCTCTTTCAAATGCAGAGTTCGTTTATAATCTTTTAAGAACAAGTGTATTTAACAGTGGAATTTGACTAAACACTTGCAGATCAAACTTGTCAACTCATATCAAAAAGAGATCCAGTCAGTCAAGATCATGGTAGGAAAGATAACCGAATCAGGTGAAACACTGTTTCTGTGCTCAGCAATAGCTTTTTCCCATTATGTAAGTTACTAAACTGTAAATTGAATTTCTTTATCTGTATGAACCAGCTGATAAAATGTTGAGAAGCCCCCCTACTGCATCAGATAGATCACAGCAGCATAGTCCAGTTGATGAATCTGCCACACCGTCCGATGCTGAGCCTGACCAGAACAGTAGCTAATCAACCAGAAAGGTTCGGCGAACTGAGACTCCGCGAGTTGATGAGTGCTGTCCCCAACAGTTCCTGTTAGACTTGAAAAAACAGATACTAGACTTACATCTATTAGTATTTTCTTGAATTTTGAAATCTATCTCTGGAAAAAAAATAAAAATTGAAGCTTTCTCTGGATAGGATACTGGTAGATAAATTTTCTGAGATTTGCTGCTTTTGCATAGATTAGAAGCTGTCTATATTCTTGATGATACATAGACTAAATACTCCACATGTCTCTAAACTTTGCTGTTGATGTTATAGATTCACTTTTAATGTTTGGTTTAAAATTTTGTATGTTCGTTTGATTTTATGGATTCACTTTTAATGAATGGTTCATAGTCGGATTCATGCTTATAATACACTTGACTTCGCACATTTTATACAACGGATAATACGAGGTTCTATTAAACGAGTCAGAATTCCTAAAAATAAATTGAGTTGAAATTATGCAGATTCACAAATGACGCGTATGCGTGTGAATTATTCAATGTTAGCAACTGTTTCTGTCCTGTACAACCGTTTCAATTCATCCTGTAGACAGCAAACATTGTTAAGGTTCTCACATTCTTTACATACTCTCTGAAGTTCTTCCCTCAAAGTTTGATTCTCATTTCCCAGTTTCTCCACCCTCTTGTAACTCTTCACACGCATCCGAAAGTTTGTTACAGTCCAGTGGTTTGACTGTGCGGACGTTTTATGCGGAATCTTGGACACCACATTTCTCCTCTTGCTGTGTTTTTATTTGGTCACTAAGCCAATAACCGAAAGAAAACAAACAAATTAACTTACTAACATTTGCCTATACATTTTGTTGTCAAATGCAATAATACAATGTCTTCACAACCTCCATTTTATTGTCAAATGCAATAATACAATGTCTTCACAACCTCCAAATATCAAACAAATATGGATCACTTCACTCAGCCTAGACTTGCACTTGCAACATTTTACAGGAAGTACAGGGTATCAAAAGAATGAATATGTATATTCTGGGTACACATGTAGCACCGACATCTCATATCAAAGGCGTGTCTTACATTTGACACATGTCAATATCCAACCTCGACACGTCGTTGACATGTGATTACATGATTTACTTTTACATTTTTTTTATTTAAAATTATTACCAATATTGACTTGTGAGTTTTAGTGTTGCGTTTGTATCTACATCAGTGCTTCAACCGGGAAGACAAACAATGTTAGCTACCCCTAATCTAGAATAACTTTACAAACAACAAACGTAGAAATCATACTTTTATCAAGTGATCATCATTGTGTCGAATTTTTGTGGCTTCAACACTAGCAGAAGATGCATTCCACAGTTCCATTCCAATACCAAGATTAACACTGAATAAACAATTAATTAGAAGCTAATTAAACTAACTTAAAATATGTCAACTTTATCTACCAGAAAATCATTGCAATGAGCAATTAGTATAACAAAGATAATCAGAGTAATTTTTCAACTATACAAAGTATTATATGAAGCATTTTAAAATACTAGAAACTAAGTTCAATAATTTCAAGTAAAGTAAAATAAAAAAGCTGGAATTCTCTATAATTTGTAATTTTGAGCCTCACTTGAAGTGGTTACCCGTATCTATGATTGTTTGTTTTCACATATTTAAGTGCAATATTACTAGTGATGCGTGTTTAGCTTTGTTTGATAGTATCTTAATTTTAGGATTGAATATACCGTTATCATTCAACAGGACAATCATGCTTTAAGTCATCTTATGAAGTCAAGATTGTGTTCTAATCTGTGTGTAATGGTGGCTCCTTCCTTGCTTTGGCATTTCTAGAGAGACCATTCACATAATAAAACCTAAAATAATTACGATCTTTCATTATGATACCATGAGGTTAATATCATATCGCCTTATTTAAAACACTTACAACAATATCATGGTGTCTACTCATTTTTTTTATGAAATAAATTTTAAGGATGGTGTCTTAGTCCAAGACAAAGAAGTCATTCGACCTCAAAGAAAACTTACAAAATGATTTACATTTATCTCTATACAGGAACAATATTTGAGCTCGTATTAGGAACATCTGGATCAAAGACATCTTTCTTTACGACTAAACCAAACTCTTTGAGTTACTACTATGTTTGACTTGCTATAAGAAGTTAATCAAATTATTTCTACTTAATTATTATCGTACCACAAAGTTGGTACATGCTTACATTCAAAATTGCCCTCTCTTTAGTTTCGACGTTTTGGTGATTTAAGCGTTTATGTTTTTTTTCTTCTCCGGAATGAACTTTGATTATTTCAAAAAAACAATAATAATTAAGTTATAGTAATAGTTATGTAGTAGCTAGGTAGTAAGAATTGAGACCCTCTTGAAACCCTATATAAGGTTCGTTCGGAGACTATCTATCTATTTTTAGAGTGCATGAGGTGGTATCTTGTATCTCCAAGGGACAATGAGTTCAAATTTTTGGTGTCGAGATTCGAACAGAGTTTCTCGAGATTGAAGAGATAAACTCTCAACTAAGTGACCTCTTAGGAGACATGCACTGAGTTCAAATCTTGTAACCCTATAAAATGACTCACTCGATAAATAAATTAAAAATATAAAGTTCACCAAAACATATATAAATATAAAAACTTGAGTTCTTTCTGCCATAACAAATAAATTTGAGTTTGATATTCTTGCATCAACCACAAAAGAAAATAAAAAATAAACTTGAGTTTTGATGCTCTTGCATCAAAGACAACAATGCCAAATCCTTGGATGATTCCTTTAAAAGCTAATCCAACAATCCATACTTGATGTATGTAGAATTCTGGAATGCCCTATCAAAAGGCAACGCAACCAAGAAAGTAGGAAAATAAATGCTTGATCTTACTTTTCTCTTTTGGTTTCTTTTCAACCAAGTGATGGAATGGTGTATGTGTTCCAATCTCAGACCCAGCTTGAGATCCAGATTGATCTCGACTTTCATCCAACGCGAGACTGTTAACAGCTTCTGCTCCTTCGTCGGGTCTTAGAGTCTCATTCTCAACAGTGGACATTAAGCTAGCTGCAGTATGTTGTGCATTTGGACTTTCTTCTTCAATTTCGAAATCAACACGATCAGTACTGATCGGTTTTATGCTGGCAAGTGCATCAATCTTGGCTGTGTATAGATCAAAGAGAATCCTTATCAGTATTTCAGTGATTTCCTTGAATTCTGGTCTGAGCTTTGGGTTTTTATCCCAACAGGATTCCAGCAGGGTGATTATTTCTTCTGGAAATTCAGCCAAACTTGGCCTGATGTTCTGCAACCATTATCAACAACTTCATGCGTTAAGACCATGTTTGAGTAAACAACTCAAAGCACTTATAGTATAAAAACTATTTCTATGACAAAAGATAAAAAGAGTCAAATTGTTTTCATATAAGTTATAAGCATGTCTTGAAGGGCTTACGAAAATAAGTTGAAAATAAGACCCTCCCAAACATTCTCACACTTGCCTACGTGAATAAATAGGTTCAATAAATCAATAAAAAATCCTAACTGTAGTTAGGTACATATTGCAAAATCTATATACTAAATTTCTAATACTTAAGATGTTGATGTTATAAAGCATATTCATCAATTGAAATCTATTAAAAGATCATGTAAAGAAACATATAAAAAGGAGTAAAAATTTATAACTATAATAGAAATTAGTCCGAAGTAATGAATTGCATACCCTTCTTGCATAATATGCTGCTATGATGCCTCGCCTATCTTTAAATGGAGTTTCATTTTTAATCAAAGACCAAAGAGTTATTGCAAAACTGTACACATCAGCCTTATGATCATAGCATATCTTTGCATCCCTTGGAAGATCTATGCCCGTCAGCTAGTTCATGCACATATATATATGAAGAATTAATTAAACATATAGTATAATAAAATGTACTATGTATATTATTCTGTATTGATATGAAAAGTTGACAAATTATAATTTAGTAAATTAATATATTCACCTCAGGAGCCATATATCGGCAAGTACCGATTTCAGAAGTCATAAGATCACATATATTCTCTCTAGCTAACCCAAGATCAGCAACTTTAACATGATCATTGTTTTTGGTAAGCAGTAAATTATCTACAAATAACATAATCAAAACATACTTTAACATTATGTTATAAGATATCATTTGAACCTAAAATATCTCATTAAATTACATGCATGAATAAAAAATCAATAGAAAAATAAGTAAAAGGATTACCAGGCTTGAGATCACGGTGAATTATTCCATTTGCATGCAGATATTCCATTGCTTGTGAAATATCAAGAGCATAGCTTAGACATTGTTCCAAACTAAAAGTTATTGGATGGATTCTCTTCATGTTTTTATAAAGAGAACCACCTTCTAAAAGTTCAGTAATTATCATCATTGGTTTCACAGAGGCTCCAATAAACTGTGTAACAAACTTAAATCATCAACTTTAAAATGTAAAGCAAAAATTATTATTAATCACCTCATATTTTGACTAATATTATCTTAATTATGTTTTGGTAAATTTGTTTTGAACAAATATATTTATACACCCACTTAAAAAAAATACCTTGATAACATTTTCATGTTGAATCCTAGATAAAAGGTTCACCTCCTTCTGAAAGCTGGCCTTACATTCTTCTGTTGTAGCGTCATTTGTTTTTTCTGGGAGTATAACCTTAATAGCTACAGGACAATTTTCATACCTGAAATAATCATTTTTGGGTTAACAATGTGTATTAAAACTAAAATTGCAATAATGTATGAAACTCGAGCATCAGGTAACTAAAGACCCTTAACGATAAGATAATATACTCCTTCGTTTCTGTTTTATAAGTTTTTTAAATAATCCTTGAGAGAAATAACAGAGAAGAGCATCGTACACTACACATGAGTAAATTAGGGGTTTTTAGACACCAAACTCTTATATATTTATTATATACACGTTTGATATTTTAGTAATTTACTTAATTTATTAACGGGTACCAGCGAGCATGGGTATCATCAAATCCGTGCCCGTATTCATAAAGTAACGGGTAGTTAAATATCCATTTATTTTGCCCGTGGATACCTGTTTAACTACCCGCCCCGTATCCATGACAGATTTTATCCATGGATACCCGTGGGTATGAATTTTTTTGCCACCCCTAATAATGATTAGTGATATAATAAGAAAAAAAATCCATTAGTTATTTATTCCTATTATAAATAATTATTACTTAATTAATATTGTAAAAATAACTAACAAAATAAAATGATTTTTTATTTTGTATCACAATAGTGGTGACCCAATAGATCTTGGATAGATTATGATACTATTTTAAAATTTAGGTTTAATCTAATTCAATCCTTACAAAATTGATATGGTAGGTGGGGATTATCTAACACTTATAAACATAATTTTAGATCTTATATCATCCAATAAACTCTTAACACATCCCACTATGCTGATGATTGGACATATGCAGCATAGCTCGTGCGTTTCCTTGCAATGACCTGATAGGTGGCTATATGTTATAAGTGGGGGTGGACAGTCCTAGCGTTATAATCCAGTTTTGCAAAAGTTTAATTAGAACTAACTCAAACTCTAAGATAATATAAGAGAATATTCAAGATTGAATGAACTATATGTTATCAGATCACTCGAGTTAACTCTAAATCTTCAATCATATGCACGAGGGTGTGTGTTAAGATACAATGAATGAAATAAGATCTAAAAATAAGTTATCATAACTCAATAATATAGGAGTTAATTTAGATCCAACTCAAATTTTAAGATAATATTACAACTAATCAAGATCTATTGAGCAACTAATACTCAATTCATCTGCTATCAGCTATTTGAGACACATATAAACATTTTTTCTCTCTCCAGATCTTATCTCTTTCAATGAGGACTCTTAACACCCCTTCACACACAAGACTAGATATCTAGAGCATGATCCGAGTGGTTTGATAACATGTGGTCAAACAGATAAATGATAAATTATGTTATATAACATGTTAAGTATTTATAGTGTACCATTACACGAAAATGATATGCTCACAAGTATGAAAAAGTCTAATCATAAGTAAAACTAATAAAAATAACTCATAGTAAGCAATATGTACCGACCATCCTTTGTATACAAAAGAGTATCCTCCTTCACCGATCTTTTCACCAATGATTAGTTTACGACAATCCACAAGCAAACTAGGATGAATATCAAAGACAAAACCATCATCAATCTCTGAAGAATTATCGAGTGAGAATTGGAAAAGGAGCACAGTGTTTGGGTCTGATGGGAGTGACATCATTTTGCAAGATTGTAAAGACAAATGCATAAATTACTAGGCTATATAGTATTTAAATTGTAAAACTTTCTATGTATTATATTTTCCATATAGTAGGATTAATTTTTTTTGATACAATGTAATTAATATTTGTTTATTAATTGATTATTTATTGTCATATAGTAAAATTAATTTAGTTGATAGCGTGTGACAGCCAAAATATTTCTTTTACCAAAAAATAATTAATATTTTCCATATAGTACAATTAATTATTTATTGTTTCATTCTATGTTCTTTTCTTTCCTTGTAAAATTATTTGACAAAAACAACTATTAAAAATGAGAGACAATATTCCCTAAAAAAAATGAGAGACACTATTGTTTCCGGTGCTAAAGTAAATATCCTATTAATTACAACAATTGAAAAATAGACATTAATAGTGATTAAGAGTATAATGACAAAAAATAATGAATTAGTAAAATATTTGTTTTATTTTATATTATTTCATTCATGAAATAATATAAAATAAAACCAATATTCTACTAATTAAATGACTTATATAAAATTTTGACAATTACTTTAGATAAATTTGGTTGGAGGTGAGAATTCATATTATATGCGTTACACGTTCTCGAACAGTGATTAGTGTCTGGTAAACAACGTTGCGAACTTCACACCTGTAATAAGGTAACTCAACCAAATAATAAAAAATAAATGACTTTTCTTTTTTAGGGAAAAAATAAATGACTTAAAATGACAACCCAAATATTAATTATTTCCATTATAATGTCGTCAACTTATTGAATTTCAACGGAACCAATCATTATACACACACACACACATATATATATTAATAATTTCTTTAAAAAAATATAATTTAGAATTCCCTTATAAATTATAGGCTCTAATTAGAAAAAGTGAACAAATAATTTAGGTGATAGCCTGTAAACCTACATTATTAAAAAAATATAGGATTCTTTCGAAAAATTAATATTGGATAATTATTTGCTACGATAAGGCTAAATTAGCCGTCTTTCAAAAAAAAGAGAGGCTAAATTAACCAGAAAAGTAAATTTATTAGATGTTTAAAATAAAAGTGTTGTGGCTAAAATGATTGGATGTTGGGTATGATACCTAATAAAACTTTTGGGTATGGAAAATAATTTAAAAAATATATAATAAATATATTGAAATTATAACTATAGGTAATAATAAATTAAAAACAACTCCTTAAAAAAAATAAAAAAATAAATTAAAATCAACAGTAGAATTTGGTTGAAAAAAATAATGTATTCTACAGAACTTGATACATATTAATTCTTATTTTTTAAATGGTAAAGATATATTAAAAATTAATTACGTTTTTTTAACTTATATAAAAAGAAAACAATTTTTGTAATTTATATATATAAAATAATAATAAAAACCAATTATTTAACTATAATAGAATTTACCAAATAAGTATAATCAACATTTAAGTAATTAATTATAATATTTTAATAATTATAATAATTATTTAAATACTGAAATTTCAATTTTTAATCAATAACCAAGGGAGGATTTAGATATAATATTTTGGTGTAGGGCTGAGCAGGGGACCTGGACCCAACTGAAACCGATAAAACGGGTTCTGAATTTTGGCAGTCGGGCGGGTTTGAATGGGTTAAACGGGTGAGACAACACAATTTTGTAATGTGGTCGGGGTCGGTTTTGGCCAAAACAAAATCATTGTAACCGTATCCGTTCGACCAATTGCTAAATAATAAGGGGACTAGCTATTTAGGCCCAAAATTGTACCAGCCCAAACAATTATCTAGTCTAATACCCAAGATATAAATATCAATTTTCAACTACTATCCTTCCAAACCCTGATTGAAAGTGAAACTAAAAGTGTGAAACGACGCTTCCAACTTCTTTTGTATCTCTCTCCATCTCCAACATCAAACCCAACTATCATTTTTCACCCAGATCAAAATTATTTCCTATGGAATCCAAATCAAATCATTTTCGTCCTCTCTTCAGTCTTCTATGAAATTAAAGAACTACAAATATCATACCTTTCTCTCTTAGATTATCATGAATTTTCATTTATATATTTCATTTTTCCTTACTATTTTGGGTTTTCTCTTCTCAATCACTACTTTGTTGTTTCCTTTCCTTTCTGCTACGAATTTTCAAGTTTTTATTTACTGGTTTTTTTTCGCGTGCTGAAAGATGTTGAAGTTAAAATCTAAGTTTGAACTTTAGAATAAAACAAATTCCTTTCTCTTCACATAATCGATTCAACCCATCCGCTCAACCCGTCAAACAGACTAACCCAAACCCGATCAAACCGAGCCAGTGAACCGTCGGAATTGGGCCTTAATTTAGTGTGATCGATTTCATCTATTATTGATGTTTCGGCCCCGAACCCGACCAGTGCTCTACCCTATTTTGGTCTGCCTAAATTATAAACTAAATTATACTAAAAACAAGAAATAATACTTTGCCAATAATCTGATGCAAGTTTTGAACCAAGTATATAGAAGTGGGAATTGAGTTTGCATGCTGCAATAAAACACATAGTTTTCACACAGTTTTAAATTGTGACCGTTAATCATATATCAGACGGTTTAAATTAAAGAAGTTACAAAATCAGAGAAAACAATCTCAGCCACACATGTATGATCGGACGGTCCTGAACTGTTACAGCGTCCTGCTGTAACAGCAGGAAATCCAAGTCCATAGAAGTGGAATGGTGATATGAATCATGCTACGAACCAACCACCTGCATGGAAATCAGTCATAAGAAATATTATTGTTTATTTTTAAAAAACGCAAAAAAATATTTCTTCATCCTAAAGCATAAAAGTGACTTTGTAAGGTCGTATTTACTAAAACTTTGTCTTTGATGTGAAATTTTGATTGAACAAATTACACTTTTATATATATATATATAAGAGGAAAAGCTATGAACACACACAAAAAGAAGACAAGAACATCGATTATGACATTGTGTTGGTCTCTATCTCACTTTGCTCTCTCTGACACATACACACAAGACCTCTCCTCTCACACGAACAAGTGTTAAGAGTCACACAAATTCACAATCAATTACTGAGTAAGAGAATAAGAGAGGGGTTTATATATGATTTTTTAGTTTGATCCATGTATTTTTAAAACATATTTGTTTAAAGAGAAATACTAACAAGTGTCCCTGGTGCATTTAGAAAATTTAAAAAGAAATAATATCTTAAAAATTGTCTATTCTACATTTTAAAAATTAAAAAAGTGTTTTTTTTAATGCAGCACTTTGTTTTCTTTTTTACTTTTAGTTCTTTAACTAGTGCATCAAGTGCACTTGTTAACAAGACTCTTGTTTAAAACTATGTTTTTCATATATTCATGGTCATGGGCCGACCCAAAGTCATGTGGGCCTGCCGAGTCCATGTCAAATATATCACCTATAGGATGACCCAAAAATATATGACTATTTTATTGTGCTTTATTTACATCACTAATATCATCTAAAAAGATAAAATTTACATGAAAATTTAGAATGAAATATTAAAGGAGATAAATTAGGTGATAACATTATAAAAATTGAGGAAGAGTTTGCTGCTCATTTAATCTTATATGGCTTGAGTGATTAGTCTTCGCATTTGCATATAGATGATACTCAATTTACACCAAAAAGTAATAAAAGTTGAGGGTGAGAAAATTCCTAGTTTGCTTTTAATGTTTGAAAAACCATGCCCTTAATTAAGGAGAAACAAATTATTAAAGCTTTTATCTATGATACCTCTCTACAATTTTTTAAATTTCGCTTTCTCATCATCATATGATTAACGAAGAATAGTTTTATAAAATACTCCTATTACCAATTAACAACAATATTTCCACACACAACAAATTCCACTTGAACTATTTAGTTGGTCTTTATCAATTAACACCTCTAGGACTAAAAGCAAGACTTAACTGGAAAAGACCAATTAAAATCGTAGTTACGTTTATATTAGATGTTCAGATAGTTAAGCATATTATCTTATAAAAAAAGGATAACTAATCATTTTTTTAGGGGAAAGATAATTTATCATCTTTTTGAGAGGGAAAGATAATTAATCATACTACCTAGCATTTGAGAAAGAAAAACAAATAATTCTTATATCATATGTACTGAGGCTAGGATGGATATTGATTGATACAGTCACATGATAACTTAAACGTGTTCATGCATATAGACATAAACGTATGCAAATTTATAGTAAGGAAACATTCCACTATTTTTAATAAACATTCACAAACAATAACTCAGAAGAGTAGGCATATATTTCCAAAAATAAAACAAACAAAAAAATACGGTGACCCGCTTGGTTATAATTGAATCTCATTGCCATATTTAGCCCAGCTTATCTAAATGAATAATTTGACTTAATCTTAGCATTCAATTTGTATGCATTGCTTCCCCTCTAAAAAAAAACCCATGTGAAAGATAGCACATTGAAGATGAGATGGAAACACACGGCACATTATATATCTTAATATAAGGTGACAAAAGCTAAGTTAATGCAACGACAAAAAAACATTACCATTTATAGGTCAAAATAAAAATCATTATGTCAATGGATATATATTCCACAATCCATAGTCATATAATAAACACACTAAGTAGCTTTCAACAATTAATTTACATATTGAGGGATATCCTTCACATTATCCACAAATGCTAAGTTAATTAGTAAATATACTTATTGTTTTATTATTTAGATATACACATTAATACCATTCTTGGCCATTGAAGTAATATGTGGCATCCGACATGAAAAACACATCATCATAATATATATGATTAAGTTCAAATTCATCATGTAATTGTGGGTCCACCACTTCCATGGATTGTGAAATTGATGAAGTACTAGAGCTGCTATTTGGCTCTCGAAGGCGTTGGATTTCCTTCTCTGCCTCAGAAAGCTGCTCTATTAGCTTCAACATCTACAAAAAAATAATTGAACATATGGTAATTAAGAGTTAAGATGATAAGATCTAATCTAAGCAAAGATTATTGAAAGGTTAAGATAATGAAAGAGACATGCACGTGATGTAGGACATTAATTAGAGGGTAATGGAGTTTCACATGGCAACATATGTATGTCACGTTTCTGCTTCATGATAACAAGTTGGCCTTGAGAAAGGTCCAAAATTAAGAAAATATTGTACGGAATTAGGAAACAAATTGAAAGAAACAGTGTTGTTTGTTGTCTTTAAGGTGATATTTTTGCTGTTCCTTGTTTTTGTTTTTATATAATTAGCATTTTTTTAAAGAAAATCTACATGACATGAATGATCATGTGGCTGAGAAGTGAGAACTTTAATAATGTGAACGGCTTGGATTAATTTCTTCGAGCCCAGAGCTCATATGCACGTTCATGTGGTGGGTCTAAGTTTCTACTTTATCATTTTTCATTAAGGGGTTTCTTTTCTTTTTTGCTTTGTCCTAAAGAACTGGTTGCATGTTAGTGCTTATTCTCTCTTTCAACATTTAGGGGATTAAACTAAGCAAACAACTTTTTTAATTAAACAAAGTCATAACAACAATATAGTGAATATCAAGACCACCACCAGAGAAGAAACACGGTAGCATGCATGCTTGCCCTAAATTGACGTCACTAGTGTTGTGTTGATACAAATAAAAACAAAACACTATAGTAAAATAATATTGTTGGAGAAATGATGATTTTAAATTAAAATTTTGATGTCAAACTATAATCTAATCCACTGATTTTAACAAATTAACACAGTTTAATGAAATTCTAGCTAGTTGGAATAATAAATTAAATAAGAAGAAGAAAGAGGTATACCTTGGTTTCAAGGAGACACTTCTCAAGCATGGTGGATTCATGATTTTTTTTAAGACTTAAGTACTCTTCTTCAAGTTTCTTGTTCTTCCACCTAGCTCTTCGATTCTGGAACCAAACTGCAACTTGTCTGGGATCTAAACCAAGCTCCATTGCAAGTCTATCCTTCTTCTCTGACTCAAGTTTATGTTCATTTCCAAAATTTTCCTCCAAAATTTTCATCTGTTCATCACTCAATTTCCTCTTTTTGTTCAATATTTGGTTAGCACTGTTTTCTCCACCTTTGTTCTTCTTACTACGCTTACGTCTTGGCTTTGGCTTCTTATCCCCTAAAAAAACATACCAAGAATATTATAAATTCATAGAAATTTTTATGATACAATAAAATGTTATGTATTGATTTAATTTGATACTAACCTTGTTGAGAAATGATTTGGGTGTATTCACAAGCGGGGAATAACTGAGACATGAGCATCATTTGGTCTTGATGGTTCATTGTTGTATTTTTGTGTCTTAAGTTACTAACTGTCTCTCTTTGTTTCTTTTCTAATAACTCACTCACTTGCAATCCTAAAAGATTGAGAACTTTGTTTTTGGAGACAACATACAAGGGCTTATATGTATTTATAGTAGGGTGAAATGATGCGTGTCGTCTTAGCCTTTGTGATGAAGGCTCTCAAAGTGCCTCATATTGTGTTCTAATTTGCAGATGGTGCCATTCTTATTTTTTTTTTAATTAAGTAGTATTGTTTTGTTGTTAATACTCAATACATGATGTACGTACGGAAAAGCACATGCAATATATCATAAATAAGATATACTCCTATTATATATGCTTAAAATGTGGTTATACGTATAATCTTTACACCATTTTATTTTATGAAGTGCTTTTTTTAGTTAGAAAAAGTCAGAGTCGATAGGATCCCATATAAAATACAATTGAAATGTGTGTGGTGACGGAACTGGTGAGACATGAGATAAAATGTACTTCCTCCGTTCCAAAATATAAACAAAAATTAGTTAATAAAAGTTAATGTATTTGGTGTAAAATTTGGACTAAATACATCAATTTATGTTGATCCATTTTTACTTACATTTAGGGATGGAGGGAGTATGTATACACTATTGAAATTTGTGTTAGAAAAACAATTTCTCTAATTCATTTTCCATTCAAAAATAGAATATTTTGATCAAAGTTTGATATAATAATTTGTATATCTGAAAATGTAATATTTTATTGATAAATGAACGCAAACTACATTCAAACTATACGTAGATAAAATTGACCGAACATATGTTTGTCCTTTTTTTTCTTTCCGTTTTTGTATCTTTACTCTCTTGTAAAGGAAATGATAATATATTCTCGTGAGCTTAATTCAATTGGTAAGGATAATGCATAATAAACATTGATATCTTTAAAGTTTGGTTAGGTACGCATGTATCCATAATCTAATCCTTTAATGTCATATATCATATTTAAATTTTATACTTTCTCTAGTCCTTTTTATAAGAGACAAATAAGTCAACCAAAATTGATGTATTTAGTTCATCATATAGATCAAATACATCAATTTTGGTTGACCAATTTATCTCTTATAAAAAGGATCGGAGGAAGTATGGATTTAGCCTATAAGGTGTTAGTATACAACCAAAATTCAATTTACCTAAGAATTTAGCAAATATAAATGATAGAATTTTCTACAATGTATACGTGTGGCGGATTATATATAAATCACACAAAGGCACATAACCATCTTATGTTTTTTCTTTTTAATATTGCATCGAAATGGTAACATTGCAAGATAAGTATGCTATTATGCCGGTGTTTGTGCATAAGCAGAAAGTCATCAACAAGCTATGCTTTCCCTAATAAGTTGTTTAGAAAGAAAAAATAGTGGGGTCATAAATTTATAGAGTAATGATATTTGTACATTCATTTCATGATAACTTTGGTGACAACTTTGTTTTTCTCTATTTTTATTGGTCAAAAATAATTGAGAGAAAAGAAAGGAAGAGAGAGAATAAGAACAACATGTGAGTATGAGAGAGAAAATTGTCGAAAAATTGTCACAAAATGGTTATACAAATATCATTTATCAAATTTATAATGGTGTAGAAAGAATGACCCTCCAGACCTAAACAAATGCACACATTGTAAATTTTAAGGGTCAAGTTAACTTGTGCCCTTATGACACATGTTAAGCAACCTAAAAAAAGGCAATTTTGTATTGAAAAATGTAATATGTCAACTTTTAAGAAATTGAATGCACGACTTTTGAGGGCACAAGTTAGCATTTGTCAAATTTTAATACAATAACATAAATTAAAATAGGGATGGGTTGTGATCGCAAAGTTAAGCATTCTATGACCTAAATAAACAATGAAGAGCAGTTGGCATATGGATTTGGAAAATGTAAGGCACTTTGATTTGTTGTCCAATTGGCTGGCACTATACTCATGTGTTTCACCTAAGCCACACTCATATGGCTTAGCTTTTCTAATTCTAGCATTGTTATATGGTTAAAGGCATGCGTGACTTGAGATGAGTGAAGATTTGAGACTTCCATGCGTGGCAAATTACAAATCACAAAATCATTTTCTTTCTATAGGTCCCTCCATCCAGCATCTATTAGGCTTGTCGTCATTGTTGACGTATAGTTACAATTTTTAAATTTACTATTAAAATTGATAGTAAAATATTTTAATTGATTAGAGTATGTTCACACTCTCCCATTTATTTCATGGGTTTGTATTTGATCTTGTGTTCTTCTCTTCAAAATTCGAACTTTTAAAGCTTTTAATAGTTTTCAATTGAAAGAATTTGGTACCACCAAGCACTTGACATTTTGTTCCATAACAAAATAGAGGAAGTAACCACTAAATATCATCTTCACATTGCAAATATTTTTTTGCATTATATATAATCTGATTGAGTATGTATTGTGTTAAATCGGAAACTTGAATAATGTGACTCCAAACAAACTTTTTTATCCACTTTACGCCTAATGTGGGCCTCAGACCAATTTTTACAATGCAATCATTAATCCTACTATGATATCATGTCAAATTGGCTTAGTTTTCATTGCAAAAGCTACTTCAAACAATGAAGCTATTCAAACACATTTATATACATTCAACAGTTTCAATCTTGAACAATGTCTGACTCCAAATAAACATCAAACAACTTCAATAGTTTAGTGCATTTAGTTGTTTAGAAACTCTATTGTGTGATAATGGGATAACTTAGGGTGTAGGATTTTTTTCTTTTCTTCTCAAAAACAAGTTTTAATGTTATTTCTTAGGTAGTAGGGAGGGAAGGCTGTCTCAAACTTTTGTGCACTCATATGCTAATGTGCCCTGACTGCACTCTAGTTATGTTTGATGTTTAGGGTTGGTGTACCCCTACGATTACCAACATCGGTCCGTTTAGACTTTCTCAACGCAAAAATAAAAGTTTATTTAATTTCCAACAATATCTCAAATATTAAGAAGGAAGTTATAAAGAAAACATATTAGGTAGGTTTTTTTTCTTTTTTTTGGTGTTATGTGCATTGTATTTGAGTTATTACTTCCTGCAATAAAAAAACAAAAGTTATACTCCCTCCGGTCTCAAATATAAGAAAAGATTCCTTTTTTAGGTTCATTGAATAATTAATGTATCTACTTTACAATGTAGACTAGATACATTAACTACTCAATGAACCTAAAAAAAGAATCTTTTCTTATATTTGAGACCAGAGAGAGTACTGTTCTTTGTTGACGTTACTTGGCATTATGTTTATTTGGAATTGTGTGCACCCCTCCCTTCCACACAAACAGCAGAACTAAGCAACATGAACCGTCCTCTAACTGCAATCTGTGTCATCCAATACCTCCTAACATTTTTTACTTTCACTTTTCTTTTTTCCAGCTTTGTTCTTTTTATAAAAATTGATCAAACGTGGCAATAATCTAGTCAATTTAATGAGGAATATTCAGTTAATCTTGGACAAGAAAGAAATAAAGTGTGACCACTTTTAATTTGTCTGTCCTTCTAAAAAGTTCTCTCTAGCTAATGTCTTAAATTTGATTGAGTAATGGTAAGAACGTGGAATCAATTAATTGGACACAAAAATTGGAAGAAAAAAAAAAGCATAGTACTACTAGGTGATATTTTCTCACTCCCTATCCCTAACCCTAACCAATGAGAGACATCTTTTTCATCAGCTCTCACTCAAATCAAGTCTAGTCTTTCTTTGTTCTTGTAAGGAATGATCAAAATTAGCTTATCTTTTAGCGTTCCCTAAAGAGACAAGGGTTGTTGGGGGTTAAGATCCTCTCCATTTGACAAAATAAATGAAGTTTGCAATTTGGAGAGAGATAGACACAAAAAATAGATGGTGGGTCCTACCACTAAGTGGGTCCTACCATCATTAATTATATTTTATTTTTTTTCAAGATTTTATGTGTCTTTATCTCTCCAAATGAAAGAAATGGAGAAAGACATAAATGAAGAGGATCTTAACTCGGTTGTTGGTGTTTGCAGATGATGGATTTTTTCTCTTTTTAATTCTGGTATCTGTTCTATCCACGCTATTCATTGCACATCTTTTGGTGTATGGTAGTACATGCAAATTGCACCCTTTCCAATCAATCATGGAATTCTTTTCTTAACGGATCAAATAAAAAAAAAATCGGTTAATTAAGTCCGAACTATTTTTTGAAAATATGGTTATTAGTAACACTTATGTCAATATTTAAAAAAGGTATTAATAACACCCTCAATTTAATTTGGATAAGGTCCTCATGTCTTCAACCAAATAGACTAGTGTGAAGGTAGGTTGTTAGCAAATATATAAATATTATGTGTTGGTGCGAAAGAGTTGGCAAGTAGCACAATTGAATTTGTTGCTAGAGAGGGCACGCTTAGGTCAAGGTTTTGCTATACAATATTAGCAGTACTATGAACAAAAATATTATTTTTTGGTGGTTATTGATATAAAATATATGCACGAGGGATTTAGATTTATATATAGAAATCAGTTTTTGCTATAAATTAGTTTGCTGTTCAGCTCTTCATCCACAACTATAAACTTTGGTTTGAGATATATGTTGTGTGAACTTAGTCTCTTCCACTAGACCAAATCTTCGTAGACATTGTCAGCCTCAAATAGAATTGCCAGGGAATTTTGAAGGAAAAAAAAATCATATATGATTGTTAAAATAATTACCATTCAAGTCCACAAATCTAATGTATATATGATGATTTAAATTCACCAAAAAAATATAATTATTTTAAACTATTTATAATTCTATAAGTCCTAGCTCAACTGACAAAATGTCGAAATTGTTATGCCGGACGTCATGACCGGGATTCGACCCATACTTTTAGGAAATGTCGAGATGTGACTCATATACCTAATACTTTTAGGATCTTGTTAACAAATATCCCTAGACACTCTTTACGCATTCTAAACTAACGAATACCGTTCATATAAAAACAATACACATACGTAATACTTCATCTTCTAGAATCTTAATTAGCTGGCTCTTGTAAAAATCAAACCACTTTGAGAAGAGGATCGGCTTTTTTAAAAATAATCAATAACTCCAAATTTTGTTCTGAAAGAAGATGTCAAAAAGAGCTGAGTTGTGAAACGTTGATTGGTTAAAAGCCCAAGTTGAATGAGACATAAAAGTGAAGCCAATAGTCAAACTTAAAGGGCTTGGATTGGAAATGGGAAGAAGAAGCTAAAAAAAGATGAAGCGAAACCCAGAGAGAAGAGTAAGGGTGAAAAAGACGTATTATCAATGAAGAGAAGCACATGGGTGCAACTGAACAACCTTTTACGTGTCACTTCCCCTGATGACTTCAAAGGGACCACACCCACTATCCATATTACACGTGTTGGTTTGTTATTCACCTAAACACTTTGTGAGCAGTGACTTTTGTCTACTCTTCTTCACCTACACGAACTATAGCAGCCAAACTTGACAAGGCAATATTCCAAGAAAATTGCTAATGACACATATGATAGGACTGAAAAACACGAATAAATTACTCAAATATTCTTCGGCAGTTATTGTCGAATTTGATTGAAACCGGCTGCAGTTAACTCCCGAGGAAATCCTCGGCAGTTTACTGCCGATGCGTTTCTGCTACAAAACTGGCAAAAGCTCTCTCACATCCATTATTACTCTCATTTTATCAAAATTTTTCAAATCTCTCTCAAAATCTCTTTAAAAAACCCAACCAAATCCTACCAAATTGATTCAACAAAATCACAACTAAGTCATCATAAAACTATTAACTTACATTTTAGTTGTTATAAATGTTTTTTTTGAGTTTTTAGTAGATTTAAATTAGTTTAATTTTTGAGTAGATTTACATGTTATAATTCATTTTTAGAGTAGATGTTAGTTGATTGATGTAGTTAAAATGTTTTTATGATGTTTATGTTATAATTTTAGGGTTATTCTTTATTTTGGTGTTATATATTTATTTTAGTTTTCAAGTAGATTTACATGTAAGAAGAGTATATGATTTATTTTTATGATTTATTTTATTGTTTTTATGTTAAAATTTTTAAGTATATAATTTTATGATTTATTTTATTGTTTTTATGTTAAAATTTTTAGGTAAAACATTTTAGGTTTATTTTTATTAACTTTATGTTTTTTTTAGGTAAAACATTTTAGGGTTTTTTTTTTTTTATATTTTTAGGGTTTATGTATAATTT
>Ga0228711_1005494_pt1 | contig 19270 bp, 11 predicted proteins | sample MedpolnodulmetaG_2_FD_177996 | JGI IMG/M metagenome (GOLD analysis project Ga0228711, IMG submission 177996) | Root nodule microbial communities from Medicago polymorpha collected in Santa Monica, California, United States - brown nodules | ecosystem: Host-associated > Plants > Roots > Nodule...
TTTATATATCCTGAAAAGTTTTTTTTTTTTTGAGGTATGAAAGATGTTCTTGATATTATGCCAAAAGTGGTATTTGCAATCTTTTTTGTTCTTTCTGAAGGTGCAATTTTGTTGATTTCGTAAATTAAAAAAAATAGTGTGTTTGGTTGTGCAGTGGACAAAAATAATTTTGACATAATTGATTTTGACAATTTTCTTTTTAAAGAAAAAAAATTGATGTTGTCCAATGGACATATATATTACCTCCGCCCCTAAACATAAGATCCTTTTGAGGAAAAAATTTTGTATTTTTTTATAAGACACTTTTGGTATTTTCAAGTACGTTAATTAATTAATTAATTAATTCCTTCAAAAAAAGTACATTAATTAATTCTTTACCAACATACCCCTATTTATTTTATAACTTTTCTTCAATCAAAATTAAATATTATGTTGAAAATATACACTGACTCTCTCTCTTAAAGGATAAAATTATAAAAACAATAGTAATTACAAACAAATTTATTACCACTTTCAATTTTCTTAATTCCTGTTATTTTTTCAAAATGGCCCTATAGTTAGGGACGGAGGTAGTATTTTTTTAAACTGTAAAAAAAAATTACATTTTTTTGGGTCCGTTAATTAAGTCATATATATCATATCAACTAACAAATTTCTTTCAAACTAAAACAAATATTATTTTTTTAAGTTAATTAAACTATTCATCTTTCGGGGCTTCAGTTGGATTTGAAAGGGCAAAATTGAAAATCCAAATAAATCATACGTGATCTTTTGTTTACAATAGAGAATTGATAGCGGCAAGAAGCCAAAAAATAGGGGGAGTAGCTTTGTTTAGAATCAATTTTGCATGTAGAGAACCAATCATCATTTTAACAATTAAAATCAAGTTACAATTAAAATCAAGTTACACTCTCCAAAAGTGCTTTTGGTCCACCCCAACGTGGAACCAAACACTATTAAAATAACAGAAAATTCAAAATTATCATAGAATTGCGTAATATTCAATTTACTTATTTTTATTTAGTACAAAAAAAAAATAGTAGTTTTTACACTTTGTGACCAACATCAGTTTGTTTGTTCAAGACCACGTTAATAACGTCAATTCACCAAAATGTGAAAATAATAACAAAACAAAAATTTGTTCTTGACCACAATATTGCCATTGCGATCAACAGAACTCTTGTCTTGGTGGTTACTGGCAAAGAGCCTAGTATGATGACGTTTTTGAACTACAACAAAAGTCAAAGGAGGCTGATAGTTGGGTTCAAGGGATGCACAAGCCTGATAAGGAGAAACAGGTAGGATAAAACGTTAGCAGAATAAAAATAAATCACAACAGAACTTCCAATATGATCCTTTCTGCCTCTACTGAGGATATAGTAACCATATTATAAAGAACTTTTTATAGTCCTATGCTGGTCTTGAAACACAATCATTTTACAGTATTCAATACAAAGTCTACATTAATCCTTTGTGCCCCTAAGAAGGGTATAGTAACCAGGTTAGAAAGAACTTTTAATAGTCCTAAACTATAGATAAATAAAGATTTTGATGTAGTTTATCTTAACATATGCAGGCAATGCTTTAGGCCGTAATTACTACTTATGTTTAACATATATGTTATGATAATGTGTCTCTGCTAATAATACAGTGAGCACAATAAGAACAATTTATTAGTTTGAAGATGGTGCGTTTGGTTTTCCCAATGGCAACTCACGGTGGCCGGAAAACAAGAGAAAAGGGGGAGATCTCAAAAATTAAACTTCTCCAATTTAAAGGGGGCCGGACGGAAGAGATATGGTGACCGGAAGTGGTGGTGACGAAAAAAGGAGAAAGAAGAAGAAGAAAGAGTCGTACAACAGAGGAAGAAGAAAATATGGAGTGACCTGTTCTTTCTTTATTTTAATTTTAGATTTTGATTTGGGGAAAAGAGAGAGAAGGATTGAAGGGAAAAATGAATGGTTTTTAGGTTTTGATTTGGAGAAGAAAATAAAACAGATGGTAATCTAGTTTCACTCAATTTTGGACTTTTCCTATAAATTAAATGGGGGGAAATGTTGGAGCCAAGTGAAAACAGTGAAATGGAGGGAGATGAAATTTGATTATTTTGGCATAAGAGAGAAAGTGAAATAGGAGGGAGATAAAATTTAATTATCTTGGGATAAGAGGGAAAGTGAAATTGGAGGAGATGAAATTTGATTTTTTTTTTTTTTAACCAAAAATAAATAAATTTGATTATTTTGACATACGAAGGAAAGTGAAATCGGACGAGAGATGAAATTTGATTATTTTGACATAAGACGAAAGGGGAAATTGAGTAATACGATTCTGCCAACAAAAATAATTAAAGTGAAATTAGGTTTTTTTTTTAGTTAATATTCAATTCATTACATTTATTCAACAAAAAAAATAATCCCTTATTTTTTTTCTTAATCACACCCTTTTATTGGTAAATATTTTCGTTTCACATAATAAATAATAGTAAGTCTAACGTATTTTACCTAAAAAAAAAGTAAGTCTATCGTATTTGCATTTACGTTTCAATAATTTATTTTTGGAAACAAAAGCTAATTATTGAAATGAGGCTAGAATTTGAACGACATCAAATACAATCAATCAGACCGTTGAAAACGACCTTAATAGACCAATAAGGATATAGGAACTGGAGTTTCAACAATGTATAATGACTAATCAAACTCTTTGTCAACTAATCAAGCTTAAAACTCTAACCCTAATGACAAGATTCTTCAACCTAAACTACTTCCAAGTTTCAGAACGACTCATCAAACTCACAACTCTTACCCTAACTGAAAGAATCTTGGAGTCAAAGTACTTGGGTGAACGTTCACTGACTAATCAAACTCATGTTATCGACTAACCAAACTTACAACTCTAACCCTAATGACAACTATAACCCTATTGACAACATTCTTCGACCTAAATTGATACAAAGGTTTCATCACGACTGATCAAACTCACAACTCTTATCCTAACTGAAAGAATCTTGGAGTCAAAGTACTTGGATGAACGTTCAATGACTAATCAAACTTTTGTTATCGACTAACCAAGCTTACAACTCTAACCCTAATGACAACTCTAACCCTAATGACAAGAATCTTTTACCTAAACTAATTCAAAGATGTCAGCAGGACTGATCAAACTCACAACTCTTACCCTAACTGAAAGAATCTTGGAGTCAAAGTACTTGGATGAACGTTCACTGACTAATCAAACTCATGTTATCGACTAACCAAGCTTACAACTCTAACCCTAATGACAACTCTAACCCTAATGACAAGAATCTTTTACCTAAACTAACTCAAATATGTCAGTAGGACTGATCAAACTCACAACTCTTACCCTAACTGAAAGAATCTTGGAGTCAAAGTACTTGGATGAACGTTCACTGACTAATCAAACTCTTGTTATCGACTAACCAAGATTGCAACTCTAACCCTATTGACAACTCTAACCCTAATGACAAGATTCTTCGACCTAAACTACTTCCAATATTTCAGAACGATTGATCAATCTCGCAACTCTTACCCTAACTGAAAGAATCTTGGAGTCAAGGTACTTGGATGAACGTTCAATGACTAATCAAACTCTTTAATGACTGATCAAGCTTGTAACTCTAACCCTAACGACAATTGTCTTCGACCTAAACTGCTTGGAAGACTGCTAATAGTTAGATCAAGAGGTCACGACGACTAATCAAAACCACAACTCTTACCCTAACAACAAGAATCTTATACAGAAAGTACTTGGATAAATGGCAATTGATTAATCAAGATATTCACTACGTGGATTGTACTTAAACTTTTTTATCGTTATTATTATAATTAACGTGTATTACATCATAAATCTACTTTAATAATATTATTTTCTAATGCCAAAACTAATTTATAAATTCAATATAGATAACAAATTACAACTATTTTTTAAACACATTGAAATGAAAATAACATAATACTACATTATTTAAATAAACTCAAGAATAAAAATACAAAAATAAATTCTTAAAAATACAAAAACTCAAACTTGCTAATGAATAAATGTTTTGCGTATTTTAATGTCCATTTACCTTGACCCATTCAACAATAATGTACAGACTTTGGTCACCAAAATAAGCAAAACTTGACATTTTATATTTATTCAACAATTAATCTATATGGTCTTTTAATATACATCACACACACTATTTATTAACTAAACCTAACAGGTTATATTTTGTTTATAATAGTGACTAAACTGTCTATCTATTACAAATTTATTCATATTCTAAATTTTCGAAAAATAAAAATTCCAATTATTGTATAAATATGATTTCGAAAAATTAAAAAAATCCAATTATTCATATTCTAAACCGTTCAATTTACTTCAACAACTTATACTAAATTTTTATTCATTTTCGATTTAATAGAAGTTGCTGGAAAATTTTTATTCATTTTTATTCACTTGCTGGATTTTTATTCATTTTAAAATGTCTAAATTTTTATTCTACTAAATTTTTATTCATTTTTATTCTGAACCGTTAAATTTTTATTCTAAACCCTTTTAGGCCTGGTTTTGTTCACTTGCTGGAAAATTGATAAGCCCAATACAAACACCTACCCAAAAAACCATTAAAAAACTGATATTTATTCAATCCGTGGGACCCGCGTGTAAAAAAGCAGCAGGTCACCCATCACACAATTGGAACAGATCTGGACCGTTGGAGTATTATATTAATATATCAATGACTCAGAATTGCTTTCAGCTCTTGTATACACAACTTGTGAATGGTGCACAAATATTCTCTTTGTGCATTCTAAACTGCACCATAGATATATGATACTATAATTCAACGAACAAGATTTTGCTAGGTAGGTTTGTATGTGATAAAATAATTTGGTTTCTTGCAAGTATGGTACAGTTACCGATAGCTCAAAAACAATTATTTATAAATAAATTGAAATGAAATATCATATTTAGTGGTTAAATAAATCTATAGCTTTTATAAAATTTATATATTTTATTTTTAGTTTTATAAAAAAAAACTTTTTTAGTCCCTGTAAATATTTTCGATCAAGACTTTCGGTTACTATAAAATTAAAATAAATTCAACTCCTATAAAGGTTCTTTGATGAGTGCTAGTGATACACTCTTTAATACATATTTTGTAGGGTGAAATATATTTTTTTTGCTTATGAATATGTCAACTTTTCGTTTGTCTCTTTAACTAATTTCTTCAACTTTTAGTTCTCCAAAAGTTTTCCATCTTCACTTTTGGTCCCTCGTTTTAAGTAAGCTCATATGTAAAATTCATATTTTTGAATAAAATTTTACAAAAAAATTTATAATATTATAAGAATCTCTCAAAAAAGAAATTAGAATTTTTTAATAAAACATGAATTAAATATGAATTTTTAAATTTTTTTTTGGTTAAATATTCATATTTAATTTATGTTTTGTTAAAAGATTCTATTTATTTATTTTTTGGGAGATTTTTACAATATTGTACACATTTATGCACAATTTTATTAAAAAAAAATATAAAATTTGACTTAAAAATAGGGACCAAAAGTAGCGATTGAAAATTCTATAGGGAGTAAAAGTTGAAGGAAAATTTTAGGACTAAAAAAAAAGTTTGTATATTTATAGGGACAAAAAATATACTTAAACGCTTTGATTGATTAAGATTCAAATGAGTACTACTAATTCATGTGAGTCGTATATAAATTTAATGAGATCTATATAAATTTTAATCAGTATTAAAAATTGCATGTTAAAGAATGAGTTGCTAGCATTATTTAAATTCTTCATACATTTTGAATTTTTTCGTTAACCGTTAGTACAATCTTTTTTTATTTTGACAAACCGTTAGTACAATCTTAATCTCTAAGTTAAACGTACCCTACATATCCATTGCTTGTTAATTTTGAAATAATATATTAATAAAAAAAAATTGTTTCACTAAATCTTCATAAAACTAAAGTATAAAATGAGTATACATGAGTCCTATTTAAGTACCAAATAATAGAGTGTGCTCTTATTCATTTATTCTTTATAATTATATATAGTAATATTTTATTTTAAATTTAATTATTTAAAATTGCAAAGAAGATAATGTAAAATTAGGACAACCGGCGTGCCCAATCAAAAATTGCTAAGATCTCAATTCTGATTCAAGCATAAACACTCTCCCACTCTCTTTGCAAGTCTTGTAAAGATTTTTCTATTTGTCTTTGGTAATGGTTCATTCTTGACAACAAGTGATGGTTCCACCTTCACATCAAGTGATGGTTGCACGTCCTCTTCAGCTGATGGCATCGTTTGCACATTAAGTGGTGGTTGCATTTCCATAATATTTGACTCGTCATATACTAAATAGACAACCATCTCCTTAACAGTTAATCCGTGCCCAATAGCTACAAAAATCTCCACATTGTCACCAACTCCTAAATTTGATATTACACCTTGCCAATCTTCATCATTAAAGGACATTATTGTGTCACGCTTGTAAATCTGGATAGTGAGTTTTGTGTAATTAATGACCAAGACACTGGTGAGACATTCACTAGCCAGATTTTGAGGTGTTGACGAATAAACAACACACAACGCGATTCCCTTCATGCAAGAATCACTATACTCAGGCACTTGGAAAACTACCGAAGGTCCTTCGCATTTATAGGCTAACCAAGAAGGATAATTGTCAGCCGGAAGGAAAGAATCACTAGAATTGGTTACCAGTCCCTGTATCATGAAAATATGTGTAGTTATTTATGTAATTTTTAGTTATGCTTTGCGAATGGACATTTTGTGCCATTTACTGTGTCAAAATAGTGTACTAAAGAGAAAAAATATATACAAGGAAACTGATCCAACGAAACCAGGCAATATAGTACATCACTTCTTCATGAATAAGCGTATGCAACAACTTGAAGGTTTTGTTTTCTAATGAAGGGTTACATTATAGAAACATGTAGCATACCATTATGGATTCCTACTAATTTAGAGAGAAAATTAACAACATATACTAAGCTCGATATCTGTAAAATCAATTATCTAGTTACCTAGTTTTTGTTAGACTGTAGCTTTTTGTTCTTCTTAGATTGTATTAGTTTATCTGATAAGCACCTGAATAAATTTCTTGTCACTTTCAGAAACTTTTATACTACCATTTCATGCAACAAAATAAAAAATAAAAAATCATCTCATGTTCTCTTATCTAATAACAAATATAGTAAAGGTGAAAGGATAGAGAAGGAACCTGTGATAAGCTTTTCCCAAGAGTATCCATGACTATTCGGGAACTTCCCATTCCAATCAAAAGTGATCTCGAGGAAAGATTTGAGATTTGTGTTCCATGCAATGTCGTTTCCAACTCAGTAAAATTCACATCATATAAATCATCAACAAATTTTTTTAACTCTTGAGTTAGTTGAATCTCTGAGTGGCATTGAACCCAAACACATCTAAGTTTTGAAAGGATAGTAAGCATTGGTGATTGATAGTCCATACTATTACTCTCTACATCTAAGGAAACTAGAGACAATGAATTGCCTGCAAATGGAGAAATACGAGAAAGGGAATTTCTGGTTGGTGACATCCAAGACCAAATGAAAGAAGGAAAAACATCAGATGATAATCCTTCATATCCACATAGAGATATATACGCAATGCTTTTTGATCTAACAATCGAAAAAGGAACTTGTTTGACACCAGTATTTGCTGCAATTAGAGTTGTCAAGGATTCCATTTGCAATATATCTTCTTCCAATTTGTCAATCTTTATACAACCAGAAAGAATAAGAGTTTTCACTGATATCAAATGATAGATCTCTCTTGGGAGACTGGCAAGACTTGTACAGTCCCTCAAATTTATTAGAATGATATTCTTGAGATCACCAATGGACGAGTGTACCTCAGACAAACTTGGACAATCCTTCATAATGAGTTTTTCTAGATTTGGTAATTTTGAAAAGTCAGGGGTGCTTTTCAAATACGTGGAATGACTGAGATTGAGAACTTTTAGCTTCTCCAACAACTACAACAAAATAATTGTTTAAAAGAAAATTAAGAGAAGAAAAAAGGAAATGAAAAGGTAGGAATAGATTATAATGTCTACAACCTTTAAGTTTTAAAAGAATGTTATTATACCTTGGTCTCCTGCCAAACATGTTTAATATTGCTGTTTTTTAATTCAAAAACAACTAGATTTTCCTGATCAAAGTCATTCGGTATAAAGTTAAAGGTAGATCGTCTCCAATCAACCCATCTCAGTTGTTTGGAAATTAACCCATAATCTCCGCTGAGTTGAACACCGTCAAGTTTTAAAAGCCTCAACTTTTTCATCTCCTGGAAAGCATTAGTACCAAATCTAATTCTGGCTGTTCTTTGCAACCTCAAAATCAATCCCTCAACAATGTCTGTTCCCTGCATGTGAAGTAAAAAAAGCAGAGAAAAGTGAGAGAAAATTTGTATCATTAGCCTTTCTAGCTAGAAGCTTAGGTAGTACCGACACTCCATATTTGAGGGCTTGTCTTGTATCCGACACATGTCAATGTCAAACAATATACTAACATATGTGACTATAATCAATTATTTCTTTTTGTCAACATATTACCGTTGTCAACATCTTATTGTAAAATGTTGTGTATGTGTTGGTGGTTCATAGGTAGAAAGTAATACATATATATCTGCAGGTGCAGCAGCCTAAGAACATTGGTAATGAACATGAGAATGTAAATCATGCATCACATAATTTCAGCCAACAACTATGAAGAGCAAAACTAATCTAGAAACAAAGTCTTATGATCTTGATTAGATTATAGAGGATGCTCAAAAGTTCTTACAGTATTTTTTGACAAAACATCCAGCACGTCTTCACGAAACCACAATCGACTATGCTTTGCAGGCTCTTTTGCTGAACTTTCACCAACAATTGCTCTTCCCATATCTCGTAGTAAATCATGCATTTGAAGCTTGTTATTCTTTACAACTTTTACGAGGCTACGCTCTATGAGAACAGCGATTCCAATATCAGCATGAAGTCCACAGCCATTAAGTATCTCTGTAACATCAGCTCTGTTCTTCCCAATGAAGAAACAACATATGTCAAGAAATATATCCTTTAATGTATGATCTTCTAAACCATCATAGCTGATTCTTAGTTTCTGTTGCACTTGATCATTGGGAATTTTCTCTAATTTTGATAGTGCACTACTCCACTCCTGTTTCGTCCTCTTGGATAAATAAGATCCAAGAACTTCAAGAGCCAGTGGTAATCCTCCGCAATAAGCAACTACATTTCTAGAGAGTTCAATAAAACCTTTCGTAGGACTTGGTTGCCTGAAAGCATGATAGCTGAAAAGCTCAAGGGACTGGTTTTTGTCCATTTCCATCATTGTGAAAACATAGTCAACTTCAAGTGAATCGAGTAGGCGTACATCTCTAGTTGTAATAATCAATACACTTCCCAAACCAAACAACTTTGGATTTCCACACAGGGCTTTTAACTGCTCAAATTTGGTGACATCATCAAGTACGACGAAAGCTTTTTGCCCCTGGAGCCTTGTCTCGATCTTAGTTATCCCTGATGCAATGCTATGAATCTCCTGTTTTATTTGCAGGAGATCTAAAATAAGTTGTTGTTGTAAAGAAATAATCCCTTTACTATTATTATCACAAACTTCCCGAATACTTTCAACAAAACTTGTTCTTCCCTCGAATTTACGATGAATTTGATTGTAGATAGCTTTGGCCGTGGTTGTTTTGCCCGAGCCACCCATTCCCCATATTCCTATCGTACAGACTTTATTTGATTGATTATCAATAAACTTGGTAATTTGTTGCACACGGGATTCCAATCCAACTGGATATTTAGTGATAGATAACAATGAGACATCTAGTTTTACCAAAATGTCGTCAACAATTTTCTTCACTAGTTCGCCATCAGTCCTTCAGTAGTAATAATAATAATAATAATAATAGTGTTATAAAGACAAATAATGAACATAAATTATGAAATATTCCGATTATAATCTCAAATAAATATTGATTACCTGGAATTTTTGGCATCCCAACCAGATAGATTTGCAACTTGGGAGAGTGCCTTGCTCCACCTAGACAACATATCTTCTTTATCTTTTTTATTTCTTTTCGAAGGAAAGGCAAAAATTTTACGGACATACGATGGGTAAACATCGTAAAATACGGGCAAAACTACCTGGCCAATATCTTTTTGGCATTCCATGATATGTACAAGCTCCTTAAGACACCAGCTAGATCCTGCATAGTTCTCTGAGAAAACAACAATAGATATCCGAGACCCTTCTATTGCTCTCCTTAGTCCTGCTCCAAGCTCCTCACTCTTTCTAAGCCCTTCTTCATCAAGAAATGTGCGGATTCCCGCGTTTGTGAGTGCAGCATAGAGATGAGAAACAAAGTTCCTACGAGTATCCTCCCCTCTGAAACTTACGAACACGTCGTAGATCCATGGATAATGGGAGGAAGAAGACATATTTTGTTTCGATCAAGTCAACGATTATACAAAGCACAAATGCAGTATAATATAACAATGAGATACTATCAACGCATCTTATTATGTTGGTTGGTTGTGTTTAGATGTGGTCAATCATTCACATGGACCTTAGTTTACCACTTGTACACCCACATACAATTGTGACATGTGTCCATGTGGTCTCCACACACACAAAAAACTCATATTTTGTGTCTCTCACATGTGAGTGGTACAATGTGTGTATGATAAAAGGGTGTTTATGAAACATTATCCTTTATTGAATATTATTGTCTTTCATACAATGACCTTTGCGCTATTTTCTTCCGTCTTTTACTGAATATATTGTCTTACATACAAGGCAAATTCTATGGTACACCCAATATATTTGAGTGTATTGGTACACTCATTCTTTAAATTAATAACTAAATGAGTTGTTTTTTTAAGAAAAATATTTTTTTTTATCACTTATAATTATAATAACTAAATCTTATTCATCAAAGGTGTCAACGAAATAAAACTATTTTCTTTTTGAATTTTTATCACTCATAATTGAGAACATTGATTATTTTTTACGATAATATGTAAAAAAGTTTACAATAATTTTTATAAACAATGAAATGATGTTTTTTTTTTTATAAAATGATGTTCTATAAAATATAAATATTGACAAATAGCTATTTATTACACAAAAAATGATCGTTTATTTATAAAATTATGAAAGAAGAGTACCGGTACACCTCACTTTGTCAGTGTACCGTAGAAGTTCCCTACATACAATGACCTTTGCGCTAATTTCTTCCATTAGAAAAAGAATTCTACTCTTTACCCAAAAGTTTTTGCTCGCTCCCAACTAAATTGACCATTTTACCCCTGCGTGAGTTAACTCACGCTAGTGTTAAATTTGTGTGGGTTAACTAACGACATGTCTGTGCTCAGTCCCAGCACAGGCAGAAGCACTAGTGTCCTTGCTTTTATTCAATCCTTCATTCATACATACATTCATTCATTCATTCAATTGCATCTATTTTTCATCATTCATTCAAGCATTCATTCACTCATTCAATCACTCATAATTAAAATACACATAATAAAACCAAAAATACCCAAAAATCATAAAAATGCAAAAGCGCAAGTGTAAATATATTACATCCAAATCTGATAAAATGTCATAAAAAATACTACAAAAATACAAAAGTCATAAAATAAGAGCCGCCTACTACTCCCGTGGATTCCTACTCCTCCTCCGCGGAGCCGGCACCTCCTTGAACACGCGATATTGTTGTCGGATGGTCTCCATAACTTGGGCAACAATAGGATTTGAAAACACGTCGGGAATCTCCTCCATAGCGGTGTCAACCACGACTCTAATATTTTAGACGACCTAAAATGGGTCGGGAGGATGTCTGGCCCACTGCTGCTCAACAATGACCTCCTTGTAGACAGGTATGGGAACTGCGTACTTAGGAACAGGAGCAGGGCCGATGATAACAGGATGGGATACTTTGTAGAACCATCTCATGTACCCCACTGAATGCATATTCCCCTCGCCCTCCGGGATCGCATCACCCATCTGCTGTTGGCTAATGACATGGACGACAAACTCCAAGAAGCACGTAGCCACCTCTGTTGGGTCAAGAGGCTCAATCAACGTAGGAGGTCTGGGAATGGTCTGAACATGGTCCTACTACCTCAGAACCCGCTCCGGAAATTGACGCATCATCCTGGCTTTACCTACCATGATCCATCCAGAGTACCAGCATATGTCCTGAAAAGGCGTGTTGTCTCGCCGTCCCTCGTAAGGCCTCCAGATGACATGAGCATGCTCCATCGAAACAATCTCGAGTCTGAAGTGTCCAGCATCAGAAAATCCCCTGGGAGGTTTCCATCTACCCATAAACGGGTCCTCACGCTCATAATCTTCATAAATCTTCCTCGGAACTAGCTGTCTGAAGTGTGCCAAAACCCATCCCTGGAAACACAGAGACAAATTTACATCAGCACACAAGTATCATATAAACAACTATACATTTAGATTCACTAAAAAAATCATATAAAAATATATTATCACAAGCAAACTCATGTAACCACCAACGGCGCCAACATTTGAGTTGGAGGTAAGAGAAAGTTGCTCATATAGGAAAGCAAGTCTCATCCCGTCCCATGACCACTCGCCTAATAACTCATCCAAATCATGAGGCGCAAGCATCCACAACAGATTAACAGTTTTGTTGTTCTTGCTGATAGATATTTGGCAAGTTAACCAAAACTATTGAAGTAATAAATAAATTCGTATCCACGAGGACCGTTGTTAACTTCTACTTAGCAATTTCATTATCAAAAGGATGTATTAATATATGGTTGTCCTAGGCAGTTGAATTGGTTTTTATAAAGTAAACGAAAACAAAACAATAAAAGTTGGTTTTAAGAATATTAGAGAGAAGTATGGTTAAGACATTCGAATCCTCCGAAGCTCTTCTATGGTAATTCGTACTCCTAGTTCAATCAATGATTATCTAGTTTAACGACAGATTAACAAAGTAATTCTACCCAATCTCTTGACCTAGAATTCTCCCCGCAAGTGACAACCCCTTAATCTCTTAAGTGAATTCGAAACCGTTGAAGGTATTAAAAGAATGTTAATCCCTATGTCATTACCTAATAATGATCTATCTCTACCTTGATTACTTAGTTAAACATATTACCTAGATCACAGTCGAAAGCCAGGGTTAGTGGTCATTCAATCTCTAAGATCAATTTGCATATTTATAAAGGTAGGGTTAGTAGTCGATGATAAACATACAAAAAACATTAAACATAAAGTAATATGAATTAAAACTAGACTTTCATTGATATTCAAAAGAGTTCAACAAATTAGGGTTCCCATAAGATTACATCAGATTCATCTAAGTCTCAACCACAAAGAGATTAGTTACTCATAGCTAAAGTACAAGATAACTAACATAAAAACAAGGATTCATACGAGTATTGGATGATTGACTATGAGTTTTGATGGTCTCCCACCAGCTCTGCAAAGTCTCTACTCCAAAATATGCTTTAGGTCTCAAAATTCGTGAACCCCTATTCCAAAAACGCACTTTTCTATATATAAACAACTCAAATTCGGCCCCCGAGCCCACAAAATCGGTGCCCGAAAGCTCAAAAACGCGTTCTCCAATCAGCCACTTCGGCGCCCGTATGTCAGAATTCGGGGCCCGAAAACTGTCGAAGCCAAAGTGCTTTTCTAGTGGCTGGAATTCGGGGCCCGAATTGGACTCTGCTGGAAATCCAAATTCTTCTATTTTTCTTGTTTTCCTTGCTGTTTAAGCTTACTTGTGAACTTTAAACATCATGAAAATGACACTAAAAATAACGTAATGACTACTGTCATCACTTGCCGACAAAAAGGGTGTATCCAAGCAAGAGCAACAAAAACGCCTTAACACAGACGGGCCTAACAAGACTCTGATCCACCTCCTCCTCCTCTGATGAATCCTCCACCAACTGGTTACACCTATTCAACTGCTCCACATAATGTTGTTTCAGGGCTGTGTAACTAACATGAGCACCAAAATGTTTGTTCACCTGCTCCACCGCATCCTCTACCGTAAACAGTAAATCATTCTCCAACAGCTCTACGCCACGGTCATGAGATAACTCATCATCCTTAATGAGCCTTCCAGCGACGGGGAATTCTAAAAGACACTTCACGTCATCTAGAGTGATGGTCATCTCCCCCACAGGCAAATGGAAGCTACTGGTCTCCTCATGCCATCTATCAGTCAAGGCAAAAACCACCCAGTGAGAGATGTTTTTGTACCCAGTCTTAAGGACGGGGTAAGACCGAAAGCACTCACCGAGTCCAAGCACCAACGATTATCATCTACCGGCAACGGTAATGACAAGTTATCAAGCTTCAATTTCTTCCCGTGCGAGACACCGGTAACCTATGCTCCATTTGAAACTGAAATACAAAAAAAAAAGTAAAAAATAATGTAACATAAAAAATGTAACATAAACAAACAATTAAATAAGGTAAAAAAAATAATAAGTAGATAAACAAACAATATTAAACATGAAATATTCTAAGTAAAAAAAATGTCACGTATTCTAACAAACAACGTTAAAAAAATAATAAGTAAAAAAAATGTGACATAAACATTAAATAAGGAAATAATAAGTAACATATCATTAAATTAAATAAAACAATTATACTTACTACTTTATCGCCCCAAAGCTTGCATGCCACGTGTTTACTGAAGTTCGGTAAAAGCGACAACTCATAAGGCCCCTCTAGAAAGCCATTTGGTCCGGCCTCAAACTCCATATCAGGCTCCCCCTGCTCATACTGAGGCTGCTCATACTGATATGCCTCCAAATACTGAAGTTGGTATGCCTCGTGCTAATAATACTGCTGATACTCCTCCGGGTGATGCTGCTGATGCTGATTTGATACTGTGTCGGGTCCACTATCTGGATGGACCCGTCTGTGACGATGATCCCCCCGCAGCATCAACCCTACCTAGTCTTGTGCCCCCACCTCTCCCTTGACCAGCCATAGGAAGGCGTAGTGCTTGCTTCTCCCTCTGTGCACTACTAGTAGACGACCCCCTCCCTAACCTCATTCTATCAGGCCTCTGAGGCCTCTGAAACATATCCCTCTAATACATATCTGCACAACATTTCAAAAAGCAAAAACTCAATGAGACATTTTCATGCGAACAATTCAACAACATTTCTAACAATTCAACAACAACAGTTAAATTTCGGCAGTGCCATTTCAATTCGTAAATTACCACATTGTAAAAAAAACTAACTATAATCAACTATAACAAATCTATTTCTAACAAATTTCATCATTAACAATCCAATAAAAAAAAATCATTCAGACATTTTATCAAACATCTACAATGCAACTTTCAATCAACTTAAAATCAAACAATTTCAAAAACCTAAAACTACCACACTGCATTTGAAACAACATCTAAACTACAATTCCTAACTTAATTCATCACTAACAATCCTAAAAACTATCATGCAAGCCAAATTTTTAAAAACCTAAAAATGTTAAATTTCTTCAAAAAAATATATAATTTCAACCAAAAAATGTAATGGAGTAGGAGAAATTGACTTTGAATGACTTGATATTCTAGGAGAAATTGACTTTGAATGACGCAAGAATGATGAAAATCACACTTGGAGGTGAAAAAAACGCAAGAGCAGAAGTTGGAAATATGTGTGTTTGTGTTGTTGTGTTGTTGTGTTGCTGTTAAATGATGTAAGTCACGTAGCGTGACTTAACTCACGCAGCATGACTTAAGTCACACAAGTAAAATTGAAAATTCAGTTGGGAGCGAGCAATTTCTGTTGGGTAAAGAGCAGAATTCTAAGAAAAAATATGACCGCTTAAAAATCAAAATGAACTTTATTATATTTTATTGTATTTTAAAGAAATGATATTTGTACGACCATTTTTTTTGGAGACAAGTAGGAGGCGGCATCAGGGACTATTTTAACATGTAGTCAATTGATTTTAGGGCTTAAATATGTTTTTGGTCCCTATAAATATGTCAACTTTTCGTTTTAGTCCCTCTAAAAAATTTCTTCAACTTTTAGTCCCTAAAAAATTTCCTATCTTCACTTTTGGTCCCTCTTTTAAAGTAAACTCATATGTAGAATTCATATTTTTAAATAAAAATTTTCAGAAAAATTCATAATATTTTAAGAATCTCTCCCAAAAAAAATTAGAATTTTTTAACAAAACATGAATTTAATATGAATTTTTATAGGGGCTAAAAGTTGAAGGAAAATTTTAGAGGGACTAAAACAAAAAGTTCGTATATTTATAGGGACCAAAAACATATTTAACCCTTGATTTTAAATAATTATTTTTCTTACCCAAATCATCTTACCTGAATCTTCGACAAGGATAAGAAAATGGGTTTGGAGTTTGTATTAGTAGGAATCAAATTTCTGGATTTTAACTTTGTGTTTGTATGAAGTTTCTGGGTTCTAGTAGTAATCGAATTTCTCAGTTTGGAGTTTGTGTTTATATTATGGGTTGAATTTTTGGGTTTTGTTCCCTATTTAACTCACGTTATGAAGAAGGGTATTTTTGTCATTTACTTTGTTCTATATGCCTTAAGTGTATTTATGTCCTTCCATATCAAATTTTAGTGAGTCGGGCCCATTAATGCACAGTCACCATTGCCACATCAACAAAAACGCCTCACATCAGTTAGAAAATTAACACATGGACCAAATTAAAAGTGATTAGTAATTGCAATGTTAAATTGAAAAGATTATCAATTACATTGATCAAAATTCAAGTTCATTATATTTGATCTCTCCAGTGAAGATCACAGATGAAAAACGGTGGTTCACGGTGCTCTAGTGTGATGGAGGTTGAGTCTTCACGGTGGACGAGAAAGGTGCTTGCATGCACGTTAGCACTTCAACGCTCAAATTTGTATCTGAAACAAGTGATTATGGGAGAAATGTAGTGAAAAATTATGTGTACCTTGAAGGTTTTGCTGAGTCACCCTTATATAGGCGCGGAGAACGCTAGCGACTTCCGTGAAATGCGGCACCAACTTAGGATGTCGTTGGAGATGGCCTGGACTGTGGAGATGAGGTCAAGGCATGCTCTTGTGCGGTACTCTACATATGGCTTCGCATTCTCTTCCACTGTTTCTGGCCTTGTTTGTCTTGGGATTTGGCTTTGCCCCCAAATTATTATTGCGTTCATGACGTAATGGACTTGTTTCTAGAGGTGTATATGATATTTTTTGGAAAGTTGTCCGTTTGGAATGGATTCAGTCGTCCGTGAAGGGATGTCGCCTTCGATGCATTTGTTTCTAGGCGCCTTCGGGACGTTTATGGTTAAGTGTCATGCCTTATCGCTCTGCTCACGATCTCTTGGTGGCATTCCCTTTGTGAGTGGGATTAGTTGATAGCGACTTTCGCAAGTGTACCACATCGTACAAGTATGAAAACGGTAAAACCTAGTGTCGAACTCGAGTATTGCTTTATAATGTCAAATAATATTTATAACTTAATTGAACAAAAAGGTACTGAATTTGTTTGATAGCAATAATGAAAATTAAGCAAAGTAAAATTCTGTTGAACTTTATAATAGTAAAATTGTCAGGATGAGTTTCACTAGATGATTATCTTGAGTTATCAACTTGAATTTGACTATTGAATCTTTACCGAATTCTCTAATTTATTCTTGCCCTAATTCCTTAGTGACAAAATCATTAATTTTAAAATAACCCCTAATTCCTCAGTGAATTTAAAATTAGAATTAAGCATGATTGACATAAGAATTCTTAATTGGTTTGAAAGCATAACCACCCTGTTACCAGTTGCTATTATTTGCTTGATTATCTTGTTTCAATTGCTAAAAAGAAACCGGATGATAAGGGTGATATAGTGGTAGGAGGAATCATCACCTTTATTGCTAGGAAGTTTGGGGTGAGTGTGAATCAAGGGATCAAGAGGATAGAGGGGAACTATTATCTAGACTTATATACTCTCACTACTTTGCCTTTCCTTAGAACCCATGGCCCTACTCACAATTATCAATATGAATGGAGAATTATTAGAGCTAATTGTTTGATTATTCTACCTAATCCGGACATAACTAATCCGGAGGTGGTGGAAAATTTGCTTTATGTTGGTACTAACCCACAGGTACAAGTTGATGGTGGTGATGAAGAGGAGGTAGGTGCACAACACCATGAACAAGAAGCCGGTGGAAACTATAATGATGAACGGTGGGCATGGATGCAAACCGAAGTTCAGAGAATAAGCACCGAGCAACAAAGACAAGGTGTTGAAATGGTCGGGCTGAGAAATGATGTCCTAAGGGGTAATCGAATGACCGAAGAAAATAATCAAATGCCCCGGAACATGATGCAACACCTTCACCTCCAAGTTCCACCTTATGGACCTCTATAAAATTGTGAGATTTCCTCTTCCTCTTCTCTTCTTCTTCTTCTTCTTTTTCTTCTTCCTGTTCATCTTCTTTTAATCATTGAGGACAATGCTTCTCCTAAGTATGGGGGGGCCAAATAAAGTGTCTTGTGTCGTAGTGTTTCCAAACTCCCTTGAACTTTAATTCTTTTGTTATGTTTTATTGCGAAGGACATTATTAAGCGGCTTGTTTTTATTATAAATTATGACATATATTTTTGTTGTCTCCTCTAAATTAGTTGTTTCTTGTACATGAAAATGATTTCTTGTGTTTTAAGTATTCTTGCTATACCCACATCTTGTTTTATTGTGAAAATTCTCCAATGAGAAAAGCACAAAGTTGCATCCCTCTAGCAAGTGTATGAGTAGGTATTTTAAGGAGCACGTTCTAATTTTAGTGGTACATTAACCCTTAAAAGTCCTCAAAGTAAAAGTAGTATAGGTTTGTGTGGGGAATAAAAAGATAAATCAAAGTGGGGCGGAAGCAAAAATATTTATAAAGGAAACATTACTGAATCTAAGGGGAAAGGATACCCCCTCGCTGACTTCCCACGTAATAACTAAAAGTAGCTTCCACAAATCCTTCTAAAAGGAGGAAAGAATCAAATGCATAATTAGGAGGCATCATTAACACTAGGGGGAAAGGATACCCCTTCGCTGACCTCCTACATGAAGACAGTGTCTTTTAACTTATAAATATGCAGCACTACTTAGGGTGATCATTGACTCTAGGGGGAAAGATACCCCCTCGTTGACTTCCTACGAGAAGATGGTATCCCTTAAGCAATCTAC
>Ga0228711_1005495_pt1 | contig 19268 bp, 13 predicted proteins | sample MedpolnodulmetaG_2_FD_177996 | JGI IMG/M metagenome (GOLD analysis project Ga0228711, IMG submission 177996) | Root nodule microbial communities from Medicago polymorpha collected in Santa Monica, California, United States - brown nodules | ecosystem: Host-associated > Plants > Roots > Nodule...
TTAAGAGATTAAGGGGTTGTCACTTGCGGGGAGAATTCTAGGTCAAGAGATTGGGTAGAATTACTAAGTTAATCTGTCGTGAAACTAAATAATCATTGATTGAACGAGGAGTGTAAATTACCGTAGGAGAGCTTCGGAGGATTCGAAAGTCTTAACCATACTTTTCTCAAATTTTCTAAAACCAACCGTTTATTGTTTTTCATCCGTTTATGTTACAAAACAACTCAACTGCCTAGGGCATCAATACAAATTTTATACATCCTTTTTAATAATGAAATTGCTAAGTAGAAGTTAAATACAGTCCTCGTGAAAACGAATTATTATTACTTCGATTGAATTTGGTTCACTTGCCAAATATCTATCAGAACTCATGAAACATTCTATCATACAGTATGTTGCACATTTATTTTGCTAGCACAATAAATCGTTCTATTCTATATGACATTTTTTTCTACGCCACTTGGTCTGTTACTCATAGAATCAAGGTAGCTTTTTAATCCATTGACATTTGCCATCAATGCACTTATGACGATAATTTTTGTTCCACATCTTGATCATAGATCTTGGACAATCACCGTCAGTTTCACACTCAATAGTTTCTGTATAAAAATAAAAGATAATAAATTAATGTTAATAAAACATGATAAAAAAATTGTTTACAAACTAAGAATTAAAGAAGGAATCTTGAAATTTCTGAAATAATGGCTTACCAAGACCACCAACTTCCCTTGCAACAAGAAATAAGAAAAGAAAAAGAATTATAGCGTAGACAAACTTGAGAACTCCAGACATAATTTTTCTTATTTGCATGTTAAAAAATAATATGACTTTATCTCTTTATACCATATAAATTTCACGAACTCAAAAAAATTAATAAATAAATAGCTTTTGGAACTTACGAAGATGTAAAAATACTTCATAAAAGTATAATCATTATTAAGTATTGGTGTGTTTTGTTTGTCTCTTTTAGAATGGCTAGTGCAGAAATCACAAAATATAAAAGGGGAATTTTGTAACCTTTTTTTATTTAAAGGAACATTTTTCTTTTTACCCTTTCATTGCTCTTAATTTATTTTATTCATTTTTTTAACCTTTCATGGTAGTAAGGGGAATACATTTTTTTCTTTTTAGACCTTGGTAAAGTTATTTGTGGCAATAATGCACTACTAGGGTAAGACCATTTTCGTTGAATACAAAAAAAAATCATTTTAATTGTGTAACTTCATCTTTATTCTACATGATTATTCACATCAATAATATATTTTGTATCTATTTACGATGAGACTTTGGACAGTGTACCAAAATATCGTCATGGTACTGAAATTTATAAAATCCGTCTCTACAATGATCGTTAACTTTTTATTTATAGGAAAAGTAACTTGTATCATTTCATTAAATATTAATCAGTAATACATGTTAGAATCTCATCAATGATATAGAAGTTAGGAATGGATGTGGTTGCCTTAGTTAATTCATGGGAAACCGCATTTGCTTACCTCCTAATAATAAACTGGATATAAGAGTTTGTTAAATAGGAATTGTAGAATTGAATACTATTACCCGTGATGGATCCAAACTCGATTAGGGGCGGAGACAGGAATTTAAAGTTAACGATGTAGTTTCTAGCTTCTAACCTTGCCATTCTTAAGTGCTTTGGAAGTGTTAGCTCTACCAACGTGCCTACCCACTTCAGGACTATAGCACAAGATAAAGACATAAATATTTAGTTGTTGGACGTGTCATAGCATTCTATGTTGTTTTTACTTTGGTTTTTTCTCTGTCTTCGCTATAGCATGCAGGCTGATTTGTTCTAATTATGCAGGATTTTGGTTCTATGTGAGGCTATGGTGCTTGATGAACACAGACGAGCTGGCAGCATCACTAACTCAAATTTATTGCCACTAGAATAATTTGTTGGACTATGAATGTTACACTATGTATGAAAAATAATTTATATTAGCACTTGTGATTATTATTTTTGTAAAATGTTAAAACTGGTGGTACTAGTATTTGTTATTAGTACTAGTAATTTTTATTTTTTTTTATTTTTATTTTTTTATAAATTATCTCCGTGAGCTTAGCTCAATTGGTAGGGATATTGCATATTATATGCAGGGGCCGGGGTTCGAACCCCGGACACCCCACTTCTCTACAATTTAATTGTGTGAGCTCTAGCCACTGGACGATTTCACCAAAAAAAAAATTTTATAAATTAAATGATCATTACGGCGGTTAAAACTGCCACTATGCATGGTTTATTTTTTTTAAAAAAAATGACAATTATGGCGGCTAAAATTGCCACTATCCGCAATATTTTTGCTAAAATATTGTGCATTATGGCGTTTGAAACTGCCGCTATACTCAACAAACTAGCCGCCGTTGTAATCAACACGTATTCTAGTGGTCTACATGGCGGTTTGCATTATACTGCCATTTAAATCATGTGGCAGCAAAAATTTCAGCAGTTTTGGAAACCGCCAGTATAGGTAATAGTGGCGGCTAAAACCGCCGCAATAAGCTAAATTTAGCCGCTGGAGTTATCGTGTTTTTTTTAGTGGTTAGGGGGGCCAAGTACAAGGAACATTTTTTTAGCGAAACTTTAGATACCTCTTGGCCGAACTCTGAATCACCATGACTGTTTTATCTTGAGAATCGAAGGATTAATAGAAAAAGAGAACGACAATTGACTAAATAGAAATTTTTTTGTACGAGTGTGAAAGACAAGAGATTTTGTTCACAGGAGAATAAAATCTATTAAGGATTAGATTATATTTTAATCCCTTATTTTTATTTTAGGTTTTAATTTGCTTTAAATAAAATAGTCTTTTATTTTCTAAAGTTATATCATTGTGTTTTATTCCATTTAAAATATGATGTGAAAAGAACCATGTGATACAATTTAAAATAATATAACATTTTTTTTCCCTAAAAAAAAAAATTAGTTGTCAATTAATTTAACAACATGGTGAACATTTTAAATAGATTAATTGGGAGACCATAACCTAATATATATTTTATAAAACATTTTAATATAGTTTATTCGTAGTATATAAAAAAATATTAAAAATATAGGGGGGACCATGGCCTCCATGGCCCCCCTCTCCCTTCGCTAGTGAACTCGGTGATATCTCCCTTACATCTATTAAAATAATCAGCTGCTTTATTCGAGTTAACCTCAAAATCAACATTTGTGAGCTGAAGTTCCAGTATCCACTGAATTGCATGGTATAGTCCCAAAGTTTCTCCAACGTCAACTGAGCACAATGGCGTAAACACAAATGGTTTTTGAGCAGACATGACTCCTTGCTGAATCTCGAATGCACATGCCTATTCCTACGTTATTGCTGGAAATAGAAAAAGAAGCATTGACATTACATTTAATTCTACCGCTTCTTGGTTTCCTCCATCTGATGTTGCTATCACTGTTGTCTAAATTCTGATCATCATGTTGGTGAACACCTGTAGTTGAAGTTGTGTGTACCTAACTTGAAGGGCTTTGCTTGCGATAAGCGCTCCTCCAACCTTCTAGGAGATGCTTGGCTCTTTCCAGAATTGTGACACTCGAGTCTGCCACGTGTTGCCACAACTTAAGGTTTCTAGCTTTCTAGATACTCCACATTATGGTTACAATGGTCTCTATTCCGGCTGTTGCCAGCTGCTACAACAGACTAAAAATGATGTCTGGTGCATTATTGATTAGTCAATAATTAGTGTTTTTAATATAATATTTGAGTCCGTTTTATTTATATTTGATTCCGTTTTATTTAATATTATTTCCTTTTTAGAGCTATTTCACTTCAATTGCAAGTTATTTAATTTCAGGAACAAACATTCTAAAGATTGAGTCTTGGAGCAAAAGAAAGAGGATTTGAAGCTGATTCGGGCTGAAAATACGAAGATTGAAGACAAAAATATGTTTCCCCCAAGTCAGAAGCTTGGCACGGTCCGTGCCACCAGCCACACGGCTGTGCCAACCCCAGGACCTTCTTTTGCTGCTTCTGCTTCAAGGACAAGCTATCTATTAGTTTATTTCTGACCTAAAAGCCCGTGGTTTCTAGTGGAACATTTTAGTGATGTATTTCTTAGAGCTTAAGTCATTGTAAACTATAAATAGAGTAGCTACCTATCACAACAATTCATCTTTTATTCTTGGAATTCAATAGTGACAATTGTCTTTCTTAATAAAAGTTCCTTCTTTTATTTTCTTGTTATTTTATGTTCTTCTTCTTCTCTTCTATGTCTACGATGAACATGAGTGAGTAGACTCTTCTTGTCTTGGGATTGTTGGATGAGTCTAATGACCTAATCCTAATCAAACCAAGCCTTGAACCCTAATTTTATATAAATCTACTTTCTAATCTAATTTCACCGTTTATATAATGAATTAACAATTATCAAACTCATAAAACGACATCGGAGGGTTAGTAATTGTTAATTCATCATCACAAATATCAATTCATAAAGCGATAGCAGAGTTTTGATATTGGAACAAGTGAAATTAGATAAGGATTGCGAAACATGAGAATAGTCTAGCAAACCTTGAGACACATAAAGTTTCGTTCTTCAAGGATTCTAATAGCAATGAACCATGAGAATAGGCGTGGTTGCTAGAGGAACACACTCAATGATTTCGAGAGAAACTTTGATACGCTTAAGAGAAACTTGTCTTTACAAAGTAGGTCCAATATAAAGTTTAGGTTTAGGGTTTGTTTGTGAAGGTTTTTCATCAAGATGAACCAATAATCCTAAGACGCTTTTTATTATTATAATTTTCTTCCGCTAAAAATCAAACCTTTTCAACTGAAATCTCTTTCTAATCATCAATTAAAACTAATCAAATTTAACAACTCCCTGTTGGAACGATACTCTCTTTTTACTACTTCGGTAGAACCGTGCACTTGCGGTTTTACTCATCAATTATCAAAGTGATTCAGAGATGGAGAAATCAAATGTAAAGCATAAGCTTCTCTCCATACATCAATGATCGTCTTGCAATGGAGGTAACTATCCTCATGGGGGTCGTTACACGTAACACAACCTGATGGCCAATTGACACCTCTGCTTATAAGCTTTACACATGTAGGGAAACAGTCTCTATAGACTCTCCATATCAAGTTCCTGACTTTTGGAGGTACTTTCAATTTTCATATACCACTCCAGTACCCGGGTTTCCGCAGATAATTATAATTGACAATGTCTTGAATGAAAAATGCGGTAAGAACTTCTAACATAGTAAAGTCCATTCCTTTCAGCCTTCCAAACCAATCTATCCATATCAACTTGTTGGTGCAAGGGAGTATTCAAAACATTTTCAGTTGTTTCTGTTGCAAACAAGTGTCGAATTAATTGTTCATTCCAAACTTTAATGCTTTGATCAATCAAACATCCCACTAAATAAGGTTGTAGTGCCAGCATCTCAGGGCCTACTGGAGGAATGCATGACCCTTCCCCCATCCAAGGCTCGCCAACAATAGGGACAATAAACCCATAACCAATTTTCCAACGGGTACCTTGCCTAACAACCACCTTAGCACTGAAAATATTATGCCAAACAAAGCTTGAATTATGTCCCAACTTCAAATCCATATAGCTACTATAGGTTAATTCCGGGATTTGAAAATTCTTGAAACTAAACTGTCTGCATCAGTTTGTAGTTTATAACCCTATTTTCCAAGCATTGCAACATTAAAGGCTGCCAAATCTTTGAAACCCATACCTCCATGATTTTTTGTGCACTAATAACATACGAAGGCGTTCATCATTTTTACAATTTCATCCAAAAGTGTGTTAGGTGATCTGAATATACTCATAACATATGAAGGAATAGCTTGAAGAACATATTTGATCATGACTTGCCTACTTGCTTTGGACAAACATTTGCTGCTCCAACTGCTGATTTTTTGTCACACTATATCTTTTAATGAAGTTGAACGTTTCTTTTTTTATGCGCCCTACCATTGATGGCAATCCAAGATATTTACGCGTTCCTAAAACCACACACACCCCTAAGATATTGGTGATGGAATGTTGCAGCGGTTCTTGGACATTCCTACTATAAAAGATTTCAGATTTAGGAAGGTTGGCAGCTATCTGTGGAAACTGGTTACACTTGCGATGACGATTATCCGTAATTAATTTTTAGAAAACAAATAAATTAAATTTTACAAAATGACCACTATGCACATAAAATTAAGGAGATCATGAGTTTTTTTTTGTTGGAAAAAGAGGGCTAAAAGCCAAAAGAAAAAAAAAAAAAACTACATAGTTATATGAATATTCCTAGGCATACAAGCCCGGAAATATCATAAAAAAGAAGACTCAAAACCTCACCAGGAGGAGTCTCCATGACATGAATGTCAAAAGAATTTAAAGAGAAGATAAAATTAGCAAACCAATCAGCACTTCTATTTCCCTCCCGCCAGGTATGGTTGAATTGCACCTGCCAGTTTAACTTTAAAAGTTCATGAATACAACCAAGGTGGGTGCTTTGCCATTAATTTTGACATTCCCTTTGATCATGTCAACCAAAATTTTTGAATCACTTTCTACTTGAAGGCTATGAAATCCTTGTCTCCAAGCAAGCTGCATTCCCAAGAACATTCCCCACTTTTCAGCAGTGAGAGCATCACAAGTACCTATTTTGCAACAGTAACCTTTAAGCCATCTACCATCTGAATTCCTGAAGAGACTACCACAACCGGCTAGACCCAAAGTATCTTTGTAGGATCCGTCACAGTTAAGCTTAATCCACCCCTCTCCAGGCCTTGTCCAACCAATGAAAATGGTGTCACATTTACGAAGGTTCAAAGGATGGTTGGTGTAGTTGTCTATATCTTCCACCATCTTGAGAATAGTGAAGGTAGGATTTGTCGGACGCTGAAAATCATCTTCAAAAATAGCTTTGTTCCTCCACATCCACATGTAACAGCACGTGACCATAAAAGTTGATGTCCACTTCTTACTTTGAGCGCCAAACAGTTTATGATTAATATTCTTGAAGATCCAGTCCCTGCAATTGATAGAAAAAAAGTTAGTGATTTGATTTGATGGTACTAAAAGTTAGTGATTAATACTCATGATTTGAAGATCATGAGTTTTAATTAGGACGATTATTAAATTTTGTTGGACTTCGATTTTTTTATATTGTTAGTAGATATATTTTCTTTTGCGTAAAAAAAAGGTCAAAATTGATTGGATTGAAAGATAAAATTACGTGAGATTTGGTTCACCTTTTGAATGACTAGTTTAAAACAATATATTTTTATTCAACTTAATATGATTTAATTTTGATCAATTTTTTATTATTCAAAATTGTTAAGATTGTAATTGTTTTTATTATTAATATTATAAAGACATGATAAAATAATAGGTTTGATGCAAAAGATTAGGGAAACCCTTTAGAAATGAGGACCTAGTTTGCATTCAAAAATGAATTGCTTAATTTATATCTCTGATCTATAGGGAAGGAAATCATTGTACACAAAAGTTTGCATCTAAACTGCATGATAACCATTTTGTTTATTCATTGTGAAACTGGGAAAATAATTGTAGTGGATAGGTGCAATATACCGAAGAGCGAGCAATAAAGGATTCGAAAAACCTGTGCACTTTTAATCTTGAAATTTTAAAACTGATTTATTTGCATTTTACGTTTAATTGAATGTTCTTAAAACGAAACCAATTTCCATGTGCACTTTTGAAAAGGTCATGAAGTTTTTGACGTTGCTGTTGGGATTGTTGACTCATTTTAACAAGGCAATTTTGTTATCATTAGGATTTCTGTCATTTAAATTTCTGTTCATAAGAAAGAGTTCAAAAAAGAAAAATTTCTCTACATTTAAGTCTCATTCGGATTTGAGAAATGATATTTCTACAACCATTTTGTGACAACTTTTTGACAGCTCTCTTATACTCACATTATGTTCTTATTCTCTCTCTTCATTTTTCTCCCTCTATTGTTTTTGAACAATAAGAAGAGGGAAAAAGAAAGTTATCACTACTCTTCTGATTTTGTATTGTGCAATGCTACCTAAGGTGTTTTCTGGTTGTTTATGCCATGTAAAACTCCAAAAGAGGAATTACTTCCTGATCTGGAGATAGAAAAGACAACAAGGGCTAATCGGAAAGCAAACCAGTTGGAAAGTTGCGGAAGAAGTATTTAGAGCAGCACAAGTTCAAAACATTACTCAAGTGTAAGAGATGTGTGATGATCCTCCGGTACCATCACCTAGGCCTATCATGGGTGAATATGGTTAATCAGAAACCTGCTCCAAGAATGAATAACTGCAATTTAATCTTCATGAGTTGCATCATTAGACATCCAAGGAAACAATAAAGAAGATCAATTTCGAAAAGCTGAGTGACATGACAGTGAAGGCAACACATCAAATGAAACTATATGCATCTGGTTTTCCATTCACTACTTTATCGATGAAAAATGAATACAGTGAGGTGATTGTAAATACCAAAAAAGCTGTCTGAGCTTTGAACCGAATAGTTCTTGAGTATTTGCATATCTTTGCAAATAAAACCATAGGGCTGACGATGAAGCTGAAAACGCTGTAAAGGAAAATCTTCAACAGATTTCAGTCTCCAAAAAGATAATTGAAGGAAGAGCTTAGACAATAATAGAGCAGTCCAACAACAGCTGAAGCAAAGCCTACAAATCTTCACAGCTTTGGCTGCATCAACCATCTCCATATTTGGATTAGAATATGCTGTCATGTTGTCTTAAGTGTGTAAGAATTGATTTCCCAAACAGAGTGAAAAAGTGAGACCAACTAGTTTTGAATTCTGGTGAGACTTGCTTGCTACTATCTCTATTTTAGCTGATATTTCGAGGAAAAGACCAAGGTATATATCATCTCCAAGAAATTGCTACTATCTCAACAATTCTGTCAATAATGGTCCTACTACGTTCGTCTCTATTTATAGAAGTTTGACATTTTATGACTAAAATAAAAACGACATTCATTCGTTTAAATTGATATAGTACATTAGATACAAATACAATTGATATAGTACATTAGATACAAATACAATTTCAACATTGTTAAAACCGTAAATGATTAATCTACGAACAAACAATAAGATGAAATCAAAGTAACCGAAATACTCATGTTTTTGGGTTTACAATGTTGACGACCTCGTCATTGGTTGTATCAGTAATTGATCAAAGTTGATATGTGAATCTAAATAAAATGAAATCTGGAACAAGATGGGAAGTCAAACAACGTTGCACTAAGACGTCGAAATCACAAAGAAAGGAAAAAACGAGAGTAAATATGATATATGTGGAAATCACTTGCTTAGATTAAGAGAGCGGGAGAAATACATGCACATGGATGAATGTAGAGATGGGTTGTCCTATGATCCTGCTTTGTGCTATGTTTTCTTGATGAATAATTGCCTCTACATTGTTCAAACGACCAAAAATAGTGAACCGGAAACAATTTTAGGAGGTTTTCTGATCCAAAAACACACGACAAAAGTACGGCAACATCATGAGAGCTATCAAAGAAGCTCATGGAAGAAGGTATTGGACATTTTGAAGCTGGACAGCAATGTACCAATGCAGCCTAACGAGGTAGCAAAGTCAATGAAAAATAACTTGAAATCGTTCGACATGGTCTTTGAGGAAATATGCAGCGTTCAATTCGCATGGTTTGTCTTTGATGAAGAACTTGAGGAAGAAATAAGAAATTCCATTGCGAAAATTTGCTTCCAGTGTATGGAAACTTCATTGAAAGATTTCAGAGTGCTCCTGAACTTAGCCAGCATGCTGAGAAATATATTAAGTATGGAACAGAGGATATTAAAGCAAGACTTGGTGATTTGTTTCAGAAAAACAGTTGATCAATTGGTAGCCGAACAAATGCGAAGCTAAAGTTGTATTTTTTTTTTGTGTGCAATTATTTCTTGATCAAATTGGACTTAAAACCTAAACAAAACAAAAGAGTCCATCAGTTTTCATCTACTAACTGTTGTTATTATTTGCAGCAGCTATAATAATGTCAAATGCCAGGAATTTAGTACTAACCAACCATGTTTGGTATGCTTAGAAAAATTTCCTTGTTTTTTGTTTTCATGTTATAGATAAGCGTGGTTAAGGTCCAAGTCTCTACATGGATTTTTATCCCAAAAAAAAAGTCTCAGCAAGGATTGGAATTTTTGTTTCAATAGGTGTAAAACTTTGTATTACAAATACACAAACATTAACATACAGGTTTAGCTTCACTTTCGGTTATCCGCTGATCCACTGGTTCCCTAAAACAAATACTCGAGTTTAACTTTGGTATCCTTTATTACATACTTAATATGTTGATCAGCATGCTTACCAAGTTCAAGAACCCTTTGAAACTTCCCAACAATGCCGGCAACAATAGTTTCTCAACCGAAATTCTTATTTCTTCACCTCAACTGCGCATCAAAGACAAACTGCGGAGATGGGACCCTGAATAAATTGTCAAAAGCAATGTTGAATGATTTTAGCTTCTCTTTAACTGACTTAGCGACTCCATTATGTGACATCGATCCATTTTTCTCCAACTTCAGAAACCTAAATACTTTGTTCCATTATCTTCAGCCTTTTGAACACAGTACCTGCTGTAATTCATCAGGAAAACATAGCACTGAAGTAGGGTCCTCGTAGATTTTGGATTTGGGTTCCAAAATGCTCTCTAAAACCTCCATAATCAAGCCCATCTTCACTGATAGAGAGGAAGTGGAATGCACTCGATCCTCAATTTTGGGATATTCCTTCAACGAATACCCATGATCTTCTTCAAATTCTTGCTTCAGCACCTTCAGCGTGAAGGTAGGTCATCACGTAATGGGTAATCGGGTGAAGTCCAACACCGGAAACTGAATTCCTTTGCCAGATCTTGGCGAATCAAATTCACCAACTCCATGAAAATGCCACCAACCGCTTCCCCCAATCTCTTCCAAATTGTTGTTGCTTTGTTTTGCAGCGACCGACTGTATTGATCACGAAACACGGACTTAAACTCTGGAATTAGATCACACATTGTTTCAAACATGTCAATAACTTTAAACAACCGCTCAGGTGATTGGCTTCCATTACCAATAGCATCGGCAAAATTCAGCAGCTGAAGTGCGGATTCCCGGTAAACATCCGTGAAGGATAAATCAGCAGTGGAGGAGAACCCAAATAAAACCCAATCACAAAGTTTCTGTTCAGTGGGAAATAATATCTTCAAAGCCACGTTGGATGTTTTAATCCATCTTTCAATCTCTTCTTCAAGTTCCTTCCATGACAACATCTGAATGTCTTCAATGCTGAGTTTCTTGAGCCCTAACTTGATAAGCTTTCTACCAAATATTCCCTCCTGCAACTGATATACACGTCGAAGAAGTCCTTCTCAAACCCTGCACTAACCATCAACTTCGTTGTTTTGTGAATGTCGTCCATTGTTTCAGTTGGCAAGGTTTTGATCATGAAGTCAGGGTCAGAAACATTAAATCCAGAATCATCACTGAGGTATTCTTTCAACTACTCCAAAAGCATTTCGATAAGATTCAGATTTTCTTGCTGAAGGGCCTTCACATAATTACTAAGTTGTTCCACCATTCTACAACCAATATCAGTAGTACTGGCCAACTGTGGTGAACGTGAATGGACTTTAATATCGATCCGACTTTCATCTTCTAAACTAGTAGGATGTTCATTATCTATAACAACATCTATTGAAGTGAAAGAAGAACGAAGAATAATAATTAAGTAGCTAAAACCTGCTCCAAGAATGAATAACTGCAGTTTAATCTTCATGAGTTGCACAATTAAACATCCGAGAAAAAAGTAAAGATCCACTTCAAATCCGCACTGAGTTTGCCGCGACAAACTCAGTAACATGGTAGAAAAGGAAGCACATGATATAAGGCTATATGCATCTGGTTTTCCATTAACTATTTTATCAAAGAAAAATGAATATAGTGAGGTGATTGTCAATAACAAAAAAGCTGTGTGTGCTTTGAAGGGAAGACTTCTCGAGTTTCGCCACATCCTTGCAAACAAAACCACCAAGCTGATGATGAAGCTGAAAACGCCATAAAGGAAAATCTTCAATAGATTCCAGTCTCCAGAGAGATAGTTGAAGGAAGAACTAAGAGCATAACAAAGCAGTCCAATAGCATATGATTTTGGATAGAAGTCTTCCCCTTCCGCTTATGAAATTTCGTGGGAAGGATCCTTGGTGCAGCTATACAATTTCAATTTACATATTTATTTGGCATCTCATATTTACCAAATATATTTGTTAATAGGAACCATGTAGATTTTATATAGAAAAATGATGTAATTTTTATTTCTATATTGGTGATCTACATGATTTGGTGGGACCCATGAGGATTTTAACCAATCAAAAAGAGTGTGTTGAAAAGTGTGGGTTAAAATGTGTATTGCTAGCATTCCTCGATTTAAAATAAAGAAGAAAAATTTATATCTAAATTACAGTTTCATCCATTGGTTTTCTCTTTCACAAAAATTGGATCTATTTGTCCAAAAGAAAAGGTGAATGATGCTAAAATGAACCTTCGTAAAAGAGTGGGTCTATTGTAGCAGATTGTTCGAAACCAAATTTAATCTTCACTTTTTTTTTGTTACAAAGCTAACGGGAAAAACAAAGAGCAAAAAACAAACAGAAAAAAAAGCTACAAGAAGCTAACTACTCTCGAAGGTAAAAGGTGCCAGCCGCATCACTTCTAAGAAGGTCAAAGAGACCAGCAGGGGGTGAGTGATGAAGAACAAAATCATCATCATGAAGCTTCAAGCTTCGCCTTGAAATCTGCGCATTGGTTCTCCTATCTGAAAGTGTGAGAAACTGTAATGTTACTTTGAAGAAGCAACTTATTTATGTTCTAAATGAGGACCGCATAAACATGGTATCTCTCAACGTGGCCATTAAGAAGATTGATGCAAACAAGAGAATCAGAATAACAAGCTAGCTCTGTATAACACAAATCCTTAGCCATGACCAACCCATGATAAATGGCAGAAAGTTCAGTTAGCATAATATCATCAGAGTTTGGAAGAAAACCAGAAAAACCTACAAGAAACAAACCTAAATTATCATGCAGAACCCTTCTAAACCTTGTTTTAAGAGGAGTACCATGGCAACTACCAACAACATTCAAAATAGCACAAGAGAGATTATTGTTGTTCCATTTGACATAACAGTTAACTATAGTAATAGGAGGAGTGGGAGAAAAGCAGTTTGTTATTACCTCAATCAAATGCTTTATGCTACAAATAAGTCGGTGTAAAGACCAAGCTTCGCTTCCCAAACACATGAGGTTACGATGGCGCCAAGTCTACCAAACTCCAGCTGAAAAGGTGGTTTTCCGAGAACCCCCAACACCCTCTCTAAGCCAGTCATACGCGTCATTAGGAGAGAAGAACTCGGAATTAGTGAAGCCTAATTGATGCCATATCGTGAGGGAAAAGCTGCAGTCTCGTACACAATGAAGAAAGGTCTCGTCTTGAAGATCTCAACAAGAACAAGTAGAAAAAGGAGCTATATTCTTGCGGTTTAACAAAGATAAGGTAGGTACCGCACTGTGACAAGCCAACCAAAGAAGGAATTTATATTTTTCAGGAAGATAAAGCTTCAAAATTCCAGACCATGAGTGAAGGTGCGGGTTGTGATCAATTGTGTCGGCATTATTGAAAAGCCATATGTAACCTCTTTTTGAAGTATAAATACCATTTTATTTGTTCCAGATGATTGCATCTTCGACGGTATCATTGAAATTCAAGTGAATGAGGTTTATGTAATCATAAACTGTATTAGATAGTTGAGTGTGGAGAATATTCGTGTGGGGATCATTAGAAGTGAGCACATCTTTTATGGTGAGATGCAAGTCATGTATGTCAATATAAGGGACAAGAGACCCAAGAATACCAAGAGAGCTCCATCGGGTAAACCAAAAGGACGAAGAACCGGACCTGGCACGCCAAATGTATCCTTCTTTAAGGACATTTTTAGCTTTGATAATTGAGAACCAAATAGGAGAGCTACTCGAATTATTATTTGCTTGAAGGATGTTATGACCGACCACATATTTGTTAGAGAGAATATTAACCCAAAGTTTGTCAAATGATTGGATCAACTCCCAAACAAGCTTCCCAAGAAGGCAAGTATTCGCTTCCTTGACTGTCCTGATTCCAAGGCCACCAAGAATCCTAGGACAGGTAATTTCTTTCCAACCTACCAGATGAATGCCTTGATAATTTTAACCTTTCCATATGAAATTCTTTGGTGTTTGATCAATGCTATCAAAAATAGATTGAGGAAGCCAACAAATTTGCATATAATAAGACGAAATAGAGGAGAGAACAAAGGAGGCAAGATTCAATCTTCCAGGTTTGTTTAACAGTTTATTCTTCCAAGAAGCAAGACGGGATTGCATTTTCTCAATAATAAAATAAAAATCATTCTTTTTCGCTCTTCCTTTCAAAATAGGGAAGCCCAAGTACTTGTCAAGAGAAGTAGTGCTTCTAATAGCAGAGATAGATATTAGCTTATTAATCTTAGTTTGAGGGATACATGAAGAGTAAAAAGCTCTCGACTTGGACAAATTGATCTTCAGACCTGAAGCATGACTAAACCGGTCAAAGAGATGAGAGATAAATCTACGCCGAGAGTTTTAGTCTTAAAAAAGAGGAGGACATCGTTTGCAAAAAGGAGGTGAGAAAGCTTCGGCCCTGGATTAGTTATGTGAATCGGGTCCTAGTTTCCCTGGAGGACAACATTGTTGATGGCAATGGAGAGTTTTCCATACAAATGATAGAAAAGATAAGGAAAAAGCGGGTCACCTTGTCTAAGACAATGAGTAGGCTTGGACAGAGGCATCTTCTTCCCATTCCAAAGGATAGAAAAAGTGGATGAAGTTACACAATGCATAATAAGATTGATAGTGATGGCCGGGAACCCAAAATCTTGAAGAGTAGCCTTGAGGAAGTCCCAATTCACACTATCAAAAGCTTTCTCCAAGTCAAGTTTGAAAACAACATACCCTTTTTTCTTTTTTGATCTTCTCATAAAATGGATGACTTCATGCAAAACTAATATTAATTGAAAATACATGAAAGTTTATATGGTTTGCAAAATAAGAAATACGACTAGACAAGAGTGAACATGTGGATCTTTCAAAAAAAAAATTAGTGAACATGTGGATCTTTCAAAAAAAAAAATTAGTGAACACGTGGAGAGAATTTATGGACAAGTTTTCTAAACAAAATATCTGAATTATTAGAGCTCATGACATGATAAAGACATTTGGTCCCTTTCCACTAAATTTCAGCGGAATTGAATTATTAAAGCTAATGACATGATAAAGACTTTTGGTCCTTTGCCTCTCATTCTCACCTAATCTGTGAAATCATTTTTTATACACTTGAGACCAACATGACCATTATTCTATTCCAAATTTGGAGATGGGTGATGCAGCCAAAAGTGTGGAGATTTGTAGGCTTTGTCTCAGCTGTTGTTGGACTGCTTTGTTATGCTCTAAGCTCTTCCTTCAACTATCTATTTGGAAAATGGAATTTATTGAAGATAATCCTCTACAGTGTTTTCAGCCTCATCATCAGCTTGATGGTTTTTTTTGCAAAGATATGGCAACACTCGAGAAGTCTTCGATTCAAAGCTCACGCAGCATTTTTGGTATTGACAATCACATCAATTTATTCATTTTACTTTGATAAAGTAATGAATGGAAAACCAGATGCATATAGTCTTTTTTCATGTGCTGCTTTTTCTATCATGTCAGTAAGTTTATCAAGTCAAATTCAGTGCGGATTCGAAGTTGATCTCATGTACTTTTTTCTAGGATTTTTAATTGTGCAACTCATAAAGATCAAATTGCAACTATTCATTGTTGGAGCTGGTTTCAGCTACTTAATTACTATGCTTCGTTCTTCATTATCTTCTATAAATGTTGTAATAGATAATGAACATCCTAATAGTCTCCGAGATGAAAATATGGTAGTTATTGAAGTCTATTCACATTTACTACAACTGGAACAACTCAATAATTGCGTGAAGGCCCTTCAACAGAAAAATTCAAATCTCATCGAAATGCTTTTGGAGCAGTTGAAAGAATACCTTAATGATGATTCTGAATTGAGCGTTTCTGACCCTAATTTCGAAAGAGTGCTTCGACCAAAGGAAAATTTGAATCTCATGATCGACGCTTTACCACCAGATACAATCGAAAACCTTCATAAAATTGCGAAGTTGATGGTTACCGCTGGGTTTGAGAAGGATTTCTCCAACGTTTATATCTGTTTCCGGAGGGGTTGTTTGGAGGAAAGCCTCTCGAGATTAGGGTTTCAAAAGCTTAGCATAGAGGACGTTAAGAAGGTGTCATGGAAGGATTTCAGAGACAAGATTGAAAGATGGATTAAGGCTTCAAACGTGGCTTTTAAGATATTGTTCCCCACTGAGCGGCGACTATGCGATCGGATTTTCTTTGGGTTCTCCTCTACTGCTGATTTATCATTCATGGATGTTTGCAGGGAATCCACACTTCAGCTGCTGAAATTCGCCGATGCTATTGCATTAGGAAGCCCATCACCGGAGCGGTTGTTTAGAGTCCTCGACGTGTTTGAAACAATGCGTGACCTAATTCCAGAGTTTGAGTCTTTCTTATGTGGTTCGCTGCAAAACGAAGCAACCACAATTTGGAAGAGATTGGGGGAAGCAATCAGAGGCATTTTCGTTGAGTTGGAGAATCTGATTCGCCAAGATCCGGCAAATAGGCCAGTTTCTGGTGGTAGAGTTCACCCAATTGCCCGTTACATGATGAACTACCTCCAGATTGTTTGTCGGTCACGCCAGACATTGGAGCTAGTGTTTGATGAAGAGTATGGGCATCCGTTGAAAGGATATACCAAAAATGAGGATAGAGTGGATTCCTCTTCCTCTCTATCAGTGAAGATGGGTGTCATTATGGAGTTATTAGAGATCAATTTGGAAGCCAAGTCCAAAATCTACTCTGACCCTGCTTTGTGCTATGTTTTCTTGATGAATAATTGCCGCTACATTGTTCAAAAGACCAAAAATTGTGAACTGGAAACCATTTTAGGAAATGTTCTGCTCGAAAAATATACTGCAAAAGTTTGGCAACATCACGAGAACTATCAAAGAAGCTCATGGAATAAGGTGTTAGACTTTTTGAAGCTGGACAACAATGTAATAATGCAGCCTAGTGAGGTAGCAAACTCAATGAAAAATAACTTAAAATCGTTCAACGTGGTCTTTGGAGAAATATGCAGGGTCCAGTCGGCATGGGCTCTCTTTGATGAGCAAATTAAGGAAGAAATAAGAATTTCCAGTGCGAAAACGTTGTTGCCTGCTTATGGAAACTTCATTGAAAGGTTTCAGAGTGTTCCTGAACTTCGTCAGCATGCTGAGGAATATATTAAGTATGGAACGGAGGATATTAAAGCTAGACTTGGTGATTTGTTTCAGAAAACATTTGATCAACTGGCAGCCGAAGAAGATGCTCAACTGGAAGCCGAAGAAGAGTGAGGCTATAGTTGTAAGTTTTTTGTGTGCATATATTTGTTTTGTAGATTAAATACAAGTTTTGATTGTAGTATACTATAATTGGTGTTGTATGTTTTTCTGCTTAGCATCATTACGGAGGACTTAAAATGATTTTTGTAGCGGATAGCAATCTGAGATACAAAATTAACACTTGTTGCTACTCTAAGGTGGTTGTAATTGGAATTTACTGAGTCAACAGGATTTAGTATGTATTATTATATATGTGTGTTTCCAATATATTGTAGGTTTCATGTCTAGAATTTATTTGGTTACTCCTAGCATTTTTCAAGTAATTTTTGGACTTGGATCCGTTGCAGTTCTTGATAAAGATCAAACCTTAACATTTTCACTTCAGTAAATTGGATTTAAAACCTAAACACAACAAGAGTCCATCAATTTTCATCTATTAATTGCAGTTTTGAATGCAGGTTGTTATTATTTGTAGCAGCTGTAATAATGTCAAATTCTAGGAATTTAGTACTAGCCAACCATGTTTGGTATGCTTAGGAAAATTTCCTTGTTTTTGGTTTTCATGTTTTAGATAAGCTTGGTTAAGGTCCAAGTCTCTGCAGGTATATCTATCCCAAAAAAAAAAGTCTCAGCAAGGATTGGAATTTTTGTTTCAATATGTGTAAAATCAGTAGAATATCCTTATAAAGTCCTCTTAATTTGTTTGTGACTTATATTAGAGCTGCACAGTTGAAGAGTTGAAAGCAATGACCAGCAAGAACCAACTCATTGTTACGGCTTACCAAGTGCAATGGTTAAAACCATTCAACAACACTCAACACCACTTTTTCAATTCCCAACACTCCAAATCATTTTCTCTCTCTTATTTAACACTCATTCAACTTTTACTCTCTCCAATTGTTTTTTCTTTCAACACTCTACCCACCGCTTTTTATTTTATATAATGCCTTCTGGATACGACTCAAGTTATCTAATTTTATATTTTTGTTTTTTGATTACATAAAATTACAATTATCGATTATAATTAAATTAAAATAATACACTTAACAATTTATTTTTTAGTTTTTTTTGGAAAAACAAAATTTTGTAAAATAATTTATTTTTATTTTCTTAACTTAAAATGCAATACAACAAACTAAGCACGCGGCACACAAATAACTTAAAATGCAATACAACAAACTAAGCACGCGGCACACAAATAACTTAAAATGCAAGACAACAAACTAAGCACACAATACACAAGTAATTTATTTAGTACGATACAAATCATCTTCAATCACGAAACATTCCAAACTTTGTCCATATGTGCTTCACTAGATCTGCTTGCAATTTGTGATGAACATTTGGATCACGCAACTCGGATCTAGCACGCACATGATTTCCAAAAGCGGGTAACACCTCGGTCGAGTATGGTTGTGGTGTACTATATCCACTTCCCTCAGGTTGCTCAAAATCAATCCAACGTTGAGCATATGTATCTCGTTCATCCTCAACAATCATATTATGTAATATGATGCATGACCTCATGATGATACCCAAATCGGCTATGTCGCACAAGCGAGCTGGTTCACGGATGATTTTAAATCGAGCTTGAAGCACTCCAAAAGCACGTTTGATGTCCTTCCGACATCCCTCCTGATGTTTTGCAAATAACTTATCGGGTTCACTTTGAGGAAGTCTAATCGATTTGACGAAAGTTGGATAAGAAGGGTAGATACCATCAGCTAG
>Ga0228711_1005496_pt1 | contig 19268 bp, 7 predicted proteins | sample MedpolnodulmetaG_2_FD_177996 | JGI IMG/M metagenome (GOLD analysis project Ga0228711, IMG submission 177996) | Root nodule microbial communities from Medicago polymorpha collected in Santa Monica, California, United States - brown nodules | ecosystem: Host-associated > Plants > Roots > Nodule...
TTTACAAGCGTCCTTCAATTTCTTTATCCTCATATGAGGTGTGAGTTTCAGGAGTGGTATCAACTTCTTAGCCAACAAAGAAGTTCTAATCAATCTAGTTCTCCCACCATAATGACACTTATGATCAACATAATAAGTAGTTAAAACAAAGTATGTTTTTGGTGGAGCCTTGCTAAACCTCATGTAAAATGGACAATCCTCAGCACACTTAACCACAACCCTCTTCCTCTCACTTTTCTTAACATAAATATTTTTCCTCTGTTGCAAAGCAAACTCTCTCACAGATGTCCTAATTAGTTCATCACTTGAGAATACTTGTCCCTTCACCAAAATAATTTCTTCAGACAATTTGAACTTATGTAATTTTGGCTTACCACGATCAGTATCCTCATCAGAAGAGCAGATGTTATCTAAATCAGATGAATCTCCATTCTCATCATCAAAATCTTCAAGTCTTGTTGCATCAAGATTCTTTGAACTTTGAAAAGCCACCAAAGCTTGAACATCTAAAGTAACCACAAGTGCATGATTTATTACTTGGTTAGGCAACACATCTGTCCAGTCAAAGCCCTCGTCATAGTCACTATCATTCCGAGACACCCCATCAACACTATCACTTTCAGATTCATCACCTTTAGCTGCTACAAACTCAGGATCTGTTCCACTTTCAGATTCAAAAGGGGAATATGAATGTTCCTCATCCTCATATCTTGCATCAAGATCAGCTACATCAAGATGTTCCAAGTAAAAAGTCACACTCTCCTCAGCTTTATACTCAGTTATGAACTTTAACACATCCCTATCACTTTTAATTGCTCTAAGACCATCTTTGAGTTCTCCTCCAGCCACAACATACCAGACAGTATAGTCCCCCTTTACACCTATCTCTCTCACCAGCTTGTCCAAGTCAACTAGGTTAACTTCATCTAAGACCCACTTGCCTCTATACTCATAAGTATCACCCCTTAGTAGCCCCGCAAGCAATATAATATTAGCTAAGTTAAAAAAGCCCTTAAATGACATTATTATTGTATTCAATAGACTCACCAACCTTACCAAAATCAGTAGTATAAGTGCAATAGTATGTGTACAAGAGTATTTCTACAAATTATGTGCACAAGAGTATTTCTACAAAGTATGTGTACAACGTATAAAGTATTTCTACAGTACAAAATTATTTATACAGTATCACGTACAAAGTATTTCTACAGTACAAGAGTATTTATACAAAACATATGTACATAGTATTTCTACAGTATTTCTACCCTAAATTCAAGCAACATACATCAAATAACACACCAACCAAAAAACACGACCCCAGTTACAATATTATATGTAGTAGACATCACACAACAACTAAAAAAGACAACCCTATATTCAAGCAAAGACAAAAACGAATCTTACTTTGAGGCATTCTTGTCAAGAATCTTATTCTCTTGTCCACGAGCAGAGTTTTCACCAGTGTCCGTTCGATTTAAGCCTTTATCCATCCACTTCATCTTCTCCAAAAATAGTAACACAAACCCTAGAAATAGTTACACAAACTTAATCGAAATTAGGAACTCAAACAATCAAACCTACTTACACGAACCTAGTTTCATGTCAATCGTTTTCTGGAAATGGAAAAGAAGAGAACAATGGAGAAGAAGAGAGATTTTCGAGGGTTGGAGACGAATGGTAAGAAGATGAAAGATAGGGGGCCGAAATTAACATCTAAGTTTTGTGTTATCTGTAGAGGCAGGTCACGTGACCTTCTTTTTCCTTTTTTTTAATTTTAATTTCTTCCAATTTAAAAATGCCAGCATGAATTAAAAAATGAAAAAAAATTAAATTACACGTGGCACCTCACTTATGGGATGAGAGTGCCACGTCAGCGAAGACCAAGTCAAATATGAATTTGGGGGCCAAAACTGCCAAACATCCAATACATAGGGGACTGTTTTGTATTTTTATTAGTTAGAGAGTCAAAATCGCAACTTTTAAAAAAATAGGGGCCCAAAAGTGCAATTAAGCCTAACATGAAAATAGGCAAAATGAAATCGTGTCCTGTAAGCATCCGTGAATAATAAATTGTAAAAAATGTTTTGGATGAAAATCTTTCCTTTTGAGAGAAGTGTTTAAAGACAAAATCTCGGGTTTCTCGTATTCACACCCACGGCGTTCGTTCGCGTTGTTCTCTCTGCATTCTTCACCTTTCTATTTTTCAGATCACTATATACCGTTCCATTACCCGCTAGGTAACATCTCTTCTAGTCTCAATTCATCTCTTCGTTATTTATGTTTCCTTTTAATAATATTATTATATTATCTTTTTCTTTCGATTTCTTCTCGTTAATCCCCACTTTCAATCTCACTTTATTTTTTTATTTTTTTTTTAATTACGATTTTGTTTTGTGTTTATACGAATTCAGCATTGTATTATTAAATCGAAGAAACTGTATTCGTAGTTTCTAAACTTTAAATCCACACACATAACGAATCATACAGTAACCTCGTTCTACTTTTAGTTATAAGGTCGCATGAATGAATGAATGTTGGTCGGTACAACGACACTAGGATTAATGTTTGGAACTATGTTTTTCCTAATTTGAGTTACCACTTTAGTTCATGCTTTACACTTTTTCCACATTGGTAAATTAAATAAAAATAAAACAAAATCATATAACTATCAAAGCTAAGTAATTCCGCTTGTTGTTGGTAACGAGCTTCCTATGAGTAATTCCCGTGTTCAAACTCAAACTCCAGACTCCTAGGACGAGTTTGCTGTCTATTTGGGTTCCACTTGTGGGATTAGTTTTTGGCTTCTGCAGTTGTGCGCGCCTGCGTGGAGGATACCCAGTTTACACCTAAAAAATAAGTGATTCCTGTTTCTGTCTATTTCATTTTTAATGTTTCTTAAAAGTGAGTTTGAAAGGGAAAGTTCTAATTTTTGGAGAAAAGTATAATTTTTAATTAAGTTGGTTGTACCACAATGATAATGAACAGTGATAACTTGTGTTTTTATGTCTGGAGATCTTTCACATACTAGATTGCATTATGTTTTGCAGGATCAATATGCCAGTCATGGCGACATTAATGAGTAGGCAGCATTTGCTGACCTACATCTACCTTCTGGTTTACATTTCCCTTTCCTCAGGTGTTATTTTGTATAACAAGGTAAGGGTTCTTGGATTTCCCAACGAATTCTTTCGATTATTTTTTCTGATTTATCTTCTACTGTGATATGTTTTGCTCATTCTATTTCCTTTTGTGGACATTGGTTTATTGCAGTGGGTCCTCTCCACGCTGTATTTTAATTTTCCATTTCCAATAACACTCACCATGATCCATATGGCTTTTTCTGGTGGAGTTGCATTTTTCCTAATCCGTGTTCTGAAGGTACGAGTCTGTTTGAGTTTGTCAAATCACGACTTTTGACTAGCTTTTTCGCAATATACATTAGCCTTTCTTGAAATATGACTGAATTAACTCGATGATTTTTCTTTTTCATCATTTCAATTTATGCAGGTTGTTGCGCCTGTTAAAATGACAATTCATATGTAAGAATTCTACATAGACACCCTGTTTTATATTTCGTGTAATACTCTTGGCTTCTCACAAAATGTTTGGTATGCAGATATGTAACTTGCGTGGTCCCTATAAGCGCCTTCTTTGCAGCAAGTCTGTGGTATGTAGTTGATGATATTGACCAAAATTTGTAATTCAAGCAAAGCTATCTGTAATGTCTGTTATGTGCGCGCATTCAATTCTATAATAGTGAAAGTTAGTTGATGTCAATGTTAAATTTTGCTGGCATTTTAGCGAAGTTGATGTTCTAGTGTCTCTGTCTCGTTTTTTAATATAAAAGTCTGACCAAGGTTATCAAGATCAAGATCTATGCTTCTAGCTTGTGATCTTCATTCGGAAACTCATTTTGATCATGAAAGTCTATTTGTGTGCATGCATGTTCTTGTTTGTGGGGCCATGCAAAAAAAATGTAGCACAAAAAGGATTATTGTAAATTTTTATTTGTACATATGCAAAGATTTAACTAACATTTTATCAGAAGCTTATATGTTATTCATTATGTTGATCACCTTCATTCATTTGGAAATTTTTTGACAAAATAAAACAAAGGTTTCATTACAAAGTTGGATGAAACAAATACGGTGTGACACATATATAGTCACCAATTTCCGTTTGTAGTTGTGTAAATTAAGATTAAGATGTAGCTATATTTGTTATTCGTCCCGTTGATTATGATATGCATTTAGATGGAAATGAGGTGATAGAACTGGTGATTTCACGACAGTTTTCCTGAAGCTAACAAACCACTTTAAAAATTGCATATTTTTTAGATTGGATTTAATTTGAGATTTTAATGAACTGAATTGTTTTAATATTGCACCATAGATTATTTATCTTTAATAAAAAATTTAAGCTGTATTATTACATACCCATTGAAGTTTTTTTAAATACTTTGAAAACTACCTTCCCAATGCATGGCTGTATATTTTATATATTAGTTTAATTGGTTTATTGTCTGTTTAGGTTTGGGAACACTGCTTATTTATACATTTCTGTGGCTTTCATCCAGATGCTTAAAGCCCTGAGTGAGTCAGTTTTTGTTTATCATATTTCCATCTGACATTTTTTTTATAACATTCCTTAATAGAAGATTTTTTTCCTTTTAGATTTATTTTCTTTTTCATTTATAGTGCCAGTGGCAACATTTCTTGTGGCTGTTACTCTTGGAACTGAGAGATTAAGGTGTGACGTATTCTGGAACATGGTGTTGGTCAGTGTTGGAGTTGTCATTTCCTCCTATGGGGAAATTCATTTTAATGTGATCGGTACAGTTTATCAAGTATCAGGAATAGCTGCTGAAGCATTGAGGCTGGTCTTAACTCAAGTTCTTCTTCAAAATAAAGGCTTGACGCTAAATCCTATTACCAGCTTGTATTACATAGCACCCTGCAGGTAGTTATGTTTCTGTGTATTTGAAAACTTGTATGTATTTCTGCTTATATTTGTTATTAAAATTAAGGGAAATGTTAACTAGTGCCCCCAGAGCACTAGTTAAGAACTTTAAATGGTAACGTTTTACGAAAGTTTGTGTAATAAAGTGCATTGGAAATTGAAAACTTTGACATTTAAAAAAAATAATTACTTAATTTAGAATGCTTAAAGAGTGCCCTGGGGGCACTCGTTAACAAGACCCAAAATTAAAGTTGTTATATTGATATTGATTTTGACCTTGCTACTGAAAATGGCGTGGTTAGTTTCCCTCACTAGATTCATCTGACTGTTAATGTATATTTGAACTTTGAGTTAGCTTATTTTGTGTTAAGAGAAGCTTAGAGTCAAAATCCTGCTGACTATGATGCTGATCTCAGTTGATGATAATCTCATTTTCGCCCTTCCGAATAAATAATATGTGTGTCATTTTTTTTGTTCTTCACATTATGTTTGCTCTGTTGCTTCCTCCTTGGGTACCGGTTTATGCTTATTTATACTGCACTCATTTTGACACAAGGGGGAACAGGGCTGAAATACTTTTTGGGATACCTTTGTATTGAAAATGTCAGTGGCTATATGAAAGTTCAAACTTATATCTTTACTTTATCTGCTGAATAATGACCATTTTTTACTCATTATTTTATGCAGCTTTGTATTCCTTTTTATCCCATGGTATATCCTTGAGAAGCCTGAGATGGAAGCTCCACATATGCAGTTTAACTTCTGGATATTCTTTTCAAATGCTCTTTGTGCTTTGGCGTTGAACTTCTCAACATTCTTAGTAATTGGTAGAACTGGGGCTGTAACTATTCGAGTGGCTGGAGTTTTGAAAGACTGGCTACTTATCTCTCTTTCAACTGTCTTATTTCCTGAATCAAAGATTACAGGATTGAATGTCATTGGCTATGCTATTGGTATATGTTTCTTTATTACAGAGACATTTTGGCAGTTTAAATTTCATTTTTTGCATGGAATTCTTCCAAGCACCTTTTTATATGAATTATTTTTGAATGGGCAGCTTTAAGTGGCGTTGTTTGTTACAACTACCTGAAGATCAGGGATGTGCGCACATCTCAACTTCAAATTATCCCAGATGAATCAGAAAAGGTAAGCCTTCTCAGTAAATTTTGCTTGTATTGTAATTTGATTAGTATTATGCGTTATTAAAATGTCTTTGTCTGTGTTATCGTTTGTTCTGTTTTGTATTTGAATGGTGATTGCATTTTATGCTTAATTTCATTCACATTCTGTTAGGACCCCAAGAATTGGATTGGAAAGAATAGACTATTTTATTGACAGTCTGAGAAAGGATAAAAAAGAATGGGAGAAAATCTATCCTCCAAGGGTTTCCCCTTCACAATAGAGAATACAATTACAATGCTCAAATATGCTCTCTACCCTTTGTGTTCTTCTATTTATACAAATAACACTATAACAACCTCAACTAACTAACTACCCTTAAGAACTCTTAACTACTCTAGTTAGCCAAGATTCCCATCTCTGTTGGTAAATAACAATCATGGAAAGATGATTACATTCCATGACCCTTCCTCTCTAGAGAGGAGGGATTGCTGATTTCATTGTCCATGAAATGAGATTTATTTGTTTTTCCTGACACACCTTCACTTATTTCCCATTTTATTAAAAGCTATGATTTTTATTTTATTTTGACTAATAAATCTATGATTTCTAAATTTCAATTTCATTTTCAACCCACTCTTTATGTTGTATAAATAATTTGAAATCCCCTTAAAATTTTATTGAATAGTATATGAATATATTAAAGAATTATAGAAATTGAGATATTGGGAAACACAATCACTATTCAATGTATCATAAAGAAAAATCACAAAACAATGTTTTGTATTTTTAATACATTACACATATGAAGCTTAGGCACTCCAAACATGGAAAACTATCAACATTTGACACTTATTCCATACCGATGTGTTTGATACTTTCTAATTCGTTCTTAGGAAGTATCCAATTATAACTCTTATTTTTAAATTTTATCTCAATAATTCTCAGACACGTATATGAGAGTTAGTGCCTTAAACATGTGGAAAAAAAACATTTTAAACCCAATTCTAATTTTGGTAATGAGTTTTCTTAAAGTGGTTGGAGGGATCACTTTTTCCGTTAATTGAAGCAAGATTCACCCAAGCCATCTCCTGGTAAGACATTTGGGATGAAAATAAGTAGTAATTGGATTAACCAACTTGTGATTTGGGACTTGGAGGAATCGTTGGATTGCTGGGCAATGACCTTTGTCCATTTTTTGGTGTGTTACATGAGTTGTGGTTGTCCGATTGGGTGATCTTGGTGGCATTGGAAAACTACAAAAAAAAAAAAAATCTATTAGTATTTATAAGACCAAATTTGACATCTATCATGATAAAAATTGAGCTTGATGCTCAGGACGGAGTTCCGTCCGTCCAGCTTTGCGATCAATGACCTTTTCTCCCATGTTTAGGCTGTATCTTGATTTGTGGTGTTCTAATTTGGGTGTTCTTGGTGGAGTTGAAATGATAACTTGTTTAAGTATACGAAAGTTATATTATACATGCTAAAATTTAACTTTCGTTCTTTCCTTTTGCCGTGAGGGGATTCATATCAAGTTTGACGGATTAATTTTGCTACCATTGAAAAGTATTGATGATATTGTATTATGATAATCAAGGTGTTTCCACATTGCATTAACCCGCCCTAGTTTGTTATAAAAGAACCAAGCATGTTGAAAGCGTGTGATCCTGAGACTCTCTGGAGTTTACTCGCTTTGGCGAGTTGAGCTTGCTTAAGCGAGTTTGGTCTTTGCTGTGAACTCGTTTTGGCCTGTTGAGAGCTAGCAATCCTGGGGCTCTCTGGAGTTTACTCGCTTTGGCGAGTTGAGCTCGCTTAAGCGAGTTTGTCTTTGCATTTTTGGATGATTTCTTTGTCCTTGCTTGTATTTTCCTGCACAATCACTTTCAAGACAGCTTTTAAGACATTCTCATAAAATATTTTTGAGGTCATCTCATCGTATTCAGTTCATTTTTAACAAGTTTGGTCTGTATGATTTGTATTCACCTGCTTGAGGGCAGTGTTCAGGGACAAATATAACCTATTTAGCACTATATATAATTAGTTCCATTAGCTTTTTTTTCTATGAAGTTTTCAATTTTAAATCGTAAATCTTGTATATATATAATCAATTATGACGAGAGATTCCTCAAGCAATTCAGTAACTTTTTCCCATCTCAAGAGTTAGACATTTGTTCAATGTGTCAAACAAACTGAATTGATAAGGGTAATTTCATAGCTTTCCATTTTATTTCAATTGCTATTTAGATAGGTCATCATTCTGTGGAACAAACGGGGCATTATTTACTTTTTAACTTTAGGCCTTTAACCTTTTCTTTTGTGAGTTTTGATAAAATGGTAGAAACTTTTGTATTTGGTAGTTGTTAATCCGATCTCACCTTTCTGCTGTTATGTTAGAGTTTTATCTGTCATTAACATAGATCTTGATTCAAATATGATTACAATTTATACCTACATGTTCGTTTTTAAGGAAGCATATACTCCCTCCGTCCCTTAATACTTGACACAGTTGACCTTATTACGCATGCCAATGCATAATTTTGAGCTTAAATATCTTGAATAATATATTAGAAAAAATTATGAAAATTTGATATTTTGAAAATACTCATCGAGACAAATCTAACGACATCTTATATGATATTATTTATCTTTGTATATTAGTAGAAAAACATGGTCAAAGTAAGTTAGGTTAAAATTACACATTTTCAAATAGGTCATCTATTGCGGGACGGAGGGAGTATATTGGTTCAACTTTCTGTTCTTTGACATTTTCAATTAATATATAGGAGCTGCTGATGGAGAAAAAGGCAAATGATGATGTGAGCAGCAACAAGGAAACTCTATGGAACAATTCGTTTTCTGATTCACATTCTCATTCTCATTCTCATTTTGACGAAGAAGCACCTTTAATGTATTCGTCACGGATATCTCATCTTGGAAGAAAGCCAGCATAGCAACAATCTAGCTTAGAGGCAAAAGAACATTCATCTTGGAAGAAAGCTAGCTTATCAACAATCTGAGTTTTAAGAGTCAAAGATCTTAAAGGAACCAAATCAAGTATATGTCTTAACCTTTCTTCCCAAAAGAACGTACAAAGACTCCATTAGAATAGGGAGGAAAATCAAAAGAGGGAAAACAGAGCAGAGGAAACATACATATTCTTTCGGCAGAGTTGATTTCTTTAATGTTAAAAGTATTCATTAGTAAATTAATTCATTTTTGTATAGGCTTTGGCTGGACCATGCAATGAAGGTTCTATTTATTCCACATGGACTGATATAACTCTGATCGATGATTATCATCAAGTTGCTAGTGTACTTGATATTTTTTTTTACCTATTTTTGCTGACTGTTAATTTAAAATGAAAATGGTTGACAATGATATGACTTCTCATTTTCTTGGTGAACTTAGAATGCAGATTGGAATGTAATCGAATAATTATATTTATCCCCTGAAGCATGTTTGATGCAATTAAGTTCATCCAGTTTTAGTGATAATGATTATTCTACAATGTAATGATGCTAATTCTCGTATTGCTGCTATATTGTTCTTTTGAGGAGAAGGGAATCCATACTCATTAGTATTATTTTAGCATTTCATTACTTTTTTTCTCTCCCAAAAGTTCCATTGGAATGATGGCCTTCGATTTTTTTTGAGAAACTTTTCTCCCTCCCTAAAAGCAGTTGGGAATCACGCATGTGAATTTTATTTTATTTTTTAGAAATGCTAGAGTCCACGAAAATAAATACCCAAGTTGATAATTTGTAACTTTTTTGAAGTTTAAAAATCGTTCTTTCCAATTTTTTTATTTTCCCTTTTTCTTATATCATTGATCAAATTAGTGTCAAACATAGGAGTTGAACTATGATATAGAAATATTGGATTCAATATTGTGTATTAATTTTTTTTGAAAAGCTTAAAAAATATATATGTTAGCAAATATATTGACATACTCTCTAGCTTCACAACCTCTCAAAAGTATATATATATATAAGAAAGAAAGTGAGGTAGTTAGACTTAGGATGATGGAAGATGGTTGTACATTCTCGTCGGCGAAGATATCCGTTTGGTGGGACATAGAAAACTGTCAAGTCCCACGATACTTCAACGACGCTAATTCCATCGCTCAAAATATAACCACCGCTCTCTTCAACTCCAACTTCCATGGCCCACTTTCCATTTCTTCTTACGGTGACACCACTCGCATCCCCTCTCACGTTCAACACGCGCTTTCTTCCACCGGCATTTCCCTCCACCACGTCCCCGCCGGTATACTATACTATACTATACACCTCTCTAACCCTAATCGCTTTTCATAATCACTTTTTCTTTTGTTTTTTTTGCAGGTGCGAAAGATGCTAGTGATAAGAAGATACTTGTTGATATGTTGCTATGGGCTATTGATAACCCTGCACCTGCTAATTATTTGTTAATTTCTGGTGATAGAGATTTTTCAAATGCCCTTCATCAACTTCGTATGAGAAGGTATAACATTCTTCTTGCTCAACCTTTTTGTGCTTCTAAACCTCTCACCGCTGCCGCCAAAATTGTTTGGCAATGGCCTACACTCATTGCTGGTGGTCCTCCTTTCTTCACTGAACCAAACCCTAATTTCTCTAGGAAACTTTTCTATCAACCTAATATTTCTGTTTCTAATTCTCAACAATCAAAGACTTCAAAGTTTTTTAGATTAGCCCCACATGAATTCTTTTCTAGTAATGACCCTACAATAATCCCAATTACCACTAATCTCCAAACTCACTATCACTCCTCAACTAAAAGCATTGCTGATTTTAATGATCATAATAAGCAATTAATGCTTCCAATTTCGAATGTTAATGATGATGCAACCAATGTTGGAAATGATAACAGCTCTAATTGTGGTAGGGGTCAAGAATTTTGTAATGTGAGGAAAGTGAAGAGTATGCCAACAATATCAACTTATGAGAATTTGCAAGGACTTGTGGATGTTATTCTACTCACTTTGAATACACTCATGACTGAAATGGTTTTTCCTACCGAAGGAAATATAATTGATTGCATTCGTTATGGGGATCCCAAATATGAAACAGTTGATATTAGGAAAGGTTTGCATTGTGCAATTGAGCAACAGAAGGTGGTTAAACAAGTCTTTGGCACATTACGTTTGTATGTCGTTGCAAATGAGAATCTATGGAAGTGTGTGAACCCTTTACGTGGTTTGCCCAGTCATTTCCCAGACGCAATCTGGGTTAGGATAGAGCAATTCCTTGCTTCATCTTCAGGAAGATCGGCGATTTTGGCGTCTTGTAACAGGTAAAACTATATTGTTTTTCTTAGTTCCTTGAAGCTTTATTAGTTGTTAAGTTACTGATGTAGTCACCTTTTGTGTTTTATTAGATATGAAGCTTCATTAATTCTAAAGAAATTGTGTCTTGAAGAGCTTGTGTTGGGTGATGTACTTAAGATTTTGGAGATTATAATCACAATCAAGAAATGGATTATACCTTATCATTCTAGATGGCAGCCGATTACCATTTCACTTACAGAGACTAAAGATGATAGTTGATGATACAGATAGTATTTCTGGCCTTAATATAGCAAATCAATGTGAAGTTTGAAATGGATATGAGCTTTTTCATAGTTAGGGATATGTAGAGAAATTCATGGCAATTCTTTGAATGATGAATAGCTTCAAGTCATATATACCTTTTGTACATTCCCATCTGCTTACTGGTGGGACTTTTTGTTGGTATAGAAGATATATAACTTTTTGTACATTTCCATCTGCTTATTGGTGGATTTATTGATGGTATAGAAAATGAGGGCAACATTGATCTGCCTTATATGTTGTGGAATTCTCTCTTCAATCTTAAATCTTTTTTCCTGCAGTTTAAGCTAGACTTTAATTTTATTTTTTTTTGATGAACCTACATGTGTCCTTTTATTAGAGACAAATTTACTTGAATCCTTAGACTCTAAATATGAATGTCTCTTTTAAAAGATATATAAATTTATTCTAAAGAGCACAGCGACGAAATTCACATACACAAATTGTTGAGAATCGTTGGACATCAAATATTAAAATATGGTTTTTTCCTCCATTTTCATGCATTGTTGCAATTTCTGTTCAAACCAAATTTGTGACTAAAAATGGTGATGTTCAGCCCAAAATGTTTTGATTTTTGACCCCTAATTTTGAATTTTAACATCTCTTTTGGGATAAAAGATATGTGGATATCATAACATTTGGTGGATTTTTTTTTATCAAATGATTAAAAATAGTTAAACACCATACAAAGCTTACTTGAGTTGCGAGAAAACCCTCTAAAACCTTCGATTCAAATATTATATATCACCAAAAAATATGAAAAAGGGACCAAAATTGTGGGATTTTAAAATAGAGACTTAATTCATGAGTAAGTGAAAATAAATAGATCAAAAGTGTAATTAAGCTTATTTAATATTTGAATTTAGAAGAAAATTAACGACGTAACCGTATTCTTTTTGTGAGTGATTTGGTAGTCCCGTGACAACTTGAAAGATTAAAGTCTTATATAACTCAAATCAAAGGAAACCAAATTGGTCATTATGTCATCCATAACATTCTAACTGGTTGTGATGCGAATTTTATCAATAAAAAACTTGTTGTGATATGAATAAAATCACCAAACAGTTGGTACGAATGTTTACACTCATCAGCAGTCAGCATGCATTGCAAGTAGAATTTTTACACATGGACCAGAGTAAGGTCTCTAGATTAGGTCAAATCAAAGTACCGGATCAAATCTGACTCGTTGGCACCGCAGACCTATCCCAACTAGGTTGACACCATTTCCCAATCCAAAATCACCGGCCAAAAAAGTGGTAGATAAAGATAATGGAGACATATGGAAGGAGTTGCACCGCCAAATAATTGAATCACAAACTCATATTGCGTGGGGCTGGCCAGTTGCAGTGGTGGCCGATTCAGAGAAATAAGGAGGGAAACAAAAGAAGTGAAGCACATGATTTTTTTGAGAAAAAAAAAATTGGTGTGGGGGTGCACCATAAAAATGTGTAATTGAGATTATTCCAACACAATAACTTTGATGCACCATAGACTACTTCCAAATTTGTTATTACCATTTATTGTATAAAACTATCCTATCACCCTCTATTGGACTGCATAACATCCCTTCAAAGAATCAGCTTGTATTGAATCAAGGATGAGTTCATTTTGCAATCACTGATCATGTAACTTTTATTTGACTCAAACTATTCATTTTCACTTACATTTAAATATATTGTAGGAGTATATTAAGCATTAGCCATCAATTGCAAATGGAGTATATGCAGTTCCAGGCATGATTCCTGCTCGGGAGGTCATCAAGGAAGAAATGGATTGTGTGAAGGGTAGTCCTCCTTCTGCCTTTTGTAAGCCCTGCGTAGCAGTGGTAGAAAGGGTATCACTGTTTTTTTGGTTACAAGAAAGGGTATCACTGTTAATGGGCATAGTAAAGTGAAAGGCAAGCCAAAAAATTGGTAGTTAAGCACCTTGAAGCATTAAACCCTCCAAGTGCAACTGTTCCCAGAATAAGTAAAAGGAATGGAACTTTAATCATGGCATGATTTTTTCTTCCTCCATTGGCCCTTGGAACTCCAGTTCTCACAACTCGCCAATATTCAGCTGAATAACAAAAATGCCACATTTAAATAAGAAAATAAAAACAGAGGCATTGCTTTTAGATGACAAATAGGAGGATTTAGAATAGGAATTCACCTGAAGTTGAAGCTTCTCCTCTGCCACCTGTGTTTCAAATTTTATTCAGTACTTTGAAAGAAGTTGCAATACAGATATAAATAAAGCAGTAGGATGAGATCAAGGTCCTTCAAAGGGAAGATAAGGGCCTTTTCCTAATCATATAATTCCCCAACGAGTTCACTTTGTTTTCAAAGTTTCTAACAGATGATTTTTTTAAGGGAAAAAAAAGTAAAAGCAACTTGGCATTTTTGTAATTAAAAGTGAAAATAAAAAACTAAAGTATTGAATGTGAACAGAAATTAAACAGACCAGTATCTATGCTCTAGGCAACCTTATCACACTTTGCCACTACCAAAGAAGATGAAACTTGTGAGACAAAAGGAACAAAGAATTTTACCAAAGAAAATGAAATTTGTGAGACAAAAGGAACAAAGAATTTCAACTGCCAGTGTACTAGGCCAACAACCTAAAGTTTTTTTTCCCTTTCAAATTTGGAGCTGGGTAGGAAGGAAAAATAATGAAATATGAGGATAAATATACTTGATCAATTTTACTTAGCCAGTCACTACATGATAATGCACAATTATGATTAACATTCAAGCATGAAAACGCCTAGAGATACTGATCGTGATCATTGCCTGGATATCAAAGAAACAAGATAAAACAATAAAAGAGAGCTTTTGGAAAGTTATTTTTCCCTATAATTTGCTCTTCCAGTCAGAGTACTAATTTGGTCTGACCATATGCCATCAAAGGATGCTAATGTTATAAGCATAAAATTGTGAATTCAACTCAAATATCAAAGTGATATTTTGTAGGATTGGTGAGCTAAGGACTGAGGAGTTTAATCTCTTTTCATAATTCAATAAACAATACTGAATTTGGGAAAGTAATATAATAAGGTTTAGAAAATCATGCATCCCCATTTAGTTTCTTCTATAATTTCAGTTGTCTGTTCAGGAGTTCGCATACCATGAGTGACATTTGGAATATTATTCTGAGTACAAGGACTCTGGAGAATTACCGGGCAAAAGACATGTGTAAGCTTCGGAAATCTGCAGCAAGACATAAAAGTTTAGTCACTTCTCACTCTTTCCATTTAACCGAGGGGAATATGACAATAGCCAAATTAAGTGTCAACCATTCTACATGAAACCAATTCATAGTCTAACTTAACACAATACAAAATCAATGTCACACATTGGTGATCCCTCCCAGTGCCCAGACATAAAACGGGGAGGGAAAAGAGACGGTAAGCAAGGGAAAAGTCCCTCCTTTGTTTTAAGGACGGAAAATGCTTTCTGCATTGTTTTATGAAGAAGAAAAAGAAACAAATCTAACACCTAAAATCATATATTATAAAAAGTATTGCCTTGACAAAAATATCTAAAACAGATAAACAACTACTATGGGCCTGTTTGGATAAACAACTTATTTGCAGCTTATCGCACAAGCGTTTATCATGATAAGTGCTTACGCATAAGCTTACATAAGCTATTTTTAAAAGAAACAGATGAAATAAAGTTAAATTGTTTTTGTATATGCTATAAACTATATTTATGACCTATATTGGAGAAATTAGGAAAATAAGCCAAAAAAAACTCGTGAACTTTGTCATCAACTCTTTTCATAAATTCTCCGAGACAATCTCACAAAACTTATGTCAGTAGATAAGCTCATACTCCCTCCGGTCTCAAATGTAAGCAAATTTTCACTTTTTAGATTCATTCAATAAATAATGTATGTGGTCCATATTATAGACTACGTACATCATTTATTGAATGAACCTAAAAAATAAAAAGTTGCTTACATTTGAGACCGGAGGGAGTATATGCCAATCAAAACAGGCCTTATTTCATTCACGACACGGTTGGCCCGTGAGGATGGATGTTACGATGAAATATTTTTGTCCTAAGTTACTACATACTCATATCAGTTTACACTTTACAATGAGCACACTCTGGAGTAAAACACGGAAATATATTAGCCTTATAACAAATGTTCTACTTCCTTTATTTTAGTTTATGGATTGGGAACGTACAAGTTCGATCTCTCCCCCTAACAAATTTCCCTCCCCCTAACAAATTAACCATTAAATATTTTCCCATCAAAAACGACTTTCATATTATAATATAACTAAGTCCCAAAGAGCACCATCGCATTATCACAATTCATATCACTATTAAAAAAAAATGCAACCATCACCCAAATTCATATCATAAGATAGTAAAGGAAAAAATAAATTGATTGAAATGCTCTCTCACCAATTTGAACTTGGACTCAGCAAGAGGCTTCTCATGAGATGGAAATAAGTCAGGGTGAGATTCCCACACCTTCTGTTTGTAAGCTGATTTAACCTAAACAAAATTAACATCAACATAAACAAATCAATTTCAAAATTAGGGAAACGAAGCTTGAAGATCAAAATTGGAAAATAATAGTAATGAATTAATAAGGGTCAGGCTCAAAATTTGAAATTGAGTCGATGAAGGGAGTGAATTTTGATTAAAAATTTTTAAAATAAAACAAAAAACCCTAAGAACTAACCTGGGAAGGAGATGGATTTGAATTGGGTGGGAAACCAAGGAGAATTCTGGCTTCATTAGCGTCCATTTGTGTCAGCGATACACACACGACACGACGGTGTCAATGATTGTAACACTGACAACATTTAACACCTTAGTTGCAAGAAACAATGGGAAAAAGAGAAACTTGTTCTTCTCGTTTTGTTACTACCGCCAAAAAAAATATGCTTTCTTGGTTTCTACTTTACAATGCTCACGTAAGGTGGTTTTTGACCACATAAACATTTTTTTTATAAAGAAAAATATTCAATCATTTAGATTGTTAGAATATATATTCAAAACAAAACAAACATTTTCACGAGCTTAACTCAGGTGGTAAGGAGCATAATATATGCAAGGTTTGAAGGTTCAAACTCCAAACACACACAAAAAAAAAAATATAAGAGACAAAATAAATTATATCTTGTGAATGATGTCGCAACAATGACCTACGTTTTGAAGAGAGATATTTTTTTGGGATATATTACCAACACCAAAAGTGGTCTACCTCGCACAAGATGTGCTAAAGTAGAACGCAAGAAGTTAATACAAGGTCACCAATGCTAAAGCATCAGACGAAAAGCCAAAAAAGCGGTAATTACAAGGATAAACTCATACATAACAAAGGCTAACTCCACCAATCATGATAGCCGAAGGCAAAAGTAAACATATTTTCCTTCAACCACAAAAATGACCGAAGCTTTACCTTGTCCAACATCTCGTCCAAGTCCATAGTCGTAATCTAAAAAATACGCTTATTCCTTTCCTTCAAATAACCCAAATGCAAGCGAGCTAAATTAATAACTTCAGGAAAGAATGAGATGAATGCGATAAACCTGCGAACTGACCAAATTACACAAAATGATGACGAAGGACAACATCATCCACCGAGGAGATACGTAACCACTTCCACACCAAAAGCCACAACTCGCCGAAGAAAAAACTACCTAGAAATAGATGATTAGTTCTCTCCAGCGAGCCACATCCACCAACACAAACATTGGCGTCAGCCTGAAGAACCCTTCTTCGCACCAGATTATCTCTAGTTGGAAGTCTGTTGCGAAGTAGACGCCAAACAAACAATGAAACCTTTAATGGGACCAGTCTATGTCAAACATCATCAACCAAACCTCTATCAATAGGATCATCTGTTGTCGTGAGGAAGTGATAAACCCCACTAACAGAGTATCTGTTGATAGGATCGAGGAGCCACCTTCATTTATCAACGACGTCAGCATGCAAAACAATGTTAAGAAGCAAATAACAACAGTCCCTGGCACTCTCCTCTTCCCACGCCAATAAACGACTCCTCCACTTCCACCCTTCTCCCCCTTTCCCCCACCCTAGCCGCACCATATCCTCCACCGAGCACCACTTATTCTCGACCAATTCAAACAACCTGCTAAATCTAACACATAACGAGACTCCACCAACCCAGTTATCTGTCCAAAAAGGTATTACACCCATTACCAACAACACGCCTAATATTATCATCAAACCAGCTCTCTGCCCCCATTCGCTCTCCCTCACGAATTCCATTCACAACCCTCCACCACGTCAAACAATTTCTCTCCCCTCCTTCAAATGGCCACCTTCCTCACCATATCTCGCCCACAAACTCTATATCATAACCCCTCCTTATCCACAAGCATCCTCCAACACTATTTCCCTAACAACGCCATATTAAAATCCCCAAACCTCTGAACACCAAGCCTTCCCTCCTCCTTCGATAAACATATAGAGTCACAATCGACCCAAACAATTTTCCTAATATCCTCACCCCCTCCAATAAAAAAAGTCATTTAAAAATAGATTCAATAGAAGAAATTATACTTGTGTGAGCCTTGAAGAAGGAAAGAAAGTAAACCGGAAGAGAAGACATGACAAATTTCAGCACAATCAGACGACCATCCATAGAAAGATGATTGCACTTCCAATTCGACATGTGAGATATAATACGATCAACCACCGGTTTCCAAAAACTCAACCACCTAATATCCCCACCAATAGGCAGCCCCAAGTACACAAAATGAATGGTTCTCATTATACAATTCATTACCTTGGTGGCCTCATACAACCATAAATCAGATACATTACCGCAGTTAACATGCTCTTATGAAAATTAACTTTAACCCAATACTTCTTCAAAAAGAATCAATGTAGCCCTCATAGACCGGATATTAGCCCAACTTTTCTCACCAATAATCAATGTATCATCTGCAAATTGAAGATGAGAAATTTGCATTGTATCTTGATGACCAATATGGTAACCACGGAATAACCCCTCTGCGACCAAGGACTTCATCAACACATTCAATCCCTTTGCCGCTAACAAGAACAAAAAAAGGGATAAAGGGTCTCCTTGCCTAAGCCCCCGCTCCATAGGAAATTCATCCTTGGGACAACCGTTAACTAAAATCGAAGTCATTGCTGCTCCGATACATTCTAAAATCCATTTTCTCCATAAGGTAGGGAAGTTCATTTTACGCATGACCGCTTCTAAATAACTCAAGTCCACTGAGTCATACGCCTTCTCAAAATCCACTTTAAACATAAGTGTCGCGCCATTTTCGGAGATCAAGGCTATTTGATTAGCGTTTGACTCACTATTTTATTTCACGACTGAACATTTAATTTTAAGAGAAAAGGGGGGAAAAGTTCGAAACACCCCTTTGAAGAGATTTTGGGTTCGGGGGTTAGTTACATAAAGGGAAGGTGCTAGCACCCTTTATGTCCGTAGTACTCTACGAGAACCTCTTGGTTTTATTCAACGTTTTGTGCTATAAAACTTGCTTGCTTTTTGGAAAAAAGGAATTAAAGTGGTAAAGGAAGAAAGAGACCTACTTATCTACATTTTTTATTGATTTGGAAGGACTAGGTCCTTTGCCTACGTACCCGTGAGG
>Ga0228711_1005498_pt1 | contig 19264 bp, 9 predicted proteins | sample MedpolnodulmetaG_2_FD_177996 | JGI IMG/M metagenome (GOLD analysis project Ga0228711, IMG submission 177996) | Root nodule microbial communities from Medicago polymorpha collected in Santa Monica, California, United States - brown nodules | ecosystem: Host-associated > Plants > Roots > Nodule...
GACATGGTAACAAAAAAAAAAAAAACATAAACATTAGTACCTGAAAAAAAAAGACAGACATAAACTTCAAAATTATTGTGCTAAATTTGAAAAGTAAAATGACTAAATTAAGTGACATTCTTTAATATAAGGGACAGAATTATCGTTGTGCAAATTTGAGTGACTAAGTTGTTGACTATTACAATTACAAGTGTCTATACAATATTCTTGGTTAAATTTTGTCCATCTTCGAATTAATACGACATGTTAAGAAGAAAAATAACATACAATCTAGTCAAGATAAGATATGCTAAAAAAATCACAGCAAATAGAACAAAACAATGAGGATCATTTGCAACACATATACTTTTTAGGGAAAAACACCGACACCTTTTAATTGCCTTTTTTTTTATTTTAAAAAAAACTTTTTAATTGTTTAAATTAACCATTATTTCTTTTTTACTTTTAAAAAAATATTATTTAGAACTATTAAAATATTTTAGGTGAGTTGTGTTTCGGGACTCACTAGGGTTAGGGTAGATCTCAAGACTCAAATGCACTTACATAGATATCATTCACCAAATCACATCAGCAACGAAAGTTGAACCTATGATCTTGTGGAAGAGTCGACCTTGCAAGTGAATCAACTACTTACCAATTGAGTCAACTTTCATCGACTCATGGTACATAAATTTAGTCCTTCACAAAACCTTCTTTGAAGTTTCAAGAAAACCACTTAGCACAAGGACTTGCTTTTTTTAAATAAAAAACCACTCAACACAAGGACTTGATTTCTCCTTCAAAGGTTACCAAGAACCCTGAACTTTGCTCAACGTGCTTCTGTCATGTTATGTGTGTGATAACATAGATATATAGGAACATACATATATACTTTGAATATTTGGATTAATTGATTACAATATTTGGATGTAATTTGTGTGATCCACCTTTATGTTTTTGATGAATGTGCTTGTTTGTTACTCCTCGTTCGATTAAACGTGTAACGTGTTATCTGTTTTTGTTAATTATGTTTATGTATAATCTGCAATAGTTTTGATTGAGAACATGTAAAGTTAGAAAACAAAGTATCAATTCCTTAGGGATAGTTAGACAGGTACTAATAGTTATGTAATCTAAATTGGCTGTGAGTAACACTATATATTACTTTTATGCTTAGGATCAAGTTTAAAGTATGCTTCTTGATGATGTTATTATCTAATCTACATTTTTTCTATAACATTTCTTCTTAAGCCTTGATATGAGTTATAGTTATCAGGTTTTGATTTCCGATATTTCCTTGGCAGATGGTGTCTTCTGGTATATTCATAGGTCCTAAACACCAGGCAAAAATTCCTTCAGTGCTTAAGAAATCAAAGTGGCTTTCACTTGGAATGAATCCTGCTGCTGATTCAGAAGTTATGCATCAAGATAGATCAATTGGTTTCCCTACCTCAGTCGCATGGAGCGATGCTGATTCAAAAAGCTTTCTCCTTGCTTTGTTTACTTTTGGGAAGAATTTTGTTCAATTAAAAACATTCTTAGAGAACAAAAAGATGGTGGAAATACTTGCATTTTACTATGGAAAGTTTCACACAACTGATGGATATCATAGATGGTCGGAGTGCAAGAAGTTAAAAGGGAGACAATGTTTGATAGGGGAGAAACTGTTTACCAACCGAGGCAACGTGAACTATTGTTTCGCTTGATTCCTTGTGTCTCTCAAGAATCTCAAGATACTTTGTCACAGGTACTCCATTCCTCATGGTGCACTACATGTTGAATGATTGTCTTGTCTGTCCATATTTTATTGATTCAATCCATTTGAAGTTACTAAGTGAAAGCCATCGCTTCTGTTATAGACTGTACCTCCTATTTATGAGTATTTGTCCCCTTACCAATACCTTTTTTAAATATCACATCCTATGTGTGCATTTGATACTATCGTAATTAAAATGGAATCACCGAACAAATTTCTCATTTTATTGTGACATACCATGATTACTTGAACCTCTATGTCCATACCAGTACCTTTTTTTCCTTCAAAGCAAGTCTGTTATATATATCATTTGTTTCCGTCCTCACTTTCGTTATGTTCATACTCAGGTTTGTAAATCATATATGGAGGGTATAACTTCTCTAAAAGAATACATATCTTCTTTGAAGTCCACTGTTGGACTCGGCATTCTTGTGGAAGTAGTAGGTATTGGTAAGGAGAAGGAAGACCTTACCAGGTTTGGTGTGAAACCTGGGAAGAAGAACAATCAGCGCCCATTTTCAGCACCAACTTGCAAAGATTTGTCTTCTCTTGAACCGAGTGATATAATACAATCTTTGACAGGATCTCGGCTGAGCAAAACCAAAAGTAATGAACTCTTCTGGAAAGCTGTTTGGCCTCGCTTATTAGCAAGAGGTTGGCACTCTGAGAAACCAAAGGGTCGAGGCTATACTACCTCCAAAGATTATATCGTTTTTCTCATTCCCGGCATTGAGAAGTTTTCCAGGAGAGAACTTGTGAAAGGTGATGATTACTTTGATTCTGTTAGTGATGTCTTGAGCAAAGTAGTAGCTGAGCCGAATATTCTAAAGCGTGAAGATGAAGAAGCTGAAGTAGGTAGCTTCAATGAGGAAGAGACAGAAAAGACATCAAATGAAGATGATTTATCTCATCATCCTCGTCAATGTTACCTTAAGCCAAAGATGCTGATAGGTAGCGAAAATAAAATTACCAAAACTGATGGCCGCATGACCAATAAAAAAAAAAGCACATGATAATCACGATAATGATGGAAACAAGATAGTTGAAAGCCGGAAATATCATGCTGATATAAATCTCAGGAGACAGATCACTAGAAACAAACCATTGAAAGTTAGAGCATTGCAATCAGAATGTATAACTAATGAATTCTTACATCCGAAAAAGAGACAAAAAAGCGAAGACATCCAGACAGCTCAAGATCCTTTCGATTCTTGCCGCAAGCCTCGTACAAGAGGCAAAACAATGATGTGTCGTATTTGTTAAGATCATGGGAATGCATATGGTGGTGTTACCTAAATATTTGCTAGCAACTTAGTTAAGTTAAAAGAGTTTTTGGCTTTTGGAATTGGTTTTGAATGTAATGATGCATCTCCTGCCTGTGTTCTAAGGCTGCCAGATGACTAGAACAATACTCTACAGAAATTTTTGGTTTATTTTGATTATAAAAGTTTTCTTTTCTATTGTTATGTTTTATTTTATTTAATTAATCAAAATTCTTCTAAGTTACCCACACAATTCATTAAATTCAGCTCTTCTGAAGAATAGATAAATGTCATACAATAAAGTATGATCAACAAATTTATAACTACAATAGCCGTCGTGGTATGAGAAAGAAGGATGTTAAAAAATTATCACAAAATTGTTCAACAAATATCATTTTTCTTAAATTAATTAATAACTATTCTGTTATTTATTTTCGTATACACATCTTTACTGTATTCCTAGCAATTGCACCAGTTTGACCAGTTTCTTTCAAACTTATGTCTATACTTGTACCAAAAAAAAAACCTTATGTAAATACAAGGAACAAAATAAAATCATCTATGATGTGTCTATCTATCTACTCTATTATGAGCACTTGCAGCCTGTAATTCCTTCATGGTACCTTAATTAGTAGAAGAAGAAAAAAATCACTTGTTGCAGGCAAGAGACAACTATTTGGTCTCTTTCTTGCTGGTCTCTTTCTGCTAATTATTAATAAAGATACTTTACCAAAAAAAATTGATTGAAATATTTTACAAAATAATAATACAACGTGACATTATAAAATTTGATTGAATGATTATGTTGTAAAATATTCGTGGGTAACTAATTTTTAGTTCCCCAATTAATCAGGGTAAATTTAAGGTTTTGGTCCAAAGAAAAAAGGCATGGAAAACTAAAATACTTCTTCATGGAAATAAGGGGATGTATCATAACAATCCTCAGATATAATAATGAAGTTATTAAGTTTAGGTGGACTCTCCGCTTATACGAAATATGAAGTCCTCAGTTTATTGAGATTGACGGATGAAAATAGAATATTACAATTTGTATATCTAGTTATATATTATTTTTGAGGTAATTTTTCATTTCTAATTATATCATTAAAATTTGTCTATAACAATGATATATTAAGAAGTTATATTATATTTATTATATTATCAGTGTCATTTAAAAATATAAGTATAGTTTCTTACAATATGAAAATACAAAGTATCTATATCTATAATTTTAATCAAAATAATTAAAATTAAAATTTTATTCACATTAGCGCAATAAAAATAACAAACAAATGAACCCGTTCCTTAAAAAAAAACGTTTGAATGCGTATAGAATAAAATATATTTCCTCTTAAAAAGAATAAATATATTTAATTCATATGGTAACTTTTATAGTGATAAATGACTTAATAAAGGTACTTTTATATTTATCAAAATTTAAATTTAGTTATAATTAAATGATACCAAAAACATATTTTAATTCATGTTAATATTAGTTTAAAGAGTTTACATATGTATCTAATAATGTATTGTTACGTCAATTAATCAATGTGACAATTTAGATATTTCAAACACATTTTCTTTATAAAAAAAAGTATTTCAAATACATAAAATAATTATACACTAATAATACATATCATACTAGTTTATGTTGATCCTCCTATGGTAAATCCAAGAGAATATATTTAGTTTTGTTTAGATTTATTCTAACAAAAGAATATTCTGTTGTATTCATGTGGGAATTAAGTTTTTTGACTTAAAAAGGAAGAAAGCAGGAGGAAAAAGAGGCAACGCTACCTGATTCCGTTTTCTGAAATTGCAAAGTAGAAAGAAGATGGGTCAAGTTTTTCGGAAGCTGTTTGATACATTCTTTGGTAACTCTGAGATGAGGGTAAGACCTCCTTCTTCTTCTTTTGGTTTCTTGTTTACTACTGTATTCATTGATCTTGTTTTATTGTAACAGGTTGTGATGCTTGGTCTTGATGCTGCTGGCAAAACTACTATTCTCTACAAACTTCACATTGGTCAAGTTTTATCTACTGTTCCCACTATTGGTAATTAGGCCCTCTTTTCTTTTTCTTTTTTTATTGAGAAAAAAACGTTAGTGAGTTATCTTAGTTTTCGCCGCCCTAAACCTTCTGTTTCGGTGTCAATCCCCAGGAGTTGGTTTGGTGGCGTAAGACTCAGGACTTATGAGTGTGCTCCTCTCTAGGTCTCAGGTTTGAATCATTTAGGTCTTTGACTTCAATTTGGTACCCCCTAGTCAACGGTGGGATTGGTCCCCAGTATTAGTCTGTCCATAGGCCGGTACCAAATTTAAAAAAAAAAAAAGTATTCTCCTTGGTGCCCCTCAGCTCAACAACCGAGCTGCCTACTTGGGACAATATACGTGAAGAAGAGTTGCCATTCTAGAGGTTTCAATAGTTGCATTCTAATAATTTTTGTGGCAAAATCTTAAGTTGGACATTTTAATAGTTTGTTAATGATTGTAATTGTTAAATTTCTACTTTATTGTATTCACTTCTTTCAAGTACTTGGGCATCAATGTGAAGAAAGTTCAGTGTAGTAATTTCATGAAGTGTTTATTTGAGGTGGGTCTATATATTATTTTTTTATGCTTATAAATTTGTTTTTCTTTGCAGGTTTTAATGTGGAGAAAGTTCAGTATAAGAATGTTGTTTTTACAGTTTGGGATGTTGGAGGACAAGAGAAATTAAGGCCACTTTGGAGGCACTATTTTAACAACACTGATGGTCTGGTAAGAATCAAATCCTTTCTTATATGTCTCTTTCTCGGTGAAAACAAAAGTTGTGGTATGTTTGCGGTTTTGTGAAAATTTCCTTTTCTCACCATTATTAGTATGTCTATTAGGCCTGCAAAGAAAGGTTTACACACATAAGGTAGCTAGTTTGATATTAAATACTGAAGCGTGCATTGATGCAGATTTATGTTATTGATAGCCTGGATCGTGAGAGGATAGGCCAAGCAAAGAAGGAATTTCAGGTGGTAAAATCAAACTTCACTATCATGTTAAATGTGTGCATAAGATGCCGTATGTATCATTTTAAAACAAACTCAAAATTGATTCATTGATTACTTGCAGGCAATCATAAATGACCCGTTTATGCTTAATAGTGTCATATTGGTATTTGCAAACAAACAGGACCTGGTAAGCCTTTGTTACTTTTTTCTTTTTTGTGCTTTTTACTGCATGAGCTGACGTTGTAGTTGTATCTCTGACTGATGTTCACATTAGAGCCAATATGAAATAATGAGATAATGCATAACATTGTTAGGATTTTATGTTACTCAATTTATTGACAATTTAAATAATATGACATAACATTGTATAGGATGACATAACATTGTAGAGCCAATATAAGCTTGTATAGGATGGAATAATGCATAACATTGTTAGGATTTTATGTTACTCAATTTATTGACAATTTAAATAATATGACATTAGTTAGAAGGTCTTGAATTGTTATTACCCTTATCTTGATCTGATGTGTTATTAACTTAAAATTTTGCGATGATTTAACTGCTGGGATGATGTCAAAGCCTCTTTGAATAAATGATAAGGTGTTTGCTCCATGCTGTCCCCATTCTTCATAATTAAATGGAAAAAGTTGGTCAGTGCTTTGGGATCAATATTGACTGCAGTTGTGAAAAGTGCACAATCACATGTGTGTCAACGATCTCCAACTATGACCAACTATCGGTGATGTTGCTACCCATGTGGGTACAAGTCTAGGTTCGGGTATTTTTTGAAAGCGCAGTTACGAGGATAAGTACTATAGTATCATACCCAGATCCTAGCCATTGTTATCCCTATATTTTAGGTTTAGACAAATTTTCGCTTCCAGTTTTTCTCCCATAGTTCTGTAAAATTCCCACAACTCATTTTGGGGAGTCACTTATGCGGCCTCCCTTCAGACCCTTCTATTATTAGCTGATAATGATACGTTATGTACCAAGTTGATGGCTGGAACAAACTTCTGGAATTGTTCAGTTGCTGCATTTTTGTGTGTGCTATAGCAATCACTCATTATTAATATGTTGTAAATTTGTAATACTAGCTAACTTTTCCTTTTCATGATAAAAATATTCTCCTCCAATAATTTGAATTTTGCTGTGTGCTTAAGTCTGGTCATAACTGTTATATCCATTTTTTTCTTCTTTTGTAGAGAGGGGCGATGACACCGATGGAAATATGTGAAGGACTGGGTCTCTTTGATCTAAGGAATAGAAAATGGCACATACAAGGCACTTGTGCCCTCAAGGGAGATGGCCTTTATGAGGGCTTGGACTGGTTGTCTTCAACTCTGAAGGAGATAAAAGCTACTGGATCAGGAACCTCATCCTTCTAATTGTCAAGGTTTGGACGATGCTTTCCGTTGTTAACGAGTTCCATTCTTGTGTATCATTCCATTACATTTCATCATTGGTATTATTGTATACTGCAGGTATTATGGCCAGGTAATTGACGAAGGAAAGTGTAGAGTTTGGTTATCAGTTTCATTCAAGAATGCTGTAGATTGTAGGACAAGTTTTAGTATGAACCCAGATTATTATGTAAATACTAGACCACAACATGTTCAATCATGATCTATATATAAAATCAAGTTCGAATTTGTGTATCTAGAATGAAAGATGGGTCCATCTTCCTGCTATGAGAGTTGTGAAGGAAACTATAAGAGAATTTGTGAATGCTGACAGAGAACTATCCTCTATCGCATGAATGTGTCTACTGAAAAGATCTGACTGATGAGAAAATAATTTCATTACTTACAAAAAATATCCTAGCCCATGATAATATTTCAAAATATATTCTGAATAAGGATAAAACTTGTTTGCTTTTCTTTAAGTGTTGTTTATATTCTTCACCAATAATAATGTTAAGTGTGTTAAAACTTAGATTAACTTAAATGAAAATAAATTACAAGACTGTAAGATATGGGATAATCTCTTGAGTCACAATAACTTTTGGTGACAGGGGAATGAGAAATTCTGGAATAAAAAGGATGCATGAATGCATCTTCTAGTCAAGTTACTCAAGGAGCTGTGCCTTTCTTAAATGACTCTGATCTGGGTTGTAAATTACAAACTCATCACACTGAAAATTGGAATCCATCAAGTTGCTTTTGAGGATCAGTGGGTTCCTTCCATGATAGACACTCCTGAGTATAATAATGATGCTGAGTTTTTTGAGGAACGTGGTTATATATTCTTATGTATGTTCATTTGAGACTCGAAAGGTATGCTTGTGTTGCGTTATGCACTCATCATCATCATCATCTTCCAGCAGCTGAATGCGAAGCTTTTGCCTTACCCTCGGCGCTCTAATAAATTCTAGACCATGAGTTGGATAATGTAATTGTTAAAATGGTGTACAAAGTGATGGCCGATGTTATCAATCTCTCAAAGGAAAATGTTTTGATCTAGGAGTTATCACAGTGAAGAATTTATTAAGAGATAAATGAATGAAAGCTCACACAATCTAACACAGGCAAAACCTTTTATGATTTGTCTACATTTTTTCTTCTTCTTTTCATATTCCACTTTCTAGTCCTCTTATTTTACTTTTTGAAATGAAGTAGTTTGCTATTGTGGAAAATAAAGCTAGCAAATTGAAATTAGCCAGTTGGATGAGAAAACGTTGAGGTAATTAAGTTACTTTGATGCAGTAAAAGAAATTAAGAAAAAGGAAGAAGGTTCAAACTAATTGCGAAAACTAAAATATTGAACTGAAATTGGCTCTGGAATTTCATCAACACCAAACATGCCATGATGACTTGGCGAGCAAACAAACCAAGTTTGTAATATTTTGAATAAGTCAATGGTTGGACAATGAGATGTCCATAATATATTATTAGGATCACCCTTCTTAGAAGGAAGGAATTAATAAAGAGGCTAAGCTACCAGTTCCCATTGGGTGGTATTGTTGTTTGTTAAAATTCAAAGTCCACACTTCAATCTATATCTATCTCTCTTTTTCTGATTCTCAGCACAAATTGTAAACTAGAGAATTGAAATTGAAAGCTTTCAGGTGGTTATTATGGGTCAAGCTTTTCGGAAGCTGTTTGACACCCTCTTTGGCAACACTGAGATCCGGGTATCAACCATCAACTAGTTAGTTTCTTTGAAATTTGTTTGTTTGCTTGATTGCTAACTCTATTGATCTGCTTGTGATCACAGATTGTGATGGTTGGTCTTGACATGGCTGGAAAAACAACTATACTCTATAAGCTCCAATTTGGAAAAGTTGTATCTACTATTCCTACTGTTGGTGTGTCCAATAATCTTCATAATTGACTTTCCAATTTTATTTTTTAAAACTTTCTTTGGATTGATCACGATTCATCTTGCATTGCATCCATTACATTTGTTATTTCTGTGTTGGTAGCTCAAGGATGTTCAGGTTCTGATGTGATATATCCTCCTCAGTTAAGAAGCCCGTGTACACTGTACGATACAAGTACAATAGAGACAGATATGGAAACTTTTTAAAAATCAAGATACCAAACAACCGATAGACATTGACAATTTTTGTATAGAAGCATTCAAATTGCTAATTACTCATAAATACATAAACATATCAGTAGTCATTAGTCAATATATGATGATAAAAATTATTTTAAACAAACTTTGTGATCATAACAAACAGGCTTAGTAACATATCAGATAATACTAATATTATTTTGGAATTATTTGGCCTTAATAGCTACTCAGTTATCTACTTGGCTTTATCTTTCCTTGCTTTGCATTGGTATGAATGAGGTTAAGAAGACTTGCATACATGGTTCCTTGGCTGTGTATAGACATGTGAAGCTTTTTGATAATCACGCTAGTTTTCGAACAACTAAATTTTTATTTTTGCTAGATCTAAAGTTGGACATGTTAATAGTTTGTTAATGATAGTTGTTAAATCTATACTTTAATGTATTAATTGTTGTTAAGTACTTAGGTCTCAACTGTTTGCCTTTCACACAAAATTACATTTGAGTTCTGCTATCCAACTTGTCGTGGTACTGTTTGCCCTCTTTGATATTTCTGCCAAGAAATTATTGAAAGTGCTTATGGTAGGATTTTCCATGTTATGACCAATAATCACCAACCAACTTTTTTGAAACTTTCTAAATTCATTTCATTAACGGTTTCTTTGACAAGGGTCTCTATATGTTGTTTCTGTAGGGTTAACAATTTATTTTGCATTGCAGGTTTCAATGTGGAGAAAATTGAGTATAAGAATGTTGATTTTACAGTTTGGGATCTTGGAGGGCAAGGACTACACAAATTAAGGCCAGTTTGGAGGCACTTTTTTAACAACATTGATGGTTTGGTAAGAATCAGTTTCATTGCTTGTCTCTTTCTCAGTGAAAAGAAAATTTATACAATTCTGGCAGTTTTGTGAAAGATTCCTTCTTTAACCTACATTAATATTTGCAATTATAAAGATTTATGTTGTTGATAGCCTGGAGCGTGAGAGATTAGATCAAGCAAAGCAGGAATTTCAGGTGGTAAAATCAAATTTCGTGATAGTATTAATATGTGCATATCTGTATATTATATATTGACAATTATAAACTGAATTGGTTCATGGATTACTTGCAGACAATCATAAATGAGCCTACTATGCTTCATAATATCATATTGGTGTTTGCAAACAAACAGGACCTGGCAAGTCTTTGTTACTTCTTTTTTATTTCTGTTCTTTCTAGTTTCTACTGCTTGACCTGATATTAAGACTATCTTTGTGAGTGAAGATCAAATAGGAGGCAAAGGATATAAATGGTAGACATAATGATATTTTAATGAATATACTAAGAAGAGTGTTGGAAGCTCTCTGTTATGTTTTTACATGTAATAATACATAATACTGTCATGTATTTACAGTACTCATTTTTACTCAAGTCTAGTCATGATTGTCAATATTTTCTTATTTTGTAGAAAGGAGCAATGACGGTAACAGAAGTATGTGAAGGACTAGGTCTGTTTGATCTAAGGGATAGAAAGTGGCACATACAAGGAACTTGCGCCCTTAAGGGAGATGGCCTATTTGAGGGCTTAGACTGGTTGGCTTCAACTCTGAAGGAGAGAAAAGCTGCTGGATACTCTTCAACAGGAACCTCATCCTTCTAATTGTTAAGGTTTGAATTACACTCTCTGTTGTTCACGAGTTTCATTCTTCATTATTGTGTATCATTTCATGACATCATGGGTTTATTGTATACTACAGGTATTTTGGCCCGTACGTCACCCATGTCATTGATGAACGAACGTGTAGAGTTTGGCCAGTTTCATTCAAGAGTGATGTAGATTGTAGGAAAAGATTTAGTATAAACCTATGTTATGTAAATACTAAACCACAACATGTTCAGTCATGATCTACGTATAAAAGGAAGTTAGAATTTAGTGTATCTAGAATGAAATATGGGTCCATTTTCCTCTTATGAAAGTTGTGAATGAAACTATGAGAGAAAATTGGAGAATGCTGAGAGTGAACTATCCTCTATCCAATGAACGTATCATCTGAAAAGATTTTTCTTACAAGAAAACAATTTCGTTACTAACTAAATATTATCCTAATCAGTGACTTATTAAATTTCAAAATATATTCTGAATAAGGATAAAACTTGCGTGCTTTTCTTTAAATGTTGTTCATATTGTTCACCAATTATAATATTACGTGCGTAAATTTTTTTAGATTAACTTAAATGAAAATAAATTACAAGACAAGACTGTACCTATGGATAACCTCTTGAGTCATACGACAACTCTTTGGTGCTAGACGAATGAGAAATTATGGGATAACAAGGATGCATAATGCATCTTTTAGTCAAGTTACTCAAAAGAGCCGTGCCCTTCTTAAATGAATCTGATATGGGTCGTCAATTGCAAAATCATCACATTGAAAAGTGGAATCCATCGAGTTGCTTTTGAAGATCAGTAGATTTCTTCCTTGATAGTCACTCTTAAGTGTAAGAATGATGCTGAGTTTTCTGAGGAACATGGTTATATATTCTTATGCATGTACATTTGAGACTCGAATGGTATGTTTGTGTGGCGTTATGTACTCCTTCTCATCATCTTCCAACAGTTGAATGCGAGGCTTATGCCTTACTCTCGGTGTTCTAATGGATTCTAGACCATGAGTTGGATAATGTAATGATTGAAATGGTGTACAAAGTAGTGGCAGACTTTATCATTCACTCAAAGGAAAATGTTTTGATTTAGGGGTCATCATAGTGCAGAATTTATTAAGAGAGAAACAAATGAAATCTCACACGGTCTAACACAGGCAACACTTTTCTTGATCAGTCTCCAATATTTTTCTATCGTATTCCTCTTTATTTTCCTCCTTTTAATTTATTATATTAAATAAAGTAGTTTGCTATGGTGGGAAAAATAAGCTAGCAAGTTGAAATTAGCCGGTTGGAGAGAAAACATAGAGCTAATTAAGTTATTTTGATGAAGTAAAAAGAGTTAAGAAAAAGAAAGAAGGTTCAGATTAATTGCAACAACCAAAACTATTGAACTGGAATTGGCTCTGGAATTTCATCTCAACTAAACTGAACATGCCAAGTTGACTTGGCGAGCAAACAACCGAAATGTGTAATATTTTGAATAAGTCAATGGTTGGACTATGTGATGTCCATAATATATTATTAGAATCACCCTTCTTTGAAGGAAGAAATTAATAAAGTTAGAGGCTAAGCTACCAGTTCCCATTGGGTGGCATTGTTGTTTATTAAAATTCAAAGTCCACACTTCAATCTATATCTATCTCTCTTTTCTGATTCTTAGCACAAATTGCAAACTAGAATTGAAATTGAAAGCTTTCAAGTGGTTATTATGGGTCAAGCTTTTGGGAAGCTATTTGACACCCTCTTTGGCAATACTGAGATCCGGGTATCAACCATCAACTACTTTTTCTTTGAAACTTGTTCGTTTCCTTGCTTATTCTAATGATCTTCTTCTGATCACAGGTTGTGATGGTTGGTCTTGACAATGCTGGCAAAACAACTATACTCTATAAGCTTCAAATTGGAAAAGTTGTATCTACTATTCCTACTGTTGGTGGGTCTTCTTTTATAATAATCTTCATAGTTAAATCTTTTTTTTTTTTTTGTTACTTTAGTAGTTTGATCATTACCTGTCTTGCATTGCATCCATTTCATGTGTTGTTTCTGTGTTGGTACTCAAGGATGTTAGGTCTGTGATGTGATATATTCTTCTCAGCTAAGAAGCCGAGATACACAGTACGATACAGAAAAACATTCACATTGCTAATTACTCATTAAAACAGAAACATTAGTCAATATATGATGATTGCAATTATAATACTTGTAAGCATAACAAAAAAGCATAGTTACATGCCATTCCTCCACCTATATCAATATATAGTCTTTCTACTATGAATCTGTCACAGAAAGCGTAAAATTTTGTATCTCTAGTATGTAAAACATATTTAAGATGTACTTTATTCGCATGACAATTGTGTGTTTAATTGTTGAGCAGTGTTAAAGATATATCTGACTAATAATATTGTTGTGTCTTTTTGAAGATTAAGCCAGTTTATGTAAAGTTAACTTGTTATAGTAATGTTGCCCTCTTTGAATAGCTTATCCCCTTACTAGTTGAAACTTTCTAAATTCATTTCATTAAGGACCTCCTTGACATGGGTCTATATGTTATTTCGGTAGGCTTAATGATCTATTTTGCCTTTTAGGTTTCAATGTGGAGAAAGTTGAGTATAAGAATGTTGATTTTACGGTTTGGGATGTTGGAGGGCAAGGTCGACACAATTTAAGGCCACTTTGGAAGAACTATTTTACAAACTTTGATGGTTTGGTAAGAACCAATTTCCTTGATTTTATGTCTCTTTCTTGGTGAAAAGAAAATTTGTGCCATGCTTACGATTTTGTGAAAGATTCCTTCTTTCACTTACGTACTTTGCCTTGCATTGGTGCAGATTTATGTTGTTGATTGCCATGACCGTGAGAGAATAGATCAAGCAAAGCAGGAATTTCAGGTGGTAAAATCAAATTTCACTATAGTATTATATACGTGTAACGTGTGTGTATTACTGGCGATTATAAACTGAATAGATTCATGGATTACTTGCAGACAAGCATAAATGAGCCTTCTATGCTTAACAATATCATATTGGTGCTTGCAAACAAACAGGATCTGGTAAGTCTTTGTTTCCTTTTTTATTTCTTTTCTTTCTACTGCATGACCTGAAATCTGCGATTGAAGATCACATGGAGGCCAAAGCATATACTTGGTTGATTTGATAATGACATTGTTTACTGAATATATTCACATTGTTTCTTGACATTGCTTTAAGGTCAAGTTTTGTCATGATTGAGAATATTTTCTTATTCTTTTGTAGAAAGGAGCGATGACGATAACGGAAGTATGTGAAGGATTAGGTCTGTTTGATCTAAGGAATAGAAAATGGCACATACAAGGAACTTGTGCCCTTAAGGGTGATGGCCTTTTTGAGGGCTTGGATTGGTTGGCTTCAACTTTGAAGAAGAGAAAAGCTGCTGAATAATCTTCAATGTGAACCTTATCCTTCCAATTGTCAAGGATTTTCATCCATTTGTATCGTGTGTATTATTGTATATAACGAAGCCTTCAAAAATGATATCGTTACCAAGGTATTTTGGCACTTGTTGTTGATGAACAAACGTGTGGAGTTTGGCCAGTTTCATTAAAAAATGTTGTATATAATGTAGGATTTATTTTACTGTAAACCTGGACTAAAACTTGTGGTTTTTCTATTTGTCTAAGTCGTCTTTACAAAACTATGTTGCAAAGTAAGGAGTGTCAATTTTTCTAAATTCACTTCGGACATTATCATTATTTATTGCGAATTGTAGTTTTACGATCCATCGCGAGTGTGTATTCCATCAAGACACGTTTTTTGTTGACTTCAACCTTTTCATGACTCTCCCTGAATTCCGCTAAGTCTTATTGAATAATATTGGCTTCACGATACGTTCGTGGAAATTTGCTTCGCATTATATAGCAAAGCTGTATTTGAAATGAACGTGAAACATTTTATTTTATTTTTACAAATGTTCGTTTCTTAAGTAAATGAAATTAAATCACTCAACAAGATAGTCAAATATGAAATAAATTCATTTTTTGGTCCTATTTTTTTTTTAAATTTCAAATTAATCTCTCAAAATTTTCAAAAATCGCAATCCAGTTCCACTTTTCAAATTTGACCCAAAAAATTGAAAATTTATAAAATAGCCCAAAAAAAATTAAAATGATTTTTTATCCTTAAATGCACATTTGATCTTCTAAAACCAATTTTTAAATTAAGAATTAAAATTTAAAACATCATTTTTTGTTTAAATAGATCGATCAAATGTGCAATTAAAATTTCTTTTACATTGATTTTTTTTATTAAACTTTTACATTGATTGATTAAATGTATTATTAAAAGGAAAATAAATCACGTTTCCGGAAGAAAAAAAAGCAAAACCCTTATAGTAAAAACAAAAAATTAAGTAAAACCCTACAACAAGAAAAATCAGAAGCATAAGCTGAAAATCACGTTTAAGGGATCTGGGTCGCTCAAATTTACATGCTTTGAAAATTGAGAGTGATGGGGACAAGAAATTTAGTATGGAATGTTACTAAAAAATTGGCCACAATTGGTCTCATTACTTTCACTGTCTCTGATCGTTATGCCACTGTTGTTCCTGTTCGTGGTGCTTCTATGGCTCCTACTTTCAATCCCGAATCTAATTCTTTCACAGGTTTTTTTCTGCTATTTTTGTTTATAATTATAAGAAAAATTTGATTTTTACAATTGGGGTTTTGATTATTGATTATATGTTGCAGATGATTATGTCTTTGTTGAGAAACTTTGCCTTGATAAGTTCAAGTTTTCGCACGGTGATATCGTCATTTTCAGGTAATGATGCTGTTCATTTTTATGCCATATGTCCTTTGTATATAATGACCTTGTTTGGATAAAGAGCTTAGTTAAGTGCTTATGTATAAGTTAATTCTACACTCAAAAAACAAATTTAAATTGTTTCCATACAAGCTATGAGATGTTTTCATAAGTTATACTGGAGAGCTTATGAAAATAGGATGAAAACACGTATATAGATGTCATAAGTTGTTTCTATAAACACTTCCAAAAAGTTTTGATCCACGTGAAGAAAGAATGCTGTCATAAAAAAAAAACGCACACACACACACACACAAAGAACGTGCATGGTAATTTCGAACACTATGGCGTAATTTGATCCATGTAGCCGACCCCACTTAGTGGGATAAGGCTTGGTGTTGTTGTTGCGGTTTAGTGGTGAAAAAAACAAGTCTTGGATTTGGTGCTGGTTCCTTATTTGAGTCCCGATGGTCCTCGTGAGGGGAGGAAAATTCAATTCTCGTTATTGGTACGACTTGAGTTCTACAAAGTTTCCCACTTTGGATTGTGGCATCATCGTATCACCAAAGAAATCTGTTTTAAAAAAGAAAATTGTGCATGTAGTTAATTAAGACATGTTCTTATGCAATTGATGAGTCGGTATTTTTCAAAAGTGTTTGCTCAAATAATTCAATCTGAAGAGGCCCAATGTCTGGAAGTTAATTTAGTATGTAACTGTAGAACTAGGTGAACTCGCTACCGTGAACTTGAAAATTGTTTTAACAGTGTAATAATGTATTTGGATTAATATTGCATTTCTTTAGAAGTTATTGGCATTGGATGGTTCATTATGTACTCTATGTTATCTGATCTGCCTATAGAAATTAATGACCTCTTGTTCTTATATTCATATGCTAATTTATGAGATTGAGCTTTATCTGAATTTCTAATTGAGACCTAAGTTGCAGTTTTTGGAAGTTCTTATTGACACAATCTGAAACTTTTGTAGTTCCCCGTCGAATTTTAAGGAGACACACATAAAGAGAATAATTGCATTACCTGGTGAGTGGTTTGTTAATCGTCATAACCAGGACGTACTGAAGGTTCCCGAAGGGCATTGTTGGGTTGAGGGAGACAATGCAGCCTCTAGCACGGATTCAAAATCATATGGACCTGTAAGTTGCTATTATTACTATGAGTTTCTGGCATGACAATATTAAGATATGCAAAATGAAGCAAGAAAAATATGTTTATATAAATAACCATTCTAGTATTGCATTGTGAAAAACCTCAACATTTCTTTGACACGAGCAATAGAAAATTAGAAGTCACAGCTTATAAGAATTACAATGCCAAACATGACCAGTCAGACTTCTATTACTAGAAGAGGAATAGACATATATCGTGTTAAGAACCCAAATTGGAATGGAGTAGAAATTTGTATTGTTGATTAAAATGAGAAAACAATTACAGAGGATGATCCCTATAATCCTACAGCAAGTAATCCTCCAAGAAGATATTACTCTCTCTGCCCTAACCCAAAGGTCTCTAACAGAAGATGCTGAATGCCCTCCCCTTCCCCTCTAGCAAATTGGCCACCTAGACAGTTTCAACGAATTCCCTATTCAACCCATTTGTTGGGCTAAAGCCTAAACCCAATACCTAACATATCATCTGTCAAGTCAATAGCCGTTTTATTGGCTTCTTTCAATGCAATAAAGGCTAAGAGCTTCTTTGATTTATTTGGTTTCCTTCGATTTCTTTGTTTAATGTAAGGCTAAGAGCTTCTTTGATTTATTCGGTTTCCTTCGATTTCATTGTTTAATGTATTTAAGCAAAATTCTGTTCACAATAGTTTCATCACTTAATCAACTTACTAATCTATATTCAACATGTTTTATATTTGCTCACTACTAGCCTTGTCTTTTGGCTCACCTAGACACACCTTGATACCAGCCTATGAAATAAGGTTTTTCATGAACAGTGTTTATTCTTTATTGAACTACTTAGGAGTACTATAATGTTAGCCCTAACATAATTTTTTTATTGATGGGCTGTCGTGGATTTTGTTAATGCTGCAATGTGAGCGATGTAACATACATGACAATTTCGTTTGCAGGTTCCATTGGGTCTAGTACGAGGAAGGGTTACCCATGTTGTTTGGCCTCCTCAAAGAATAGGAGCTGTTAAGAATACTACACCAGAAAGATTACCTTCTTCATAGTCGGATCCTAATGCTATTGTCTAATCTCTTCAAAGAGCCACACCAGAAGAATAATCTTTTGATCTCTAATGTTGTTCCCTTTGATCGGAAAACCGTTATTTAATTAATTGGTCATTTGTGGAGAGAAGTTACCAACACATTTGTTGATTGGATTAGCAGAACTTTGAATTTGATTATATTCTAATCAAGGTAACAATCTAAGATGTTACAAATTAGATAAATGATATCATAACTCTGCTATTTTTTTAAGCAGAAATTGTCGAGATAATAATTCAAAGGGTGCCACTAACTCTCTTAGTCCAAATGTGTTCACTAGTATTTTCAAGTATATTAGAGCACTCAAATTTAATGGGTGGAGGGGTTATGTGTGCAGCATTAGTTTGGGATGATGGAGGCTTGTTATAGAACAGCTAAAGAAGTTATAATTTCGTGTAATTCTCGTGTAACTGCTCATAAGTTATAGATATTATTTTTTTGACAGCAAGCTCAGAAGTTATATTATATATACCAAGTCATTCAAACACAATAATCATATCAATTATTATACACCAGGGTTATACAAGAATTCTAGAGTCTTATGGAAGGTTGAAATTAAAAATAAAAATGCTAAAGATTACAACTGTAAGAGACGACCAACCCGATTTGCTGGAATCCTAGTGGAGTTAAAAATTTGATGTCCAACAATTTAGTTCCCTACATTTGTGAAATGATAATTAGTTTTTTTTTTTTTTTGAAAGAAATGATAGTTAATTTCTTAAATTTAATAATGTTTGCTATTTCAGTCTTTTTGTAAAATATCTATCTATTTAGAATACGTTTGCTCAAATCAATGAAAAACCTATTTTTTGATGTAAAATGAAAGTCCTATTTTTCTTTTTTGGAGGGCAAATGAAAAATCTGTTTATTTATTGTCTTGAATATTTTCTTGATGTATGAAATCAATATAGTCTAAACTATCATTAGATTAGACTAAACACTTAAATTATTTGGATCAAACTTCTAAAAGTAGCTTCTTAATTGAAAAGTGTGTGTTAGAATGTGTGTTGCTAGCATTTCTCTTGTACATATATTTAATCACATCTCACCAAGAATTCATTTGTAATTGGATGCAATGCAATAGTATTGTCAAAAAAAAAAAAAAT
>Ga0228711_1005500_pt1 | contig 19258 bp, 15 predicted proteins | sample MedpolnodulmetaG_2_FD_177996 | JGI IMG/M metagenome (GOLD analysis project Ga0228711, IMG submission 177996) | Root nodule microbial communities from Medicago polymorpha collected in Santa Monica, California, United States - brown nodules | ecosystem: Host-associated > Plants > Roots > Nodule...
ACCGTTCTGATGATTTTTCTATAGCATCTCATCGTTTTTGTTTGCTGTTACTTTTCTCTCTTGCTTGTTTCTTCTTCCCAGTGAAAGAATGTGGGAGTAAGTTATTGTCTATTCTTTAAGCATTCATTTGAATACTTGCCTGACTGATGTAAGAAATCACGAGTTTTCCCACTTCAACCGTTCTGATGATTTTTCTATAGCATCTCATCGTTTTTGTTTGCTGTTACTTTTCTCTCTTGCTTGTTTCTTCTTCCCAGTGAAAGAATGTGGGAGTAAGTTATTGTCTATTCTTTAAGCATTCATGTAAAATTGGTTTAGGTGCTTCTTTGGCTATCAACACTTCATGGAAAAACCCTTCTGGTGATTGGCATGTGGGTTATAAATTGGTTTACGAGCTTTTTACAGAAACATTGACCTCTCGTTTGAAGGTAGGAATATAATTTTCTTAAATGCTATAGTTGCTCTTTAGACTTAATATGGCCAATCCATCAAATTTCCCCTTTTCTCCTCCTAAAATTTTATCTGCAGAAAGAAAGAAAGAAAAAGTGGGATGAGAAAAACCAGGAGGAAATTGCTAAGACTGTAAAACAACTTAGTGATTTTGATCAGGTAAATTCAATTTTTAGTTTTATACTTTTTATATATGACAGAGGCAAGTTACTGCATGTGTTGTCGTATTATTACTTTTGACCTGTATTTTTTTATTGTCCGAGTATTTTCCTTCTTTTTTTCTCTCCTTTTTATTTTCAAGCATATGTTAAATACTGTAAACCGTTTTTGATAAAAGAAGGGGAATTTATTCCCTTCTTTGATGACCGTTGTACCTTTTCTATCATATTTCAGCATTATATAATTGTCAGTTTCTTTCTGCAAAGGCTGAAAAACATACCGTCTCATACCCTTAAGAGCACCAAAAAAATATGAAAGGAAAACTTTAACAGTCCCATGAACATAAATTAACATTCTGGGATGTGTGATTATCTTTTCCTTTTTGCTACTCATACATATATTTTATTTGATTTCTTTATAGCTTTAGTTACATTAAGAAGTTGCAAATTATATGTTCTCTAATTTTGTCAATAACTTTATGCTTCTGCAGATATGATATTCTTGTTTACATATATAAATCTTCTTTTCCATGTAACATGAAATGTGATACATTTTCTAGCAACATCAGAAGGTGGAGGATGCTAAACTCAAAAAGGCTCGTGAAGATCTCCAGAATAAACTTGATCTTCTTAGAAAGCATTCCGAGGTGGTTAAATGAAACTATTGAAACATGAAACTATTAATTTATTATAATATCCATTAAATATATGATATTCATATTTTTTTTCATCAAACAGATTTTTCATGTTGAAATATAATATTGTGGATAAATGGTTGAAGGGCTGTGGTGAATGATGCATTACAGTGTCCATAACTTCTTCTAATGCGATGTGAATATGGGATGTAGCTATTTTCTTGCCTTCGTTGTTGGTGTCAACCTATGGTTTTCTTGGAGGCTTCTAAATTGGGTATAGAGGGGATATGGGAGCTGCAATGTTTAGCTGATATTCTGTTTTGTGTGCTACACAAGGATCTCTTCTTACTTGTGACTACAACCAAGTCAACAAAGTAATAAAGGGACTGATTAGGAGCTAATTAGAAGCTAACTTACAGACCAATTGCTTGCTTAATTGCAGTAATCTACAAGATTGCATTTGACCTTGGCCTGTTATTGACATGCGTGCTAAATCCAACATTACTGTTCTCTGTTTTATAAGTGCTCTGCTATTAGAACTGAAAATATGTTTATTATATCATATTATATGGTGAGAATGTACATTTATATAGGTAGGAGTCTCGTAGTTAACCCCTAATTAATAAGGAAGATTAATCAACACAATCAATACAATGACTAGTGGAGTTAAAACTAAATAGTCACAATCTTTTCAATATCTCCACTAAGTACTTGATTAATTATTCTAACAGTCCCCCTTCAAATCGAGGGAGTCACAAACCCTCAGTTTGTCTCTAAGATAAAGGAATCTGGCAGTAGACAGAGGCTTAGTCAAGACATCTGCCCACTGGTCTTGGTCTTGAGCAGGCACATGTGAGACATTCAGTTCCTTCCTTATAACCATTTCTCTCACAAAGAAAATATCCAATTCCATGTGCTTGGTTCTTGAGTGCAGGACTGGGTTGTGAGCAAGAGAAACTGCACTGAGATTATCACAATAGGTACGAGGAATTTTACTCTTAATTTGCAATTCCTTGAGAAGAGACTGGATCCAAATAATCTCCGCAGAAGCCTGTGCAAGGCTTCTATATTCAACCCCTGCACTAGATCTAGCTACAAGGGTCTTTTCCTTGCCCACCAGGAAACTAGATTAGGGCCCAGAAATATGCAGGCTCCAGATGTGCTTCTTCTGTCATCAGGATCTGAAGCCCAGTCAGCATCACAAAAGCCAATGATTGCTATAGGTTCAATAGAGCTGGCAGGTGTAAGCATTAACCCATGGTGTAAAGTACCCTGCAGATATCTAAGTATCCTCTTGATTGCCTTCCAGTGATCTTCAAGGGGATTTGATAAGAACTGGCAAACTTTGTTCACAGAGTAGGATATTTCAGGTCTTGTTATGGTTGCATACTGCAATGCACCAACAATTGACCTGAAAAATTTAGGATCTGAGACTGTACTTGAACCAAATTTAGACAGTTTTGTGCTAGATGCCATCGGTGAGGGCATGCTATTAGCATTAATCATATTAGCTTTCTGAAGAAGGTCCTTGATATATTTTGTTTGAGAGAGAAGTAAAGGGCCAGATGGTGAGTGATGCACCTCTATGCCAAGAAAATAATCTAGTATACCCAAATATTTAAGGGAGAACTCAGAATTGAGCTGATGAACTAGATTCTTAATAGCAAGTTTTGAGTTTCCAGTGATGATAATATCATCAACATAAACCAATATAAAAATGCAGTAAGTTTGAGTGTGCAGAGTAAACAAAGAAGGATCACACCTGCTTGACTTGAAACCAAAGCTAAGTAAAGATGATTTCAATCTTTCAAACCATGCTCTTGGAGCCTGTTTTAACCCATAGAGAGCCTTGTGTAGTTTGCATACAAGGCTCTTGTCAGAAGATTCAAAGCCAGGAGGCTGCACCATGTAGACTTCTTCAGTTAGCACCCCATTTAGAAAGGCATTGTTCACATCCAACTGCTGAAGTCTACATGGTGAAGAGTCCAGTTATAAGTAACTGCAAGTGTCAGAACTGTCCTCACTGTAACAGGTTTGACTACAGGGGAAAAGGTCTCATTGTAGTCAAAACCTGCTTGTTGATGAAAACCCTTGGCCACTAAACGTGCCTTGTACTTGTTTACAGTGCCATCTGGATTTTCTTTTACCCTGAATACCCATTTACATCCTATGGCCAGTCTGTTTGCAAGAAGAGGTACTAGAGACCATGTCTGATTATGAAGTAAAGCATTATATTCTTCTTGCATTGCTAAATGCCACTTAGGATCCAGAAGAGCAGTTTTGTAAGTAGTGGGCTCAACATGAGTCAAAAGGAGTGTAGGGTTAATTCTAGGCTGCACAATTCCATGTTTACCTCTGGTTCTCATTGAGTGACGGTTTTGAGGATGAACTCTGTGAGGAACAGGAGGAGTAGACTCAGAATTTGTAGACTGAGAGCTAGTAACACTAGCAGATGACTCAGGTGAGGAATTTTGAGATGGAGAGGGAGATAGAATGGTGATGGGTGTGGGATTTAGGACAACATTATTTCTGTGTGAGGACTCAGAGTGGTGAGAACTAATAGATGGAGTCGGGGGGGTGTTTGATATGGGAGTACTAGGAACAGACTCAGAATGAGAAGTTTGAGGAATAGGTGAGTTAACAGTAATGGTTGTTGAGACAGGAGTGGGAAGAAAAGTGGATAAAGTGGGACCATCTGGTAAAACAGAACACACTTTCTGAGATGGAAACAAGTCAAGATAAGGGAATTTTACCTCATTAAACACAACACCTTTGGATATAAAAATTCTACCTGAAGCATCTAAACATTTATATCCTTTGTGACTGTTGGAATATCCCAAGAAAACACACTCCTTTGAATGAAAATCAAACTTATGAGAGTTATAGGGTCTCAAAAAGGGAAAACATGCACAACCAAAGCTTTTAAGGAATTTATAGTCTGGAAATTGAAGGTGAAGTAAGAAAAAGGGCGATTTATTTGCTAAAACTGGTGCAGGTAACCTGTTGATAAGGTAAGTTGCAGTTAAAAAGGCATGGTCCCAAAACTTTAATGGCATTTGTGCATGAGATAAAAGAGTGAGACCAGTTTCAACAATATCTCTATGTTTCCTTTCAACTGAGCCATTTTGATGGTGAGTGTGTGGGCAAGTGAATCTGTGAGTGATGCCAAGGCTATTCAGATATTTTGTGAAAGGTAAAAACTCACCACCTCCATCAGTTTGGACCGAAATAATTTTGTGATTTAACTGCAATTCAATCATGGTTTTAAAATTTTGAAATGTAGAAAGTGTGTGAGGTTTGAGTTTCAGAGGATATATCCATGTGTATCTAGAATAAGCATCCACACAAATAAGTAAGAAAATAGGTATATCCAGAAGAGGATTGGTGCAGGTCCCCAAAGATCACAGAAAATTAGTTCAAGAGGTTTACTATATGTCATTTGAGATGCAAAAGATGGCAGTCTATGAACCTTACCAAGACAACAAGCAGTACAAAAATCTGACAAGCTTTTATTTGGTAATTGTATGTTACAAAGTTTGATAATACTTTGGAGCACCTCATGATGAGGATGTCCAAGTCTGCTATGCCAGATACCATACATGGAAGGAAAAGACTGAGTAGAACTAGATGTTGAACTACTAGGTAAATGTTCAACATTATTACATTGAAAATTATTGAAATTGAAACCAGCTGAGGGACCTAAATGAAAAGAGGCAGGGTTATCAGTTTGTGCTGGAACTTTATTGCAAACAGTGTTGACACTAGAATTTTGAGAGACAGGAGGAGCAGTGGTCTTGAATGAGTTGGTGTGCTCAAACTGATAGAGACCATCATGTCCTAGAATACCTCTTAAAAGCACCTTAGAAGAATCCTGAGATTTGACAAAACAGTGATTAGGATGAAACTCAAAGTAAACATTGTTATCTTTAGCAAACCTACTCACACTAACAAGATTTTTGGTTATAGAGGGAACAAGAAGGAGATTATTCAGTTTTAAAGTAGTTTGAGGATGTAAAGGAGAAGTAAATTGTAAGGAACCAACAGAGGTAATAGCCAAACCATGTCCATTTCCAATATGGACCTGATCAGAACTTGAAAGAGACATGGAATCCATGAGGTTGGATGCATCAGGGGTGACATGATGAGTAGCACCTGAGTCAGGGTACCAGACATTGTTGAATGAATTATGTGGATCTGAACCAGTTAAGAAGGCCTGGGGAGCTTGACCTCTCTGATTCCCAACCTGAGATTGTGTAGGAGGCCTAAGAAACTGTCCAGAATGCTGAGGACGTGACATGTTCTGCATCCATACATTTCGAGGTGCACCATAGCCTCCTAGTGAGCCATAGGGACTGTAGTAATCATACTGTGGGGCAGAGAAACGGTAGTGACAATAGCTTGCATCATGACCAGTTTTTGAACATATTTGGCACTGAACATTAGATCTTCCACCAAAACGGCCACCTCGTCCTCTGAATTTACCACCAAAACGGCAACCACGTCCTCTGGCCATTTCTTCCTCCAAAATTAGGGTTAGAGTTAGGAAACTGATTGTTTCCGGTGCCATCAGTATAATTGTGGTTTTGAGAATTAGGACCATGAGATTGGGATTCTGAATTTGCAGTTTCAGTGAGATTAACTGAAACAGGTTCAGTGATAGCAGCTTTCTTGAACTTCTCATTTCTAGATTCTTGTGTGAGAAGCTGAGATCCAAGTTCATCTAAAGAAACAACCTCAGATTTCACATTCACACTAGCAACAATAGGGTCAAACTCTTCAGGAAGTGCTTCAAGAACAACTTCAATTAGGTCCCTGTGAGAGACTGGATCTCCAATTGAAGCAAGAGACTCTGAAATTGCGCGAATTCGAGCAATGAATTCAGTGACAGTGCGTGAACCTTTCGTAATGGATCTAAGCTCAGATCGAAGTTGACGCGAACGCGTCTTCATCTGCGTGAAGCAGTAACTATGAATCTCATCCCAAACCTGCCACGAGTGGCGAAGGAGAACGAATCGCGAAAGTAGCGAAGGTGAAATCGTTGAAAGAATCCAGGTGCAGAGCAATGAATCTTGTTCTTCCCATTCAGTGTAAGCAGGACTCTCCGTTCCTGCTTTGCGTGCTGCATCTGTGTGATAAACCGGTGGAATCTCAGGTGAAATCACAAATTTCACCATCTTTGTTCCGCGAAGAACACCTTTGACTTGTTGCTTCCATTGAAGGTAGTTCGTATCATCAAGCTTAACAGAAACTACTTGTTTGAAGGTTTTGGATGCTGCAGCAGTTACGCGTTGCGCATCAGAGGGAGTAGGAGAAGGTGTAGCAGAAGACATGGCTCTGGATCAAGAAGCTCTAGATACCATATTAGAACCGAAAATATGTTTATTATATCATATTATGTGGTGAGAATGTACATTTATTTAGGTAGGAGTCTCCTAGTTAACCCCTAATTAATAAGGAAGATTAATCAACACAATCAATACAATGACTAGTGGAGTTAAAACTAAATAGTCACAATCTTTTCAATATCTCCACTAAGTACTTGATTAATTATTCTAACATCTGCTACTGTTAATTCTGCTCACGACTAGTAGCAATGATAAATATTTAAAAAATGGTTGTTGCTATGTGAAATAAAGTTTGACACAATTCATTCATGGCAGAAACTCAAATTACTTTTATACTGCATTGTGCTTGTTTACTTGCCTTCTGATCCTGCTCAGTGTTTAGTCAATTGATTTTTTTATTTATTTAAAAGGCAATGTTGTTTTATGTTTTAGAACTATGATGATAAAGGGCCTGCCATAGATGCTGTTGTTTGGTATGATGGAGAGGTTTGGAGGGTCGCTCTCGACACACAGAGTCTTGAGGATGATTCAGATTGTGGGAGGCTTGCTAACTTTGTACCCTTGACTAATTATAGGTAGTGAGTACATTTGATGCGATTACTTTCGTTCTGAAAAGTCTTGTTAAATTGGAAGATTCTCATTTTTGGACAAAGGATTTCCTACTTTTGATTCCCCATTTTCCATACACATCACAAATTAGTCAACTTTCTCCTTTTTGTCAAGACATATAAGCCTCTTTAATTTGTCTTTTCAACCTTTTATTGTCTGTTGAATCAAACATGTTGTCCTTTTGAGTTTCTATGAATTTAGTTTTCCCTTGTCACTCATATTTCAAAGAAATGCTGAACAGGATTGTAAAGATATATAGCTGAATGATGTACACATTTAAATAGGTCATAAAGTAAAATGCGAAGTATTTCTGATTTTGTCTTTGAATTAAAATTTTATTCAGAAATAATTTTTCTTCCGAAGCTGAATGAATGATGAATAGGACTTGTGTTATTTTTAAATCATTTCTTTCTTCTGAAACATTAAAAGTTTTATGTTATGTACATACAACATATTACCTAGTATTTACGTTTTGGAGACAACAGTCTCAAAGCTTAAGCTGTTGGAGACACTAGAATGATTTTTATATTACATTCTCTAACACACCCCTCATTGAAGAGTCCTTTGGATATGACAGCGATCAAATTATGGACCACTTGGTTCTATAGGTTTTGATACCATATTATGAACTAGCCGTACCAAAGCTGAAACTATTAATGTAGATTATTGAAATAGTTACCATTTTAGTTCTAATCCTCCTGGCAGGTGTTCAAATTTAAAATGATTTGAATCCTAATTCTCCAGGACTGAGAGGAAGTATGGTGTCTTCAGCAAATTAGATGCTTGTGCATTTGTAGTGAATGTCTATAACGATGGAAATGTCTTAAGTATTGTGACAGACAGCTCTCCTCATGGCACCCATGTTGCTGGTATTGCTACAGCGTTCCACCCAGAGGTACGTACATGATTTTACCCATAGTGCAAATCCTATGAAAAACATTATTCATTATAATGTATGGTATTATTGTTAGGAGCCTTTGTTGAATGGAGTTGCACCCGGAGCACAATTAATCTCTTGTAAAATTGGAGACTCTCGCTTAGGTTCAATGGAAACTGGAACTGGTTTGACTCGGGCACTGATAGCTGCTGTGGAGGTGCTTCAAATGATTACTTTTCCTCATTGCATGAATATCTTGCATATCAATTATTGGAATGAATTCGTCTTTGATATTTGTTATTTTGTTTTCGTATTTTGTGATGTTTGACATAAATAACACATTACATTCCTGTTTCTTTTACAGCATAAATGCGATCTTATAAACATGAGTTATGGGGAGCCAACATTGTTGCCAGACTATGGACGCTTTGTTGACCTTGTGAATGATGTATCTTTCGAGACTTCCATTTTAAGTTTTAACTAATCCAGTTATATATGTTTTATTTTCCATTCTCTAAGCTATAGTTGCTTTGGGTTATTTATATTTAGGTGGTAAACAAGCACCGTCTGATATTTGTAAGCAGTGCTGGTAATAGTGGGCCAGCACTAAGCACTGTTGGTGCACCTGGCGGTACGTCTTCAAGTATCATAGGTGTCGGGGCTTATGTTTCTCCTGCTATGGCGGCTGGTGCTCACTGTGTTGTTGAACCTCCATCTGAGGGGCTTGAATACACATGGTACGTTTGCTTATCTGTGGAAATTTTTAATTGGATGATTCCTGAATATATATTTCACTTGCTTATGCTAGGTTTGCATCGTTGTCAGGTCTAGTCGAGGACCAACGACTGATGGAGATCTTGGTGTCTGCGTAAGTGCTCCTGGTGGTGCTATTGCTCCTGTTCCAACATGGACTCTTCAACGGCGTATGCTCATGAACGGAACATCAATGTCATCTCCATCAGCCTGCGGGGGAATTGCATTGCTCATAAGTGCTATGAAGGTTCTAGAATGTCATTCTTATTTAGATTATATGATTTAGTTCGTGGTACTTTGTACACATTTCCTTAATATCCAGATGTGTATAATCTGCACGCAGGAAGAGGGAATTCCCGTTAGTCCATATAGCGTGAGGAAGGCCCTGGAGAATACATCTGTTCCAATTGGTGATTCACCAGAGGATAAATTATCTGCTGGGCAAGGGCTTATGCAAGTTGACAAGTTCGATATCTTCCCTGTCTTTATCTTAAAAAAATTGCTGTAAATTGTAATATTATACGATTTGTTATTGACTTTAAACAAATAATCAATGACAGGTGTTATGAATATATACAGCAGTCTCGAAATATTCCATGTGTTTGGTATCAAATAAACATCAATCAATCTGGAAAATCAAGTAAGTTCACATCCTTTCCTGGAAATTTTGCCTTTTCCATTCGAGAAACAAGAGGCGGGAAATTGATATTTTTTGCCTTTATATGAATTTATTCATGCTTGTACAATTATGAAATCAATGGAATATAATAGCAGGCATTCAAAATTGAAAAAAATTATATCCCCTTATATAACTGTTGATGACAGATCCATCATCACGGGGCATCTACCTGAGAGAGGCTAATGCTTGCCAACAATCTACTGAGGTGAGATCATTCTCAACGTTAGTGTGCGTTGACCATCAGAGCATATTTTGAGCTAGATCCTTGAAAACTATAGTTTCTAAATCGGATTAAGATTGGATTGTGGGGAACTAACTAATGACTGATAGTTGAATCTAACTCTCGTGCATGGGTTGAATAAGTAAGAATTTGTTGATTTGACAAACATAAAATATAATTTACTTTGATTCCTACGGTGACTTCAAAAGGACCCTAAAAATATTTGCTAAATTCTAAGTCTAGTCCATCGACAGACATCAAAATTTTATACTAGTTTTGTGATTTCTATTAGAACCGTGTAATATTCTATAGTTTTCACAATTTGATATATTTCCATGTTTATCTTGTGTCATATTCGCATCTCATATCACATCTGTGCTTCTTAGGTACTGATATTTGATGCAAGTTTCTTACATATATATTTTATCAAATCTATGCATATATAATTTTATCATCAGTTAACAATAAGTTTTAGTGTAATCCCTTTGTACTCTGAATTGGTTATTTTCTTTATAATTTGTAGTACTTATTGACAGTGGACTGTGCAAGTTGATCCTAAATTTCATGAAGACGCCAACAAGCTTGAAGATTTGGTTGTATTTGAAGAGTGCATTGAGTTGCATTCTTCAGATAGCACAGTTGTGAAAGCTCCCGAGTATCTACTGCTCACTCATAACGGTCGCACATTCAAGTTAGTCGATTTTCCTTCATCATCTTACTCTATTCGTCAATCCCTTTCAACTAATTTATAGCTTGTTTAACTTGTTTATAAGAGGTCTTTGGTAAAAGAGTTTATTTTATTAGTTTATAGTGTTCCTCCTCTGGTTGAACTAGCTTATTATTTTTTCTCTTGTTTTATCTTTATATTTTTAATCGAATTTCTGTTTTATCCTCTGTTAAATAGAACAAAAAACAGTAAGTAGTAATTTGAAAAACAATATTTAGTCTTTTAATATAAAGTTACACTTAAAATCTATAAAAGGTGCATCCATAATTATATTCCCACATATTTTACTTTAAATTAATGCAATTAATAAAATATATTTTTAAGGACTAATTGTACTAAATAGTTTATATTTAAGATTAAAAACAACTGAGAATATACTTTTGTCTACAAAACAAAAATAAATTTTATGATAAAAAAATCATATGAAAATTGGAATGCACTCGGTCTAAATATTTTTTACATCGATAACTAGTACAAAATCATCTTATAGGCGGGTGACTTTAAAATGGTTAGATTAAAGTCTAACATTTGTTATGATGCGACAAGTAATGATTGATTGACAATGTGTTTTTATTTTTTAAGCTACTTAAATAAATCTTTAGGCCTTATCATGTTTCTTACTTACTTTTCACCACCTCTTTAATCATAACAAAGTTGTACACACCCATAATATTTTTAAGTTATGGATGTTGCATATATGGTTATGTATTTGCAATTGAATTGTGGCTCATTAGCTCATTACGTAACAGATTTTATTTGTGATGCATTCTTTATTAACATTGTCATAATTTGAGGTTTGTATTTTGGGGACATGAGTAGTCTAGAAACTCGATAGTGTTTTTTGTGAAAAAATGTCTATTGTTACTTTCAAGGGCATATTCATCATTCAACCTTTTCGTTATCCTTGAACTTTTCTTTCTATAATCTATAATCTTCCACATTGCTGTCCTAAAAAACTTATCTTTCAAACAATTTCATCAGAAACATTAACTACTTATGTTTCTTTCTCTCTTTTTATTTCAACTAAGTTGCTGTTCGCTAATCCTAATCTTTAGTTTTGTTTCAATATAACTTACAAGTTCTCTTCTTCTATTCTCAGCATATTAGTGGATCCTACCAATTTATGTGATGGTCTGCATTATTACGAGGTCTACGGTATTGACTGCAAAGCACCATGGCGTGGTCCTCTTTTCAGAATTCCAATTACCATAACCAAGCCTGTGGCCGTGATCAACAGACCTCCACAAGTTTCATTTTCAGAGATGTTATTCGAGCCAGGTGTGCATTAGTCAATCAAGTTAATCTGTATGCTTCTTTTGAGAAGAGTTTATAAAGAGGAGGCACTCCTCACCTTACAAGCCGGTTTTGTAAGGATGAGTTAGGCCTCAAATTTGAACACTTCTTTCTTCTGGTGGCACACTAAGGCTGGAATTTGGATTTACATCTACATGGACATCTTAATATTAATGTTATACATTCCAACCTTGATGTTTGAGCATTTTCTTGGAACTTTTCCAACCTTGATGTTTGAGCATTTTCTTGGAACTTTATCTCTTAACCCTATACACAATGTTTATAGAAATTTTTCTATGTTTTAACTATTTTCTTTTTATCAAATTGAGTATCCAATTCCGGTTTATATTCTTAATTCCAAAACCAATGCTTATTGTCTTAATTTTTTGTTTCATTAGGCCATATAGAAAGGAAATATATAGAAGTGCCACATGGTGCATCTTGGGTTGAAGCAACCATGAACATATCAAGTTTTGATACCCCCAGAAGATTTTTTGTGGATACAGTTCAGGTACTGTGTACAGCCTAAGATTATGTGAAGTTAAGTATGGACCTTTTTTTAACATGCTTTCTACGTCCAGATATGTCCGTTGCAAAGACCTTTGAAATGGCGGAGTGTTGTAACTTTTTCTTCCCCTGCTGCCAAAAACTTCACCTTTAAGGTAGTAGGTGGTCAGACATTGGAGCTAGTCATAGCTCAGTTTTGGTCAAGTGGAATAGGGAGTCATGAGACTACGAATGTGGATCTTAAGGTAGTAATTCATGTTAGTATGACAAATTTATTCTCCCCTCCCAGATATTTGGTTATGCGACTCTAATTCCTCTCTTTAACAACTTGTGAAAGAAGAATTAAGAAAGTGTGAAATTCATCACGTTTCACCGAAGATAGATTTTACTAATTAATATAAAATTCCAGATTGTGTTTCATGGTATAAAAGCTAGTCAAGAGGTAATTGTACTTGATGGGAGTGAAGCACCTGTCAGAGTTGATGCAGAAGCACTACTGGCATCCGAGAAACTTACACCTGTAGCAAATCTAAATAAGGTTATCTTGTAAAATTTGGTTCCTAGGCCTTTATGTTTGTGATTTGGGACACTAAAGAGGTTAACCTCGTCTCCCAATTTATGTTAAACTTGCAGATAAGAGTCCCATATCGACCTGTAGATTCTAAGATCAGCGCACTTTCAAATGATCGTGACAAACTCCCATCTGGAAAGCAGATGCTAGCACTGACATTAACGTGAATAATTATACATTCCATTATCTGTTTCATTTCATTTATATTCATGAGCTTTAGATGGCCTGTTCTCAAGGTTATGATTTCAGATACAAGGTCAAATTGGATGATGGAGCTGAAATAAAACCTCAAATACCATTTCTAAATGGTCGGATATATGATACTAAGTTTGAGTCTCAGTTTTATATGATTTCTGATTCAAATAAGGTATTGTGAAATTTAATTTCCTTTATGCTTTTAAAGATGAGGATTGAGAAGGGTGTTTTATTTGTCGTTTCAGATACTATTTCTCAGGCAAGCTGTTTGTTTATTTTCATGTTTATACATTCTGATTATAGCGAGTATATTCAAGTGGAGATGCCTATCCAAACTCTACAAAACTCCCCAAAGGAGAATACAGTTTACAACTATATGTAAGGTAAAACTCCTTCTTGGAACATCTACTGGACAACCACACATGCCTGATTGTTCCTTGTGTTTCTTTCCATTTAGTTCATGGCTATTCTGTTTTCTACATATCTCAGAAATAAATTTTGTCATTAGTTATTGAAGATAAGTTGTGGTTTTAAGGACTTTGAAGGCTTGGTTAGCTGTTAAAGCCTTCAATAAGAAAGTTGGAGTTTTAATAACAAGTGGAATATTTCTAGGCATTAAGCATTGTATATACTCATGATGTTTTATTGTTTCAGGCATGAAGACTTGCAGATTTTGGAAAAGATGAAGCATCTGGTGTTATTCATTGAGAGAAATTTGGAAGATAAGGTAGTATCTTGTATTTTGAAAATTTTATGGTATCCCTTGTATCTTTCACTCTAACTGCAGTGACATTTGTAATAACATGGCTATAAGTATTTTAATGCATTTCATCCCTCAAACTGTAAATCTCTGGTTAATAGGCATGTCAATGATCAATTGTAATTGTTATGTATTCCAAAAAATTTAAGCACGTGGCTGAATTAGAAGCAACACAGAAGTATTGCTAGATGAACTCAAGTAGGGAGAATTAGAATTAGGTGTTTCATGAGATTACTTATTCCCAAATTCAATTATTTTTTAAGATCTCTTAAAATTGTGATCCCCCATTAACGTACACATCTCACAATACCTCAAGAAGATATAATTTATAAATTTAAAATACATCATTAAAACTAAGGTAATTTATCACATTCCTTCTATATATTTATTTAATTATTATTAGTATGTTTGTCTTTATTTTCAGGACATCATTCGGTTAAGCTTTTTCTCTAAGCCAGATGGCCCATTGATGGGAAATGGTTCCTTTAAGTCCTCAACATTAATTCCAGGGTACGTTGCTGGGTTACAGTCCCTAGCTACCTCCTAAAGGTTTACATTTAAATTTCACCTTGTTATAGTGCTGACATTTGCTTATTGATAGCATAAAAGAAGGATTTTATCTTGGTCCACCACCAAAAGACAAGCTTCCCAAGGTATATTCTCTTTTCTTAACCACTTAGGTATTTCCATTGGACCATTGTTAATATGTAACAACATTTATGGCATTTCCACAGAACTCTGTACAAGGATCTGTATTGGTCGGATCAATATCATACGGAAAACTATCATTTGCCGGACAGGGGGAGCATAAAAACCCAGAGAAGCACCCTGCATCATATCGAATTTCTTATATAGTTCCTCCAAATAAGGTTGACTTATTCTCTACCTTATGCACTTACCCGCTTGAAGATCTTGTATGCTCCAATTTCCACAATCTCACACATGCGTGTTGATTTGCACACACACTCAAGCTGCCTCGGTGTATATAAACTAGCATAAAATGTGTGATGTATGTTGATGTCTAATCACACTCTCTTATTGCCTTGTGTTTGAAGATTGACGAGGACAAAGGAAAAACTTCTTTATCTTCCAAGAAGACTGTTTCTGAACGTTTAGAAGAAGAGGTATGAATGTTAGTCATATTCGGCACAAGAGCTTCCTTGTTTTCTATCCACATTTTTTGGCATGGCTGAATATGCATTCTTTTACGTCTATTTGCTGAAGTGTTATAAAAAAATTAAGTGTTTTGTATTGTTATCTACTTTAAATTTTCAATAGTTTAAAGTGTTTTTCAAATGAGTACATGACCAATAACAACAAGGACTGCACATGGTTAATCTTTTAAAGTTGAAGCTAATTATCTTTACGGATTTCATTCAATAACATTTTAAAACATTCTGCATTTGTTGATTTTTCTATTGAAAACCCATCTTTGTAGAATCTTCCATATTACCTCAAATATAATGAAAAATGGGTTAATAATATAATCCAAAACGGACAAATTCTAGTTTATATTTTCGCATGCTTTGCAGGTAGCCTTGTGCTGTTGTGTACTTTTCTTTTCTCTGTAATGATCTTTTTAATCAAAATTAATGCATCAGTAGTTTAACAAAAAATGATAGATAAACGTTGGCTGTCATGATGAGTGGAAGATGTGTACATTTCTGTTAAGTCCAAACAGTTTACACACACAAGATTATCTGGTGTCTTTGTAGAGGGTCATAATTTTGTTTTACTTTTCCATCTCTCCATATCCAAAAAATTCACTTAAAGTTCTTAGTCATGAGTGACAGTGTAGATTATATACTGTAGATTTCAGATAGTATATGTTTTGTCCTAATGATAACTTAAGTTAGCCTTGGCTTGCCTATTAGGTGCGAGATGCAAAAATAAAAGTGCTAGGAGGGATAAAACAAGAAAGTGATGAAGATCTCTTAGAATGGAACAAGTTGTCTGTCTTGCTCAAGGTATATAAATTTGATCTAAACTCCTAGTTTAAGTGGTTGACTCACCTTCATTTGTCTCAGGACTCTTAATTACATTGATTTTCTTTTCATTTTAAATATTTTTATTTATATTTTTTTGATAAATTCATTCAGCTGTTTACTATGTACATCCTAGATTACAACTAAATAAAAGCAAAATCTGTTGTGTTACCTTGTAGTCGGAATATCCAAAGTACACTCCGTTGCTTGCAAAGATTTTGGAAGGCTTGGTTTCTAGGAGTAATATCAAAGACAAATCCCATCATCATGAAGAGGTACATACCGCAGTAATAAAATGTTTGATAGTATTTCCTCCTTACTCAGTCTCTAGTTTTCTTTCCTAACAGTCAGCTACTTTTATTATCATTTGTTGAAACAATGTTTTTGCCCCTTTTCCTAAAATCTAATATCTTTGAAGCATGATCTACATTATCTGAACTTTTGATCTATCATTAATTTCACAAAAAGCTTAGTTGTTTAATGTGTATATACGAGACAATACTTACTGTTAGTGGATCTTGAAACACATGAACACAAAGGGTGGGGATCTAGTAACTCTAAAGAGTGCGGTGTAAATATTGCATTTTTACACTCTTGATTATCTTTTTCGCATGATTCAAAATTTCCCAATCAACATTCTTTAGTATCTTATTTAACAGTCAACATTTATATTTTGAAAGCATATTGTACATTAATGTGAAATCCTATCTTCCTAGCCGGGAAATTAAGTAATTATCATGCATAAGAAATAAATTACCAAGTAAGTTTTTAAGTTTTCTTAAATTCACGACATTGGGTTGATGCAACTCAGTGTTGATAAATAGTTGTTCAGTTTTGTGTTGTGTAAATGATTTAAAAAGGCTTATTCTGAGACAATTACGAATATGCATTGCAGATAATTAATGCAGCAAATGAGGTGATTGACAGTATTGATAGAGAAGAGCTGGCAAAAAATTTTGCACTGAAAAGTGATCTGGATGATGAGGAAGCACAGGTACTTAACACTTTTCATGTTCTTTTAGTTATCCCTGTCACCTACTTATGTATCACTGTAGTCCTCTTTATTCAAAACAAAGGGAGAAAAAATTAAAATCAGGAAATAGATCTTATGAAGTTTGCACGTCCATGCAGTTAAATCCAATGGTTAGAATACGTGTAACCATTTATCCTTTCTATTTAATTGTGAAAAATGCAAAACTTTAGAGTTCAGATCATTTGCAGTTGATTTTTTAACTGAAAAAACATCCTAATCCATATAATTGACACGGCAATTCAGTGATATTTGTTCAGAAGATTTTGCAGTCCCACATTATTAACTATGACTTTTGTGCTTGATTTTTGTAATTATAGATGTTGATGCAATAGTTTGTCTGAAAACAATGACATGATACTTTGAACATTTTTATACACCAAAAGTGTATTAAAAGTTTATTCAGTTGTTTAGCTAAATTTTTTATGGAAACCTCATTCTGCATGGAAAAATAAATTTTGGTACCACATTTACTACTTACACTGTTGTTTTTTAGTTTGCATGTTATTGGTAATTGATGATATTTTAATCTAACTACAGAAAACCAAGAAAAAGATGGAATCAACCCGGGACCAGTTAGCAGAGGCACTTTGCCAGAAGGGGCTTGCACTAGCAGAAATTGAGTCTTTAAAGGTTAGAGATTTTATACTATTTAAATCAATGTATGCTGTTGTAAAATATAACTTGTTAGTTGTTAGTAACTCCAGAATTTAGAAAATATCCCTGTACTGACTACCGAGGCAATTTTTTCCCCTCACTTGAACTCAAACCATAGACATAAAGAAGTGTTACTCTTCTTTCGAGTTTGGAATTACATTAGATCAGTCTAACTACAATTTTCATGATTTTGCCTGCTTGTGCTATGTAAAATTCGGAAGAGTGTATTTGAGTGTTATGGTGTTACTGTGTTAAAATAAATAAAAGCTTTTCAGAGTGATATTAATGTTATTTACTTTTATTATCAATTGAAAGTTGACATGCTTGACTTGTACATTGTCAAAGGAGGTAGATAACTCCCCGGCTGCAGCTGCAACAGAAGGAGCAAATCCCGACGAGCAATCAAAGGATGATGGCATTCATCCAGATTTGTTTGATGAAAACTTTAAGGAACTGAAGAAATGGGTTGATGTTAAGTGCACAAAATATGGGATCCTGTTGGTGACACATGAGAAGCGTAGTCAAAGGATTGGGACAGCATTGAAGGTATTTTCTTTTTCAAAGTCCTGTTATGTTACAGAATCATTTGTTCCCTTTCTCTTCTATTCTTTTTTCTCATTCTGAAAGTGTTTCTATTTTAATGATCAAAGAGTATTGGTGAAGGGACAATTCTTTAATAAACAATGATATTAATCTTATCAGAACCTTGTTTTTCAACTGGATGCAGGTACTAACTGACATAATTCAAGACGATACTGAGCCTGCGAAGAAGAAACTATATGAACTAAAGCTCTCTTTGCTTGAAGAAGTTGGATGGACTCATTTAGCTACATATGAGAGACAGTGGATGCTTGTACGTTTTCCCCCTAGCTTACCCCTTTTCTAGGGTTTTCCATCTGTGAAACAAGTTGCTGTGGAATGGCATTCCTTGCCAGTTGCATCAGCATAAGTTTTAAGACTTCTTAGGTATCCAATCATGTTTGGTATGAGTTTCAATTATATATGCATCAAGGGATTGCCATTTAACCATCCCTTGGACATTGTAATAATCACAAAATTAACTTGGATTTAATGATTCTTTTTCTCATAGTTTTTATATTCAACATATTGAATGTAGAATTCAGTATCTGTAGGGATGAATGCTTATAGGAAAAATTTGTGATCTTATTATTGATATTTCCAACATACATGTAAAATAAAACCAAACAAAGGGATTGCTAAAAAAAATTGGCTTCTAAAAAAATTGGCTCCTCAATAACCCAAATGGAGGGCCGCATGGTTGGAAAGCCGATCAGATAACTATTCCCTCTGAAATGAAATATAAGTAAAAAAAATTCAAAAAAGTATAATTAATTAGTGGAGTAAGTATATCCTAATTAAGGGGTTGAACAATGAGTGGAAGTCCATGAGCTGGCCTTAGGGAGAGCATGATGGCTGGTGAATGTTGATAACTTGGCGAAACCTTAAAAGTGAAGTTAGAGAGAAGTATTGTTAACACTATCTTGTACTCCATAAATGTCAAGTTTCTACCAACACACATTCTCCCTCCAAATCCAAAAGGCAAATACCCCATCTTGTGTTTGCATCCACCATTAACATCATCAATGAACCTCTCTGGTTTGAACTCATTTACATCATCTCCCCATAATTCAGGGTCATGGTGCATCGCTACTACATCGATCCACATGTTTGTTCCGTTAGGCACTGTTACATCATCAACTTGAATGTCTTCTCTTGCTTGTCTTTGCACATTTGGTGCTGGTGGGTATAGTCTTAGAACTTCATTCATCACACATTTCATCTGCAT
>Ga0228711_1005501_pt1 | contig 19257 bp, 9 predicted proteins | sample MedpolnodulmetaG_2_FD_177996 | JGI IMG/M metagenome (GOLD analysis project Ga0228711, IMG submission 177996) | Root nodule microbial communities from Medicago polymorpha collected in Santa Monica, California, United States - brown nodules | ecosystem: Host-associated > Plants > Roots > Nodule...
CAATTTTTTTCACATAAGATAACCAATAAATAATATCCAACATCATCAGCATAAAAAAATTACACAATTTTTTTTCCTAATTTTAACAGCTTTTCCTTAGAAATTTTTTCTTTAAAAATTTTATTACAGAAAAATTGAAATATATTTGAAAAAAAACTTGAACATACCAAAATTATAACATCATCCATATCAATAGTATTTATAAGTAGAAAAACTACTTTCTTTCAAAAAAAATAAGTAGAAAAACTTCTAACTTGTTGAAGCTTGATGATAGAACAGATCAGCAACAAGGTTGGCAAGAGAACAGCAGGAGGCAATAAACTTGGACACTGTTATAAATTAAATAAGTGAAAAAAATAAGTAAATAAGCAATCAAAAAATATACACATGAAATTATAACAAGTCAAAAGAGTTATACCTAATGAAGATGTGAAAAAAGAGAATTTTTTTCTAAGTGTTGAAATGTTGGTATTTTTTCTAACTGTAAAAAATAATGTCTCAGAAAATGGAACGATGCAATTATCTACAAAATTATAGATCTACATTTTGCCAGGAGCCAAACCAGGAGCAACCCTTGGCAAGACTCGGTCTCCAAGGTTTCTAGAGTAGCCACAACCCTACCAAAAACATGTCAGCAATTTGCCACAAGTTTGTGCATTTTGCTAGGGGTTAAGCCCCTGGCATTTTAGCTTTTCAGAATTTTGTAAAATCTTTTGCAGAATGCAGAGATTCCCTTACTTTAATTTGAATCAAATTTTCTCGCCTACAATTTGCCAGGGGTTACTGCAATTTGCGAGGGGTTTGCTCCTGGCTTATTGTCTGGTTTGAAATTGCAATTTGCCATGGGTTTCCCTGGCATAACTCCTGGCAAATTTGCCAGGAGCTGAAGCTCCTAGCATTGTTCCCTGGCAAAACGCAAGATTTCTAGTAGTGTTATATGTCTGCTATTTTCTATTTTATTGGTGTTATTTATCAACATGTTAACTCTACTAACAAAATGCTTACAACAAATTCATAACAGGTCTGGTCTATTACGTGCATATTGTGTCGCTTTGCCATCTGCTCTGTTTGTGCCTACTTCCTTTTGTGTCGCTCTTTGTTCTGCGCGCTATTGGTTTCTTAAGTCTGCTACTGTTTATGTAAGTCTTTTTTCCCTCATGATTTTTTATCTTCGACTGTTAAGTTTGCACATTTTTTCGACATGTTATTGTTGGAATTGTTATTCATTGCTGGAATTGCACATATTTGCTGATGCTATATTATGTTAGTATAGATTCTTTCATGCTTGCTTTCATGTATAAAAATAAAAATATAAGAAGAAGATTGGAACCTCTTTTGCCTTTGTTGTTTCTGAATTTAGAAGTCAACCATTAGATTAGTCAATGACAATTAGTGATCTCCAAATTGCAAGTTAATAAAACTTTTAACAAACATCATTTTTCTATTTTAACCCTTCATTTACAAACACACTATTTGATTGGAATCTTTAGAAGATCATATCCTTTTCATTCCTTATTGTCTCCATATCTAGAGGTCCACCAATAAATTTGTCGAGTGACTATAAAGGTGGTAAAGGTAGAAGAACATTGCTATCCATGATATCCCTTAAAAATTTAGAAGTTGATATCTGCAACAATCCTTAGGCTTTTCTTTGTATGTTGTTGCTTTGCGAAATTAAGTATATGATTCGGATAATAGAGACTCATAGTTTTACGTTCATTTACCATCTGAAATATGTGTGTTTTCCTATTTGTTGAAGGTAGCCAGGCGTGTACTTTTGTATAATTGCTATGACTGGCTCATTTTTGTTATAGTCTGTATTTGTTGGTGCTATATTCTATTAGTATAGATTTTTTAATGCTTGCTTTCATGTATACATAATTCTGATTATAGACCAAAACATTGGACAAGATTTGTCTTCTTCTTCTTCTTATGTGAAAGAACAGTTGAAATTGATATGGAATATGATATAAAATCATATGAAACTATCATTACTGAATGTTATGTTTTTACTTTTATCTTGACAACTCTGGTGCTTTTTTTGAGCAATACAAGTACTTAAATATTGTGCCATTTATCGATATATTTGACAACTCTGGTGTTTTTTTCAGTTTCAATATTGTGTTTCAATTTACTGATCACTGTCTTATTTATTTTTCTTCTTCTTTTCAGCCAACAAATTTAGGAAAAAAGAGATGGTAGACATTCATCGGAGTCTAGCTATCGCCTCGAGGATCATTGAAGCAACATCACTAGGGAATATTTAGATATTTTATGGACTTCTAATTTTCCCACAGTTGTTTTGAATGTTCAGTCACTAGTGTTTCGGTTTTTTGAATGTTTAAACTTGGTGCTATATCTTTTGTTTTAGTTAAGTTGATGTATGGATCAAACTTCTTACTCTTGAATTATGTATATTTTTGCATTTCAAGTCTTTAGTAATATATTTATTTGAGATTGTCTTCAAATTCTATAGATCAAAAAAAAAAAAATTAAATCAGGCCATATCAAACAGTCGCAGCATATTAAAAAAAATATATAAAAACATTTGTGACTGTTCAAACAGTCGTAGAATATTAAATCAAAATTTTAAATTTGACTTTTGCAACAGTTAGGAACTGTCGCAACTCCCTAGAAAACCATGTGAAAGATGTACATTTGCGACTGTTGGGAACTGTCGCAGCACCTTTTGCGGCCGTTGGTGTGACTGTTCTACGAAGGGTCGCAAAAGACAGTTGCGACCCCAACATCTGCGACTGTTGGGGAACAGTCGCAAATGTACATTTGCGACCCTTCTAACAGTCGCAATCAGCGTTTTTATAAGTTGTAAAATGCAGTTTTTCTTGTATGAGAGACTCCTCCTTGATTCTCCAACTACATGCCTTCCTCTTGAATCGACAAGTTCTGCATGAATATTCCCGTGTCGAAATTGCTCTATTAAAACACATATTTTCTGCTAGTTCAAATTGGAAATCTGGACCATTTCCCCCAACCCATATGGAAAGTACTGCAAAAAGCCTTACATCCCAGGTACATGAGAAGCACACAAGGTGTGTGGCCTCAGCCTTAGGATCAGAAACTGCCTTTCTTCATATGGGGTGCATCGTAAGTCCTCTTCAAACTATATAAAAGCACATGTTTGATGATTGTTTTGAACCGTCGCAAAAATACTACAAGGGTGGGTAGCAACCGTCAAAATATCTGTTGTAACAATTGTATCTTAAACGGTCGCAAAATGATGTAGTGACATAAACATTCCTCACAAAACGATATGTCACTTAGAACTGTCACAATCCCTCATTTTAACCATCGTAAACAGCCTTTTTTGTTGTAGTGATGAATAGATCGCATTATAAAAAATAGTCCAAAAATCAAATAAGAGATTAAAATTTCAAAAATAAAAAGTTATATTAGGGACTAAAAGATTAGAATTTGTTTTGCAAAAATAATTTGAATTTTAAAATATGGTAACCAAAACTTTCTTTTTTTTTTTTTTGAAAATAAAAGAAACAAAACTCCATTTAAGTTATTATTAATCATATGTTTATTATGTTCATAAAGACCGAGTCTAAATCTTAAAAGAGTAAGTTATAGAGTAGTTCACGTGTTAATCATTGCAAACTTTGAGGGCATAAAATGTTTGGATGACATATGTAAAAGAATACTTCGTCCGTTGCAAAATATATAAGCAATAGTGAGTCAAACAAAATTGATGTATTTGGATCAAATACATCAAAAAATTTCGAGTCATTTTTGCTTATGTATTTTGTAACAAAGGGAGTAATAGTAAAGAAAAATGGAAGAAGAGAGAGTGATGATGAAGGTATACCGATATAGGTTAGGGGTTTAAATAAAATATTGGTGTAGATAAATGATTTGAGTTTAGTTTATAATAGTTTGTGATCCTGCGACACACAAGGTAAAGTTTTGAGAATAATTTTTTTTTACATTATATATATGATTTATATTTTGTATTTGAAATATGAAAATAGTCTCCATGAATTTAACTCAATTTATAAGAATACTTTATTATATAGCGGCCGAGTTTGAATCTCATATTCCTCGTTTATTTACGTTAAGAAGTAAATTATCATCACCAACATTTTAATTGACGCATAAAACCAAGAAAAGGCTCGTAAGCCCAATCTTAAAGATGAAGTCAATCTTTGTTAATTTAAGTCTACTCTAAATTGCAGCAAACACTTTGGAATTACCGGTGCAAATAAAAGAAGCGTTCATGGGTTAATAGAAAGAAAGAAAACAGAAGCAATCATGGCCTTGTCATTTATATCATAATGGAGAGATTAATTTTGTAATATAATTAGTAAAAGGGGTAAAAGGAGCAAGTACGTGTGTGCATAAAGAACATTGGGGAGCACCCCATTAATAGAAGGTGCATCTTGTAAATTGGTGCAATCTGTCGCCTTGAAAGATACCACTTGCCTTTCCAAATCAAACCCAATCAAATAATTTGACTGAGCATGGTTTCCATAAATGCCATATTCGTTACTAAAAGTGCTGGTGAATGCAAAGCAGAAAATACCATCTTGTACCGGAATGAAGATTTGAGTGGGCGTTAAAAGTACATCGGCACCTTCAAAATGAGCTGTTAGCTTCGGTCCTTTAAGATTAGTTGGTGTCCGATAGCAAAGTTGGTAACCCAAACTTGGATCAATCGGCATGGGGTCCAACGCAACTTTTTTCCTCACTTGTTCGACCAATCTATGATAAAAATCTTCGGGTAAAAGAGTTGTTGGTGTCCCTGAATCAATCACCATGTTACCTTTTGCAATAGGCTCTAAAGAAGAACCGCCGTTAAAGGGTAAATTAATATCTTCCACACTAATTCCTAGTATGGTAACAAAATAAAATGCCTGGTGGGTATTTTTAGAAACCAAAGGTGTAGAAACCACACCATTCCCCAATACTTCACTTCCTTTACCAAAGCTCACTGGGCTTGCAATACTAGGGTTAGTGTGGAATGGAACCAAACATTGAGAAAACATCTTGCCTCCAAAGGAAGAACCTATTTGAGAAACGAGTGACAGGGGTCCTCTTCCAAGACCTATTAAACCTATCTCTTTGTCATTTAAAACAACATTGCTGTTGTGTCCACATCCAAAAATAACGCCTTTAAGGGCCACTGGTTCCCCTGTGGTTGATGTTAAGGTAAGTGTTTCCTGTGCCAACACTCCTTTTGTTATGGAATCGTCGTCATATGAATAGGTGTAGTTGCAATTGTTTTGATCAGAACACAAGGTTGAATCGTGTTTAGAACATGACTCTGATCCATAAGCGATGTTGGAGTAAGTGGAGGATCTCTGAGGATCAAACATAGGGTTGAGTTGTTTGTAGCAGTTAGTGCAAGGAATGCATTGGAACCATATAAGGTCACTACCGGTATCTACTTGAGCATAGGTCTTTACCGGTGGAGTTCCAATCAAGAGTTCCATGAGATAATCATAATGATGGACACTTACGGGGGATTTGGCAGTGATTCGATTGAACAAAACCCGGGAAGAGTTTCTTGGAATTAATTTTACGGTGAACCTGCCATTATGGGCTTCAATGCTAGGGAATATGAACACGAGAAGTAGGATGGCAAAGAGATGAATTTTTCTAGGATAGGCCATAGTGACGAAACACAGGAGGTTTTTCATCTGAAGAAGTTTTGGTAAAACACTTTGCTTTATATAGGCTAATTGCTTCAAGATTTTTGTGCTGTGTGCCTTGTTCTTAGCCTAAACCCAAAAAAAGTGAATAAATCTTTCCAACTATACTTGTCAAAAAAACAATAATATTGCTAACTATTATATTTTTTTATTCGATTTTATTTTATATCATTTGGTAAATAATGTCAAAACCCACGTGTATCAAAAGGATACACATTCCCTCTAGAAAATAACCAGTATTATGATATATAAATCAAGAAATCTCAACAAACGAATTCTACTTATAATTGATTATTGATTATATTAAAAATGTTACACTTTGGTGATAAGTGGTAAAAGACCCGTGTTTTTTCACAGTTCATCTAACGTTGCGATAATTATATAAAATATAATTAAATTGTTAATATTGTCGAATATTTGAAGATATTAATTAAAATTATCAGTATTAATGCAATGTTTGTATTAAATATTTTTCTCTTATATATACAAAAATCTAATAAATAGCTGAATCACGTCAGTTGTGGATTTTATTTTCTTATATATGCGAAAACAAATTTTTATGTGTATATATGAGAAAGTTGATATGATAATTTTTTTTAGAGAGATATGATAAAATTTTGAACCACAATTAATGTAGTGTTTATATTAAATAGCTTTTTATTTTATATACAAAACACCGATCAATATTTGGACCACTCTCGTTGCAAATTATATTTGTTTATATATGCAAAAACAAATTTTATATACATATATGAGAAAGTCGATATGATAAAATATTGGAAACTAATAACTATTTTCAAAATATAAACACTAATGTAGTGTATTTATTAATTAAATTTTTATTTTATATGAAAAACATCGTTCAATGTTTGCATCGCACTCATTCCCGATTGTATATGCTTATATCTGCATAAACAAGTTTTTATATACATATATGAGAAAGTCGATATGATAAAATTTGGTAAACTCATGACTATTATCAAAAAATCAATATTAATATAATGTTTCTATTAAATAAATTTTTATTTTATATTGTACCAAAAAAATTATTTTATATTTAATACACCGTTAAATATTTGCACCGCACTCATTGAGGATTTTATTTGTTTATATATTCAAAAGAAAAATTTTATGTACCGATATGTGATAGTCGATATGATAAATTTTGAATATTCGTGTCTACTTTAAAATTATCAACATTTTCTTTGGAAAAAAAATATCAACATCATTTTAATGTTTCTATTAAATATTTTTTCTTTTATATATAATACATCATTAAATGTTTACACTGCAATCGTTGTAGATTTTATGAGCTTGTATCTCAAAAATCAAATTTTATACATACGGATATGAGAAATTTGATATTACATTTTGAAAACTAATGATTATGTGAAAAAAAATATAAACATTAATGTAGTGTTTCTATTTATATGCAAATTAGTGTGATTAAGAGATTAAAATAGATGAAAATAAACTATTTTCCTATGCTTATATCATAAAATAGTAGAATAAACAAAGAAAATCATGAGTTTAAAAAAGGGCATTGATGTAAATTTGTTGCAGTGTCAATTTCTATATTGTTAGTAGATATTTTGAAAAATGGAATTAGTTACACTCCGTAGTTATCCATACTTACGATGACAAAGCCAAAGAAATAAGTAAATTAGTTTTATACTTTACCAACGGAAAGACGGACATTTTTTATTGTGTTAACACATGTAAATTATGAATGATATTTTATAAGAAAATTATATTCTGTTTAAAATTGTAAGTACAAATATTTATGACTTTCAAATTGCAACAAACTCAAAAAACCAAGTTTATCTTTTTCAATAACAACAGTAATTTAAGAAATATAATATAAATCCTTATCTTTTTAATACCACCAACAATATAAGATTAATATAAGAAAATTTGTTTAAGGGTATAATTGAAATTATAAAAAATTCAAACCAAAATCTCTATCCCATATAATATTGATAATTGATTTGTTTTGTTTGGGCCATTCCATAGTTGGTGAGATTTGGCTTGACACTCTTCAAGAAGAGTTGATGATTGATTTTTTTGGGACAAATGTTGGTTACCTAATTATAGATTCCCTTAATCTATTTTTTTTTTGCTGTTTCATTTTTTGTTTTTCTGCTGTTCTCTGGAGGGTTTTGGTCTAGTCCCCCCTCCTTTTGTAATTATTTTTCCCTTTTTTTAATAAAATTTTTTCGAGTTTGGCGGCAAGGGATGGAAGTATCTCAGGGTGCCAACCTAGTTGAGATGTTGATGATGCCTCCTGATACCTGTCCTCTCTCCTTACTTATCAAAAAAAAAATTTGTTCCTAATGTAGTGGGATATTTTCTATTATTTTAATGGGATTCAATTTTTAGTTAAAACTTAAAATATATTATTAAAGGATAAAATAGTTTAAATGAACGGTAAACTCATGGATTTTAAACTTATTTTCTTTATATATAGTATAGATAAACTTATCATAAAATACATAAAATTAAGAAGATCATGATTTTAAAAAAGAACAATTATGAAAATTTGCTAGAGTACGATTTTATATATTGGTATTATGTTATTGTTATGTTAGTAAATACTTTAAATTTGATTAAAATTAGGATAATAATAATCATCTACAATGATTTTATTCTCGGTCAAAAAACCACAAAAGACTATTTATGGTTTTATTATTCTAATTATTAACAACTTGAAAATCATCCTCTAAAAAAAACAACTTGAAAATCATCTCACCAAAATAAAAATCATGTTTAAAACCATTTGATTTTTTAGGATTTTTTTTTAGGAATAGCTTATATTTATAATTTATCTCCCTATTGCGATTTGGCTTGCTATTATTTCAAATAAATCCAATTAAATCTATAAAAAATAATCTCTTAAATATAGAAAGTCAACTTTTTTTTTAATTCGTAATAAATAGGCTCTATATATTTTTGTAAACCAAAATCAAAATAAATGTGTCACTAGTATTTACCAACAAAATATTCAAGAAAATTTTAATTGTTTGCCAAAAACAAAAAAGTTATTTATAAAATCAATAAAAGGATGTCCAATTAGTAACCAGGACCTATTTATAAAATAAATAAAAATTAGTACCAATTTGACCTTTTTACCATGATATATATCGTTCACCCGTACAAAGAATATATATTTATTTTTTTTCAGACAAATGGGGTGCAGAGGGAGAACCAACTGCAACACCCGAAATATATAAAAATATAAGGAAACGATAACAAAAGGAGAAGGGGAACATGAACCAAAACCTTCTCACAAACGATAAAAGCCAACAAAAAATGGGTGACAAACGCCAAACCCAGAAAGAACAAGCAAATAAAAGCAAAACAAACAAAAGGAAAAAGAAAAGAACAATAGAAAAATAATTGAGAGAAAAACCATGAATCAATCTGGTAACCTACCCCCAGAGCGAGTATTGTGAACCCGAAAACCCTTCTGTTTGTTCTTCTTCTTTGTGGCCCTAGACTCCACCTCAATGAAGGGCTCTTCCGAAATGGCAGGGCGGTTCCTTAAATAATTGATAGCTGCCTCTCTCTCTTCTTCGTCAGTGTAAAGTCGATGACCAATGAATTTAGCATCGCTTCCCTTCGAAAAATGCTACTGCAAAATCTCCAAGTCATGTGCGACGATTGGGTTTAAAACCTCATTTCTTGAGCCACACAAAGGTGATGAATCTTGAGTGTAGTCTAAATCAGTGACAGCGTCACTCCAAGGACCAACAATGTGTAAATCAGGAAATTTGTCACTCTGTTGATCTTCTCTTTGTTTCTCAGCCATCTCAGTAGTAAGATCATCTACTATGTGACCTGATTTCAAAGGAACTGTTCCCACATAAGTTCTAGGAATAAGCTCTTCCTCAAAGCTTAAGGTACCTAACTCCCTAGATGTTACCTCCATAGACTTTATTATGTCAATAATAATGGGATCCTCAAATGCAACAGGTTTGCTTTTGTTTTGCACTTGATCCACAGTTCTTTTAGGAACAAAATCCTGTTTGGATTTCAAGAGCATTCTTATTGGCAAGATCATTTTTACAATGATCAGAAGAATGACCAATAGAATTGCAATTGAATCAAAAGTATGGAGGTTTTTCATACTCAATCTCGATTTCAAAAGAAAACTTTTCTCTTTCAACCCACAAAGTGTCAGGGAGATAACCATCCATATTAACATCAACTAGAACATGCGCATAATGACCAAATGTGTGGTTTCTAGTGTTCTCGTCAATTGTTATAGGCATACCAATAGCCCCAGTAATCTCAAACAAAGTTATAGGTTGCCAATACTCCAGAGGGAGATTATGAAAACGCACTCATACCTGACTATGAGTTTGTTTTTGGCTAGAAGCCTTAAAATCCGGAGACCAACGTGAAAGCCGTAACAATCCCGGTTTCAAGTTCCAAACACCATTTGACCAAACACTTATAAGGTCATCTACACAGGAGAAGCGGAATTCAAAAAAACCCCGACCTAAGGGAACCATCTTCCATTGATCGATCGGTTTCCATAAGCACTAGAGTTTCTCGCGCAAATCTTTAGAGGATAAAGGTTTATCACCACGAGCCAACACCAATCTTCCATGAAGATAATTGTTGCATTTAGCAAGACCATTCTGGTAAACATGTTCTGAAATTTTAATTGAAAAGGAATCACCTTTCAGACACGGTTTAGGGAGATCGGACAAAGAAACATCAACTTTGTTAAGGAGCGCTTGAGCAAAGCTACGCTTAGAGACCATGGGAGGAACCACATAAGGCTTCGGCGAAGGGGACACCAAGCAAGTCCAAGGACATACAAAAGGTACCGGAGCAGCAGACATTGAAAATCCACCTGTGGTGTAAACTAATCCGCAAAAACAACAAACAGAAAAATATATGCTGCAATAGAATAGATAAACCAGAGACAAAAACTCAAGCAACAGAGTCACGAATGCAAGAATATTGGACTTGACAATCACATTTTATTGAGATTACCATGGCTAGCTATTATCTTTTCTTACTTAAAAAAACTAAAAAAAAATCTTTTTTGATTTTGTCGAACCTAGAAACAGGCCGTTCCTAGAGTTTTACGGGCCTTAGGCATAATATGAGAAAAGGGCCCTTTACATAATACATCGTAATTTTTTTTAGATCATTGTTGTGTTTTTATTAGATCTTCATTTCGTTTTTTTATTTCGCTTTTCACTACCAAGAAAGTTCACATTACTATATTGATATAATTAATTTTTTTAGAATCTTTGAAAGACAAAATTAAGATTAATTTCTCTAGTAGGTCATTTTGATATAGTTAATTTTTTATAATCTTTGAAAGACAAAATTAAGATTAATTTCTCTAGTAGGTCATTTTCAAGTAAAGTAGAATTTGTTTTGTTATGAAAATTATCTCAATTTCTTAAATAATAAATAGCATTGATATTTTTAATATTAGTGAGACACATTATTAGGAACAAAGGGCCCAAAAAAATCACCAATTTCTTCGATAATAAACTTTTTAGCATATTAAAAAGAATAACCAAATTTTTTTATAGGAGGGTGTATATAGAAATTATTTTGCTACATGGAGTATATATTGCAAATCATGCCAAAAGAGCCAAAAACATAAACAGATTTCAGCCCAGCCTTTCAGCATGTCAATTTTTGGGGCCTTTTCAAAGAATTTTGCTATAAATACCCCCCAAAAACTAAATAATTTTATATACACCCCCCACTGTAAAAAAAAATTTAGAGCCCCCTATCGGCATAGGCCCTAGGCCGTCGCACTCCCGGCCATGCCCTAGGGCCGGCCCTGCCTAGAAATCATTGAATGATAGTGAAGATACCTCTATGTTAATGACCTTCTTCAGTAAGAGCCATCTTCTTCGAACTGGGGGGATATAGATGCACATATTTTGGCGGTCAAGTCAGTAGGAGTCGTGGGTGAAAAAGGTATTTACGGTAAAAAGTAAGTGTACGAGTTATTATTTATATGATTGGTTTAAGGTTTCGTACTTGGACCGTTACCTTGACAATTGTCCTTGAGGGACACTTATGATCATATTAGAAGAAGTGAACATTGGATCCAAACCTAGACGGTTAAGATCTTTTCCTAAGACTTTCATTCAGTGATATTTAAGGCGAGTTCATATCATGGTCCACCTCTGTATAAGCTGTAAAGGGCACCTGAATTTAGTTAAGGATTGAGCCTTGGCCCAGTCTGAAATAGTTGTTCCAAGATGATATCTTGTCTCTAGTGCTTCGAAAATGTATTTGGTTAAGACCCAAATATAATCCATATGTTATAAAGTTGTGGTAAGGTGTTTGGATTTAGCCGTATTAAGTATGGTTACCTTCAAATATAAATTGTTGTGAGTGAACAAGGGTAATCGCACATGCTTTTCAAGGAGTGTGCCCCCCATGTTTAAAGACTTCACGCTCGTAATACTCTTATATCGTGAGCATATTTATTTTCAAGTCTGCCTGATAGGATGGGTCTTGATTGGCAGCTATAACTAATGGTGATGATGACTAAGTCTTGTGTGTTTTTTAGGCGTTGGTCCGTGGGGAAAATTAGGACCGTTAGATGGTGATATTTGGATTCTTTCCATTCACCATTGTTGGATCTTAGCGTTCGGACTTCTGAATTTTCTCATCTTTCTCGTTATTTAAACAAAAGTATCCCTCCTTATTTCACTTTACAAACTCTTTGTTTTCTCATCTTTTTCTCATCTGGGTTTGTTTTCTTGGTGATGAAGATTCATCCCTATGGGTGGGTGTAGACGATGAATCTTCATCATTATAGAAAAATGAAGTGGATGAAGGTATGTTTTATTCCCCTCTAATGAAGATGATGAAGATTGCTTCTTTCCATTAGTGTTCGAATGTGCTCCTTTACCTTGTTCTTTATTCGATAAACATGTTTGAATACAATGATAAAGAAAACCATTTACCCTGAAGGCGTAAGCCTGTTATTCTAGACGACGCGTGGGAAAGATTTCCCTATGTATATGAAGAGACTTCCTTGACGATTGGGTTTTTGAGGTACCTTCATATGAGGATCAGATTTGTAACCCAATTTGGTTGTGTGTTTTCCATGTATGATTATGTCCTCTTTTAGAGAAATGTTTTTTTCCATCTAAAAAATTCGAATGGGGTGTTCTGAACTAGTTGCATGTAGCCCTATCACTCTTGGAGTAAGCCCTAATAGTAAATCTATGTATTGATTGGATTTGATTTTTGTATCATGACCTTGAAATATATATTTGTGAATATATTAAAATAACAGGGCATTTCTTTAATGATTTTTTGTTTTAAAAAAATAAAGTCCCTAGAATAATCATTCTTTTTAATAGAACATTACGTTTGACTTAATCGCAAGACCCCACTAAACTAAATGACAATTTTTTATAGTATCCTTAGTAAAAAGATTTACCACGAAATGAGATAGTGGTAAGGCGTTAAGATTATTATGTGGGTAACTTATAAAAATATCTCACATGTCACATATTAAAAGTTATCAAGTCTTCACATAGGTATAAATATTAGGCCAAATACATCTTTTGATCTTTTAAGTTTGACAAAAATATCTGGTGTCTGTTTCTGTGCAACTCGCCACAGCGAGTTACACCAGAACAGGGTAAAACACAAATTCTAGCGATAACCACATACAAGCAGATAAAACACACATAATAAATAATTAAAATAATTCTAGCGAAAAACGGGCTGTTACATCGGTAACCATTGTCATAGTTATTAAGGAATGTCGTCCCTTTACTGTACTGCATGTATAACCTTTAGGATGATGAGGAGTAAAATGGTGTTGAAAGGGATTCTATCCCACAAACTAACCACTTTGATATTATGCTTAATTCATAATTGATAAATGTATTTGCATTAAGTCCAACAAAGAAATAAAATAGATTCAAAGATTCTTAATCACCAAAATTAATCTAAAATTAACCCCTCTAACAAAACCCTTTCAAAAAATATGAAGGATTTCTTCATTTCTCTCCATATTTCCCATTCCCTAAATTCTTTTCATCCACTCCAAACTCTCAAATAAAGCAAATAAAAAGTAAGTGTTATTTAAACAATCATTTTAGGATAATTTATGGGACATAAAAGATATGTATAAATATTTTTTTAAAATTAAAAATAAAAAAGGTAGATATTAATACGAAAATCAAAACGAATAAGGGAGAGAGTACAAAATAAGGAAGATATGAAAGAAATTACAACAAAAATCGTCACTTCAAATATCATTTTCCAAACAAAAAATCTGCATATTTTGTTGTTTCATGTGAACATCTTATCAATAATCTATTTTTAGATATCCTTCAAAAATATCTATTTTAAGATATTTTCATTAAAGACTATATGGTGTTTTCCAGCCCACGTGTCACCATCTGCATAGGGTCGTTAAGATAAATTGACAAGAAAAAACACATTGACACACGCATTCGTAAAAACACAGAACAAAATCTCAGACACAAAAAATGCAAGAAATTCATTCCATGAGAGGTGGAAATCTTTTATGCGTTGAGGAAGATAGAAGAATGAAAACCTACCATAACCAGAATAATCATCATCATCATCATCATCTTGCTTTGAAATGTCCTCGCTGTAATTCCTTCAACACGAAATTCTGCTACTACAACAACTACAACCTCTCTCAGCCTCGTCATTTCTGTAAGAACTGTCGTCGCTACTGGACTAAAGGTGGCGTCCTTCGTAACGTCCCCATCGGCGGTTGTTCCCGTAAATCAAAGAAATCAAAGACGGCATCATCTTCTTCCATCACCGCTTCAGCAGCAACCACGCCAACGCCGCCTCAACTGGAAGCTGATAAGTCAGATTCTCACTCCAACAGTGAAGGCTCAACCGTTAGGGTTAACTCTGTCATAGAAAATGAACAAGTTAATGAGGTATTTTTCCATGGTCACAAGACCAAATCAATAATGTTTGGACACACACAATTATCATATGAATTTGGATCGTTGGATTGGGAAGGTGGTGCTAACACCGTTGATCAGTCTTACTGGACACACTCTCATTATTCTGATCATGTTAATCATTCATCCTCTCTTTTTCATTTTCCCTGAAAAATGAATAAGCCTCAACAAACTTCTACACTTATTTTATTTTTGGTTTTCTAGCAGACAAAACAAAATGTTTTATTTTAACAGAATGTGAAAGACAGCATGAAAACATTTTGTATAATTATGAATAAAAGATATAGTATTCCATCTAAAAATACATGAAGTAACGTAATTTTCTTTGTTTGTTTGTCGTTGATTGTGCTTGATCTTAAGGTTGATTGAGGTTGTTTGTGCAACAAACGTATCAATGTTGTTTTCTTTAAGATTTTTTATTATTATTCCTACGCATTTTATTATTATTTGCTGAACAATAACCAAACTTGTTTTTCATTTTTTTAGGAAAATAACCAAACTTGTGGTTAATATGGGATATTAATATTTTTTCTTATAAATATTGAAAGTTTATGTTAATTTTGTATAGAGATCAATAAAATTCAACTTACTTCAATCAAAATATTAGAATTAAATTAATTATGTTTCAAAGAAACTTATTTGATAATGATTTTTTGATTTTAATAATTTTTATTATAATACTTTAAAAATATCTTTTAAATATAAAAAAAATCTTTATAATTTTTTTGAAAGGACAAATGTTGAAATATGTAATATAATATAGTTTATTCTGATAAAAATATCTATGCTAATATAATATAGTTTATTTGGTCAAATTTAATATAATTGAATGTTCTTGAAAATAAAAATGTATGCATAGTTTTAAATTATAAAAGAAATATTATTTTTTGCGAGGAACAAAATTTATTTTTTGTGTGTTACGAATAAATAATACGATGTTTAATTCAAAGTTGGTGGGTAGCTAGAATATAAATGTTCCATAAGGTGTTCCTCAAAAAAAAAAAATTCGGTAAGGTCTAACTTTTTTTTAACAAAGGTAAATTTACTGTACTTTATTCTTCAAAATCAGTGAATACAAAGTAGCAGGTGCATCACTAAAAACATGGAGATTAAGGTGAGATAAAACAGCTCTAGCAGTAATGTAAGCTACTTTATTAGTTTGCCTCTTAATAAACGACACAACATAATCGGAGTTACTAAGCATTAAAATTTTACATTCAGAACTTAATCACTAATAATTTCATTGATTAGAGCATCATAATCTTGTGTATTTCGAACATGACATGGTTAAAATCTTTTGAGATTGTCATTTTGATGAATTCTAAAAGAGCAACAAAGGAGTAGACCATAAGATCTTTTTTTTGTTGGTGCTGGTGATGATAAGATCTAACTTAACTATCAAATGTTAATATTATATATTTATATTTAAATATATTCAATCAAATATGAATTTAGAAGTTCTCAGCCATGTGTATGTTTCATATGATACTTATTATTTCGTTTACGAACTAAAAATAAATCTGAATGTTATGCCCCTTGTTCATAAGATCTTTTCCTGTTTTTACTTTTGACAACACACGTAAATTCTAAAACTGAAAACACGGAGAAAACGGGAACTTCAACTGAAAACACGGAGAAATCTGGTCGGGGTTCGAACTTGAACGTTGCATATATCATCGTCCCTACCAACTGAGTTAAGCTTACGGGAACAAATTACAAATAATTTTTTCGAAACTCTATCAACCGCATAAGTAGATTTTAATACTTATTTTTTTTTTTTTGACAAAATGTTTAAAAAAAACTAAGGAATCCAAGATTTAAACCCTAATTCTTGCATAAATAATGCATGTCTTACTAACTGAGCTATGTTCAGAGAGACTTATTTATTTCTTTTAAAATAGATGTTTTGGATTTGAATTTTAATTGTTAATTATAATAAAATAAATTATTTATAAAATTGTAAAAAAAAAGTAAAATTAAGTGAAGGATAAAATATGAAAAATATTACACCACAACTTTTTTTTGAAGGATATTACACCACAACTTTGATTATTTGATTAAATAAATCAGGATTAAATTGTAAATAAAATAATTTCTATCAAAGGTAATATAGTTCAAATATATATAGATTATCAAACAGTTGTAAAAAATTTGATTGCCAAATAAATTTTCTATTTTTCTCTTCTCTAAAACTATTTCTGAAAATTAGATTATCAAATGAATTTTCTAATTTTCTCTTTTCTAAAACAGTTTTAAAATGTTACATTACCAAACATATTTTTTTTCTTTCTTTTCTCAAAAACAGTTTTCTAAAATTGATTTACAAAACATATTTCAAAATTGAAAACAAAAACTATTTCAAACAGGCCCTAACATTCTAGTTCACAATTAGAAATGGAAGATCTTTGATCCAATAACCAATGTGATATACATGCAAAGGAATCTATTAAAAAAACACCTACGTGTAACCATCTAAATCAATTCAAACTTGAAAAAAGAAACTCGTGTTAAAAAAAATGAAAAGCTTATGTTTCATATCCTATAACTAACTTAAGAATGAATTAATAAACTAATATATATATATATATATATATATATATATATATATAGAGAGAGAGAGAGAGAGATATTTGACGATACCGTTGTAAACACAAACTACTTATATAATTACTAATCGCTAGATAGGATTTCAGGAATGAAAAATCAAATTTAATTGCATATTTCACACCCTTTTTCATATTCTATTATATGCAACCTTTCAATTTTTCAACACAATTTTGTGGGAAAATCATCAATCAGCAAACCCTAGCAACATTTATGAATCTGATGGACTATTTCAACAACAAAAAGTGCTTACCTATTATCATCTAACTCTACGACAATAATTTTTGCCTTGAAGATATTACTAACATATTTTCTCTCTTTTTTTCAATAGTATTTAGTAAACCAATAACATTTGAATAGAATAAACAATACCATTGTAGTGTAATAGTTTATATTATTATTATAAAGTTGTTTAATTTTATTTTTTTTATAAACAAATTGACCAACCAACAAATCTATGTCAAAATCATCTTCGTCTTGGAAGATACCATCCCATGGAGTAAAATGATACAAATTTGATGGTAAATCATTATTGCCAACCCTTGTAAATTTAGTGTCATATACTTTGTCTATCTTAAAGTTGTCTCAAATATCCCAACATTTTCACGAGTTCTTGACAACATGGAACAAATTGATGGTATAGACAACACATTCTCTCAATTGTTTTACAAACATGTATATGAGCCTCTTTTTGGCTACTGCATGAATTTGGCTTCCCTAAACATCAAAAATCAAGATCGAAAATTTGATTTACCAAAAAAAACATTTAATTTAGTAAAAGAAAACTAAAAACAACAAAATAATGATAACCTTAACATCCATTAGGATCATTTCAAATGAATGTGACTTATGATATTTTGACATTTCAGTCACAAGACACATTTTCTAACAGTCCTTGGCATCAAAAAATAATCCCAAGTAGAGTATGTGACGTTAGAAATCATGAAAATATTTGGGTTAACTTTTTTTTTTGTGAGCAGATGAAAATATTTGGGTTAACTATCATTGTAAAAGATTGACAAAAAATATATTTAGAAAATATCATGGTTGCAAATCATGAACATAATAGAAAAAAATAAAGTTCATTAACAAATAAATTGCTTAGGAAAAAATAAATAGTTCTTGTAAAAAAATAGTTAAAAATCTAAAAACAACTGCTATTGTTTAACCCAATTTTATCTCTAACACTACGACATTTGAGTTGGCATACATGGTTGCAAATCATGATCATAATAAAAAATATAAGAGAAAAAAGCATAAAAGAAAAATAGTTTAGAAAAAATAAATAGTAAAAGAACACATCGTGATAGTAATAAAAAAGACAAAGAAAACACTTTTCTTTATTAAGATGAGTTTGCCGAAACACCATGCCTTCTCACCTTTGTTTCTTACATATTTATAGGATGAAAATTCCCCTCTTAAAACCCAAAGAAAATTCAAAACTGATTAGTAATAATACACCAATCAATTAAATGGAATTTAAGGTACCAATCAAAAGTGATCACCAATTACTTAGTATGTGTTTGGTTCGGCGGCGGAGAAAATTGATTTTGATAGAATTGAGTTCGAAAAAATTGATTTTAGTTAAAAGTGAGTTTAATGTGAATTGATTTATGTTTGGATACACTCACTTAAAAGTGATTCTTATGAGTTATGTTGTTTGGATAGTTTGAATCAAAATTGATTTTAAATGTGCAATGACCAAATTATCCTTTTAATTTTATTTAAAACCAGATATCTCATCTAATATCCCACTCGACGATTATTGGAATATTACCAGTCAAACATGTCAGAGAACGAATGCTCCCGGAAAACAAGTACGGCGGAGAATGTTTATCAAATGATATCAGTTAAGCTCGGGCCGGATTATCAGTGTCATACTAAGAACGTGTAAGACGAAGGGCAAAATGGTAAAAAGCCGCAATGGCTATTTAAGGCCACAAGGGCCATTTTTCCTTCATTTTGCAAGCTCTTCCTCTCTCTAGGAGTATGAAATCAGAATTGTGCTCTCTCCTCTCTCTAAG
>Ga0228711_1005502_pt1 | contig 19257 bp, 14 predicted proteins | sample MedpolnodulmetaG_2_FD_177996 | JGI IMG/M metagenome (GOLD analysis project Ga0228711, IMG submission 177996) | Root nodule microbial communities from Medicago polymorpha collected in Santa Monica, California, United States - brown nodules | ecosystem: Host-associated > Plants > Roots > Nodule...
GGGGGGGGGGGTTGGTTGAAGAAAGAATAGGACGAAGTTAGATTAGAAGAGAAGGAAGAAGAGAGCAAAAGCTAGGAGGCTAAAAGAGGAGAGTGAAGCCTTAGCTAGAGATTTTGAAGATTTAAGGTAAGGGGGATAAATTCTTTCAGTTAATTAAGCTATAATCTAGTTTTTCACTTATGGTTCATAATTGCTTTTGAATGAATTATGATATTGGTGATTTTGGATGTTGATTTTCGTGCTCAGGGTTAAATGGTAAATTTGAGTATATGAAAATTGTTCTAAACATGTTGTTGGTGCTTAATTTTCATTGTGGATATGTGTTCAAGTGATTACTTTGAGAATTTGGCTTAACTAAGTGAAAATGATGATGTTGTATGCTATGATTGTATGCTATGATTGTTGTTGGGTATATGTTGTTGATGAGAATTCATTATTTGGGTGATGATAAATGCGTTGTTGTGGTTAAGTTGGTGAAAATGGGTCAAAGAGGAGAAGTTTCATTTTGATGAATTGGAATGGATTGATGATGTTGTTGAGTTGAGTTGAGTTAGTGGAATTTCTGTTTTGAATCATAAGTTTTGCGTGTGGGATTGCTTGGGAGAAAATTGGGTTTTTGAGTAAAATGTTGGTTTAAGTGTTTTTGGGAAATAAGTGATTTTGGAAGAATTAGATTAAGTTGTTTTGGGATAGAAAAACATGATTTTATAGTAGAACATTGTTGGTTTAAGTGGTTGGGGAGTGTAGGCGAAAACAAAATCGAAAATGGATCGAATATCGTAATTTTACGCGCGAAATGGCGAAAAACAAAAAATCGGAAATCATGTTATGTCTGTCACGCACATCCGCGCTTATTGGGTGGCATGGGCCGTGCGTACCATTCGCACTTGGTCTGTACGACCGTGTGTAATGGAGGCACGACCGTGCCAACCCTGCAGGTCTCCGGAAAGTCAATTTTTTGAAAATTTAGGGTTCCTAATGTATTCCTACGAGTTCCCAATACCTAAACCTAACTAATTGAAGTGCAACTAAACTTCTACGAGTTTTTTAACCTAGCTTTACCTTGAAATCAAATTGGTTTTGGACAATGAGTCAAAAGGAGACGAACTTTGAAAATTTGACGAGATGGTGAAACTTTGTGAAGCGAATTTGCTATGAATGATTAACTGAGATGTTAGGTGATATGTAGGGATGTTTTTATTATGATTAATAGCATGATATCCCACTTTTGTTGTGAAAATAGAAAATAGACGATTTTTGGGAAAATATACGAACTTTGCCGAAATTGAGTTTTGTGATTCCATAACTTGTAAATGGATTCTATTCATGATAATATGATGAAATAAGAATGAATCAATGTTTTATTGTTGTATAATATGTTGGTTATCATGATTGGTGAATTAATGTCTATTTGTGAATGGTGTTATGAGAGACGATGTTGTTTCCTTATGATGTTAAATGTTGATGATGATTATGATGATGACTCCTTGTTGAATATTACTTGTTGATTGTGTGGATGTAATTACTTGATAATGCAAATGGTGGTAAATTGATGAATATATTATATGATGGTGAAAATTGTATAATATGGTTTGGTGATATGTGCATTGTCGAATCTTTGGTTGAAGTCCATGCATTCATAGACATGTCGAGTCTTTATGAAGAATGTAATTGGAGGTGTACTTTACATTGCTTTGGTGAGGGACGTAATTGGATGTGTACTTTTACGCTGGTGTTGAATCTCGGTAAAATTATCTCCGAATCCAAAACTTGGTACTACATGCATATAGAAGCGCCTAGAGCATTGCTTGCACTTGAAATTGGTGAAACGTGTCATACTTGACTATGTGAAATGATGATTATGTGCAACGGTGAAACTTGGTGGATATTTGTGATTAAGTGTAATTGGAAACATGTATGTGTTGCCTAGTTATGCTAGTATACTTGGTGAATAACTTGAGAATGAATGTGCTTGACATGTTGTGGTTGTCGTATGTTAATATTCACATGAATCTAGTATGATAAGAATGATGAGTATGTACGTATATTATACTTTATACCCTCGAATGCTTATTCTTTGATTATATCATTATGTGGAATGTTATCTAAGCCCCAGTGGTCGTTTGGGTGGCCGCCAACCTATTTGGTTTGAATGGGTATACGCTTTGCAAGATTGATTTGCTTTTGCTTATGAGTTGGTTGAGGACTAACATTGGTGCTACCTCTTTTTCATATGCTCGGAATCTAGTTTAGGACTCTGATTAGAGTGTCAAACTTATGTTATTTGTTTATGTATTGTTGAGACTTATTGCTCATTTATATTTGAGATTTTATTTGGTGTTGCATTATAAGACCTGAGGCATGGTTATTGAGATATATTTATGTTGTTGAGATAAATTTGTATAAAGATTTTCTGCTGCGAGCTTTTGAAAGCATAGTTTTGCATGTATTTGAGTTAATTGAAGATGTAGCATCTAAGCTCTTTTGAATAATTGTATTATTTGCATGATTTATTGTGTTAATGGGTTTAGGGTGTTACAGGGGGGAGTGAGTGTCGAGGATGAAGCTTTTATCGTGGAATGTTAGGGGGTTGGGTGGGTCAGAAAAGCGAAAGGAAGTTCATTTGTTGTTCAGGGAGAAGAGTCTGTTTAAATTGTTTCTTCAAGAAACTAGGTTGCGCGATTGTAATGATTTTCTTTATGCTTTGATGTGGTGTAACTCGCCTCACGCCTTTTCCTTTCGTCCTTCAATAGGGGCGTCAGGGATTTGTTGACTATGTGGGATTGTTCTATGGTGGAGGTGTGGTACTTTGTCAGTTGCGAGCATGTTCTGTTAATTCATGGCAGGTTCATTTCATCAAATAGGGAGTTTTACTTGTTTAATGTTTATGCTCCTAGAGCAAAGCAGAAGTTGTGGGACTATTTATCGGCTCAGTTACAGTTGTTGGGGGCAAAAGGTATGTTTGTGTGTGTGGGGACTTTAATGTTGTGCGATGTGTGGAAGAATGAATTTCTACTAGAGAAGGTTACATGTCTTTGTATTACATCCCTTTTAATCAGTTTATTGATGATAATGATTTAATTGATTTACCGTTGGGTGGACGCAAATACACTTGGTTTAAGGGCGATGACATCTTTATGAGTCGGCTGGACAGGTTTTTGCTCTCTGAGCAGTGGTGTTTGTAGTGGCCCGATAGTTTTTAGGTTGATCATTTATGGGGTTTATCATACCATTGTCATGTGATGTTGTTAGTTAATGAGGATAATTGAGGTCCAAGGCCCTTTCAGAGGCTTAAATGTTGGCAAGATATTCCTAGGTATAAGCAGTTTGTGAGAGAAAAATTCAAATTCATTAAATTAGCACTAAAGGAGGGGCATGTGTCCCATACTCAAAATGTTCCAAGAAAGATAGGCTCTTTAAAAGCTTGTTTATCCGTCTTAGATTGTAAAGGGGAATACGAGGTGTTGACAGAAGCGGAGATTGAGGAAATGTGTGGTATTACTTTGGATATTCATTCTTTGTCTCGTGTTAATACTAGCATTTGTTGGCAGCAGTCTAGGCTTCTTTAGCTTAGAGAAGGTGACGCAAATTCAAAATCTTCATTCTGGTTTGTCCAGCCGTCGGAGACGTAATGCGCTAGGTTTGATTTTGGTGGATGGTGTTTCGGTGGAGGGTGTGCAGCCCATCACAATATTGTTTCTTCGCATTTTAAGGCTTATTTTCATGTGTATACTGTTGATAGGCCAGGTGTGGATAACCTTCAGTTCTGGACCTTCTCTCATGCAGAAGGAGGTGGTTTAATCAATCATTTTTCAAAGGAAAAAGTAAAGGTAGATGTGTGGGATTGTTATCGTTTTAAGGGTCCGGTTTAGATGGAATTAATTTTGGGTTCATTAAGGAGTTTTGGCAAGATATGAAGGATGACGTTATGTTGTTTATATTAGAGTTTCATCGGAATGGTAAATTGACGAAAGGTATAAATAATACCTTCATAGCTCTTATTCCTAAGGTTGATAGCCCTATGAAATTAAATGATTTTCGATTGATCTCTTTGGTGAGGAGTCTTTACAAAATATTGGCAAAATTGTTAGCGAATAGATTACGGTTGGTTATTGGAAGTATTATTTCTAAGTCTTAGTTCGCGTGTGTTAAATATAGACAGATTCTCGATGGGATTCTTATAGAAAATGAGGTGGTGGTCTAAGAAGGAACTTATGTTATTTAAAGTGGACTTTGAAAAGGCATATGATTATGAAGAATGGGGGAATTTATATGCAGTCATGGGTAGAATGTATTTTCCAACTTTGTGGAGGAATTGGATTAGAGAGTATGTTTGTACGGCTACAACTTTTGTGTTAGTTAATGGCAGCCTTACAAATGAATTTCCTTTGGATAGGGGCCTCAGACAAGGTGATCCCCTCTTTCCTTGTCATTTTTTGCTGGCGGCAGAGGGATTGAACATTTTGATGAAAGTCATGGTTCATTCCAATATTTTCACGGGATACAACATTGGTTCGATGAATTTAGTTGTTATTTCCCATCTTCAGTTTGCCGATGACACATTACTTTCGGGGGTCAGAAGTTGTCAGGATTGAAGGTAAATTTTAATAAGAGTATGTTGGTTGGGGTAAATATTATTGATTCATGGTTGAGTGAGGCGGTGACTGTCTTGAGGTTTGAAGTGGGTAAGGTGCCTTTTTTGTATTTGGGCCTCTCTATTGGTGGTGATCTGAGGCGGCTGTTGTTTTGCGAGCCTATTTTGAACCGCATTAAAAATAGATTGTATAGTTGGAATGAAGCTTGCATAGCTTTAGGTTTGTATTTTGCGAGCCTATTTTGAACTGCATTAAAAATAGATTGTATAGTACCGAAGAGTTTGAGTGAAGAGCTTCAAGGGTTGCACGGGAGATTGAGGATTGGAAGACATCAAGAAGCACCAATTTCAAAGATTATTTGAAGATTGAGGGAGTGATTGCATAGGAATTGAAGAACTGTGGTAGTTTCATTGTAATCAAACATTCATATTCTAGTGGAAGTCCTTGGTGGAGACGTTTTCCATCAAGAAGAGTAGACATAGCCTAAAGCGAGGACGAAAGGGTGAACTACTATAAATCTCGGTGTTTTCTCTCTTCTCTATCCTCTTCAATTTTGATTGATTATTTATTTGATTGCTTGATAAATTGTTATAGTAGAAATTTAGTGTGATCTAGGTTTGTTTCATTAAACTTGAATTTGTTCTTCGAATTAGCTTTATCTCACTTTACATAGACCATACTTGGTTTCAATCTATTGTCAATTTATCAAACACTAACATAATTGTGTTCATTAGAATAATTGATTAATTGCTCTTAGGTTTTGTTTGAGATTGGACTTGTTTTGTAACTTGTGTGAAAATTATTAATAATAGACTGTGTTAAGATTTGACTTAGAATATCTCGATTCCAAGTGAATTTTATTATTTGTGCATAGTTTTAATAACTTTGTCATTGCCATTGAATCTAGCATAAATCCAATATGTCATAATTGTTTTTCAAAAATCGTTTTCGCTACAAACTCGATAAACTTTTAAATCTTTATTCACCCCACTTTTAAATCTCTATTCCCCCCCCTCTAGCGCATATTACCTTTCCATATAGACCAACATGGAAGAGCCGTTTTCTTTCGTTTGGTGGTCGCTTGATTCTCCTTAAATTAAATATGTCATGACTTCTCTGTCTGTCTATGCTTTTTCCTCTTCAAAGCTCCTTCATGTATAATCTCTTATTGAATAAAAATTTTGGGGTGGGAGTGAGGATTATAGGAAAATTTCTTGGATTTGTTTGAAAACTGTTTGTTTTAGAAAGGAGTATGAAGGGTTAGGGGTAAGGCAGATGAGAGAGTTTAACACCGCTTTGTTAGGAAAGTGGGGCTGAAGGATGTTAGTGGATCATGAGATTTTTGGTATATGGTGCTAGTTTCTCGTTATGGTGAGGAGGATGGGAGGTTGGTGGTTGGGGGTCGGAGTGGGTCTTCGTGGTGGAGGGAGGTAGCGAAAAATTTGTGATGGTGTGTGTTGATAGAGGAGGGTGGTTTGAGGAGTGTGTAGCGAGAAAGGTGGGAGATGGAGTTGATACTTATTTGAGACTCTATATTGGTTGCGATCCGAGGCGGTTGTTGTTTTAGGAGTTTGTTTTTAACCACATTAAAAATAGATTGTCTGGTTGAAAGAGCCACTTTCTTTCTTTTGTGGTCGCTTGATTCTCCTTAAATCTGTCCTGACTTCTTTGCCTGTCTATTGAATCTCTTTAAAATAATTTTTTCGGGGTGAGTGAGGATCATAGGAAAATTTCTTAGATTAATTGGAAAGTTGTTTGTTTAAGAAAGGAATATGAAGGGTTGGGGGTAAGGGAGATGAGGGAGTTTAATACCACTTTGTTAGGAAAATGGTGTTGGAGGATGTTAGTGAATAGAGTAGGTTTTTGGTATAGGGTGTTAGTTTCTCGTTATGGTGAGGAGGATGAGAAGTTGGTGGTTGGGGGCCGGAGTGGGTCTTCATGGGGGAGGGAGGTAGCGTAAATTCGTAATGGTGTACTTGTTGATAGAGGAGGCTGGTTTGAGGAGTGTGTAGCGAGAAAGATGGGAGATGGAGTTGATACTTATTTTTGGCTTGACCGGTGGTTAGAAGGTGTTCCTTTCTGTGTGCAGTTTAAGTGCTTATTTGATTTAGCTGAAAACAAGTCGAGTTGGGTGGCAACTATGTTCTCACTAGGCAACCAAACATCAACTAGTAAGCATCACATAAAAGGAATGAGCATATATAATGCACAAGTGCAGATAAATCTGAGAAACGGTAAAACCACACAAACATCAAAATAAAGTAAATCATATATAAATCAACACACACAATGGATATTATTTACGCAGTAGATATGACACATAAAACAAACATAGGTTGTGTTTGGTAACACAAATAAGCTACCTTATAGTTTGTTAAACAAGCTTATAAAAGTAGAGAGATGATATGAAATACATAAAAGTTAATAAGAGAACCTGCCAACATTGTTTAAAGGAGGTAAAAAATAAATGAATAGGGTAAAGTTCGATATCAATACTAGAGTGTGTATTGGAATATGAAACTGTTTTGTGATAGCTGTTGGGTTTGATTGTCAAGTTTCTTGAATAAAGAAGGAGGTGGAAAAATATTAGTTATTGGAGAAGTCCCACATCGCTTAGTTTGGTGAAGTAAGGGGAAGACCGAGGCTATATATTGAACCTAAGTTCTTTGTTTTTAGATGCACCAGTCTGTAGCACTTTAAACTTATATCTGACTTAGTTTAAATATTTGCTTTGTGAGAGTGTGGTTGTACTGGGGCATCGGGGTGAGAGTTAGAGAAGTCTATGTGTTATAAAAAAATTCACATAGTAATAATTCTTTGGTTGTCGGTTTAGACAATGGTCGTGGTTTTTTCTCCGATTTTGAAGTTTCCACGTTAAATTCATATGTAGATCAGATTGTTTATTTTCTTCTTCTTCAGGCATGTTATTTCCTAACAATAGCTTCATATTTTGCTGGGAGAGGTCGCATTACATAGGGGGAAATGTGTTTATGTTAGATTTCATCCTACATATCACCAGAGGATGACTTCTATCAGAGATTTTATGCTTATGATACTTGTGAACTCCTATCTTCACTCAGCCTTCAAAATTTGCGAATTCAAACTAATTAAATTAATTTTCCACAACTTCTGATGATTACTTTGTTAACTTTTAACCTAGATATCCTAGTAAAAGCACAAAAGACTTCATAGTTCAGTAAAGTTTCAAGAAGAACTTCTCTCTATTTGGTTAGAATAAAAATAGTTGGTTAACATATTCATGTTTTCTCTGATGTTTGATTTAAGACTTTAAACAATTAATTTTTAAAATTTATTGATAAGTTGTAGTTTATAGTATTTTTAGCATTTAAATTTAATAAAAATTAGTTGTTTTAGTCTTGTTTTAGAATTATTTTACTACAAAACATTAGTTTTCATTTTCAGGAACAAATAATAAAGAAAAGAGAATTTTTAAACGCAAAAAAAAGAGCACGACCATGCGCCTAGAGAGCACGACCGCGCACCCTTCCCCAATCTACATAATTTCAACAGTTTTGAAGGCAAGCACAACTGTGCGCCCTACAAGCACGACTGTGCGCCCTCTGTAGTTATAAATAGTTGTTACAAACTCATAGAATTCTCTAGTTTAAGACTTGTAATTAGAATTTAATGACTTGTCTATGGTTTTAGACTATAAATAGGCCCATATCAAACTTGCTTGTAAACATTCTACAAAGTGGAAATCAAAGTTCTTAAAATTTCTTTTAAGTTTCTTGTCTTTTGTTTTTCTGCAACTTTATTTTTCTTGTTCTTTACTTTTCTGCACTTTACATTTCTAGTTGTTTATTTTCATGTCTTTATTTTCCATGCCTTTATATTTTAATCCCTTGTCTACTATGATCATTAGTAAGTAAACTTTTCTAGTCTTGGGATTGTTGGATTAGTCTAATGATTGAATCATATTTAACCCAAGTCTAGAATTAATTTGTTTAAATTCTTTTTCTAATACAATCTCATCATTTTTAACCTTAATAACAAATATCAAATGAAGGACCGAAAGATGGAGTTTGATATTGTTATTTATCATATCTCAAATATCAAATGAGGGACCGAAAGGTGAGGTTTGATATTGGATCAAATGAGATTAGACAATATAAACAAATATGATAATAGTTTTGTGAGTCTTGGGATGATAAAGATGCACTTAAAGGGTCTCAATGATAATCAACCATGAGAATAGGCTTGATTATTATTGAGATACATTTATGTATTCGGAGAGGAAACAAAAAATACGAAAGAACACCTTGTCCTTAGAATTGAATGTAACATAAAATAGAGAAATAGATAGGAAATGTTTATGATTTAGCATTATGATGAAAACAGTAATCTTGTGACGTTTTTTAATCTAAACTTTAAACCAACAAACGTTTCTCCCAAAGACTTATTTCGTTCAGATAATCAAAACTAAAAATTAAGTTAGTAATCACAGAAACTTCCCGCGGATCGACATTCTTTTTATTACTCGATAGAACCGTACACTTGCGGAATCATATCATCTACCATCAAATTCCTCTCACCGATCTTCATTACCAACATAATAAAATACCTAGATGTACTCATTTTGTCATCGAGAAATAAACAATTAGAAGGTTTTACAAACATAAAAAGAAAAAGATTTTAGATAGTTTTTCATATCCCTAAAACTATTTTTCAGACTTTCTAATGTAAGTTATAATCTAGTTTCATCATAAGATGAACTCAATATTGATATAGAATATTCTCTTCCTTGGATAAATTTGACAAGTACACCAAACTGTTTTCGAGTAATAAAGAAGTAAGTAAACGGCCGTTTGATCTATCCAAAAACTACAAAAAAATAAAACTTATCCTAAAATGTTAAGGCTAATTCTAATCCTATAGAATAAAGAATATTCCTAAAAATTGCAATGAGAATCCTAATCTTAAAAATTTAGGTTAATTTTAATCCTAAAAAACTTAAACTAATTCTAGAAAAAGAAAGAATGCTCCTAAAATTAGTAACTACTAAAGAAAATAAAAATGTTAGTCCGTATAATAAAATCGAAAATTGAAAAAGAAAAAGAAAAAAAGAAATTAATTCTAATTCTAAAGAAAAAAGAAATCGACAAACAAAAAGAAATAAAAGAAAGAAATCTACTCTAAAAAGAAAATAAAAATAAAGAACTCTATTCTACTCGTTAGTAGCTACAAAAAATAAAAACTAAACTACTAAATAATAAAATTAACAAGTAAAGTGAATGAACTCGTTGAAAATATCAACAATCATAGACAACGACACCAAAAATTTGATGATTATATTTGGCAAGTGCGTTAAACCGTTTTCAAGTAATAAAGTAGTAAGTAAAATCTTCTCTATGTGAATTTTTTGTTTCAACTAGGCAACAAGCTAAACTTATTAAAACATGAATAAAGTGAATAATACCACGTAAATTGGGAGGAGTTTGCGAGTTTGATTTGATTGCACAAAACAATTGACTTTTGAATGCAGAGAAATAAATGTTTTTTTTTTCTTTTGCAGAATTTAGAAGTGGTTAGGGTTCTTTGAATCCCCACTATTTCCTTGTTGGATTAAAGACACGTAATTATTAGTTATGAGATAGAAGTTCTATTTAAGCGATGAGTTTGTGGGATTGTTACTTCCTTCTAGCTATCAAGTTGCACACACAAATCACAATAAGGTTATACGTGATCTAAAAGTATATGGTCGTCAATCGTATAAGGTATGTATGCCTACATAAGATTGTTAGAGTGGAGCCTTACTCTCTCAGATGTAATTAAAACATAAAAGAATTTGGATTCCTAAATTGTCATTTAAAGGCTCCAACTTTGTATACAAATCTTAGAAGTACATCATATTCTCTTTATTACCTTAGTAGTTCTACAAACGGGCAACCCTATGTCGTCTAACTTAACAAGGGGAAAGAATAAAGTTTATATATAATGCAACGTTTGGTAAAGAGTTACCAGAGATGTCGGCTCAGGATCACCATCTGCGCCTCCTGTTTCTGTGTTCAATTAGAATTCATTAGGATGACACACTCCCTATGATTCCTACAAGTATTAAAACTTTTGCATATAAAAATTAAATAGATCTCACAAATAACTGAATTAAATTGATTCAACAAACAAATAGATGTTACTCTTAGAACCCTAGTCAATTAGGGTTTAATTACTCATGGTAACCAAAGACAAATTACAAAAGAAATAAAACATACTCTAGAGACCAAGGTTGAGGAAAGATTCCTCTCATGACGCTCTTAGAGTTTGCCTTCCTCTTCAACTGTTTCGTTCTGAATGAGAAATTGCGAATGATAGGAGTTGTGTTTATGGGCTAATTTTCAAGTGGGGTTGTGCTGTAAAACTGAGTTTTTTCCTCAAGACCGTAGTGACAAAAAGAAAAATGCTAATTTTTTCATGGAAGCACAAACGCCTCACGCGTGGGCACAACAATAGTGCCTTTACAAAACTCTTTTGCACACCTAGGGCACGCAGTGCTTTGCTCTAGTGTGTTTTTGCCTTTTTCTTCGTCTTTTTGAGGGCTTTCTTCCTCTAAATTTGTCTTGGTACTTGAGATAGAAGATACTCAACATGTCATGTATTCATTGTCTTCCCATTTCTTCACGAGGTGTCTTGCTTTTCCGAATTACAAGATTTTTTCAATGACATGCATAAATAAAATAAACACCTAAGAATTGTTGTTTTAGGAAAAGCTAAAATTACATGACTCGATATGAAAACATTACAAAATGACCCTTAAACCATAGACAATTGTTCTAAAAATCCTCTTAGTTAGGTCAAAACATAACTAAAATGACAAAAAAAAATGCTGAAAATAACGTAAGATGACCACTCGTTACAACCTTAAACTTAAACTGTTGCTTGTTCTCAAGTAATAAACAAAATAAAAATCTTAAACTTTGCATATTTTTCAGAGAATTTACCTTTTCGAAGAGGTTGATCAGATCATCATCCATTTCATTTCTAGGCTTGACTAACATACCACTTCCATGCAAGATACACGAATGTATCTCCTAAAGCCAGTAGGACTGGTCACGACATTTTCCCACTTCAATCATCATGTAAATGCACCTTGCTATAAATTCAAAACAATTCTAAACAGACATTCAAGATCATACTATTAACACACTTTAGAGGTCTTTTAGTGTTAGTGTTGTAACGTGGCTTAGGTTAAGGTGAAATATATTTGGAAAAGTGGCCTAACAAAACAACGTGGAGTTAGATTTTTAAATATTGGATCCTAAACAATGTAGCATTACCAACCTTCCTTCCTTGTACAAAAAGAAGATGGGTACTAGTAGAACTGCTTATTTTGTGGCTTTTGATTTTTTTTCCTCTATATATATATATGTGTGTGCGCAAACCCATATTTATTTTTTTTCCTTTTTTTATTTTTTTCATAATCAAGTTCTACTAGTACCCCACACCAAACTTAGAATGTTCCTAATTCCAAAGAGTAACCTCAAACTTAGTTTCAAATCATACCAAGTTCTTAAAATTATTATATCTAACTCCAAGAGAAATCGAATAGATGACTTGAAGATATGTAGAGACTCTGCAATATTTTACAAGTGTCAAAACTCTGTCAAAATTCATAAAGCATCAAACACTTAGAATTTCTTATAAACTTACATATCTTAGAAATTCTTAAGTAATAGAGTCTGAACTGTTTTGTATTGTGAACACCACTGATTGTCTATCAAGTGTTCAACCAAACAATTATTTCTTTTTGACTTTTGTTTGCTATAAGTTTCTTGTATGTCTGCTTGAGCATAAGAAGTCTCTTGCTTGTGTGCTTGAACAATTGTAATCTTGTGTGATTATAGTGAAAATTCTCTCGTAAGTGACAGGGGGACCGAACTACTTCCGGATTGTGGAAGGAACTAGGGTAATTGACTCTCTCTCTCTCTCCGCTACTAGAAAAAGCAAAATTAGCGAAGGAAATTAGTGACGGAAAAAATAAAATTCCTCACAAATTCCTTGGTCGTAAAATTTAGTGACGGAATTAGAGAGGGATTTCACGTTTTCCCTCATTAAATATCCCTCACTAATTTTTGTTTTTTTAGTAGTGCTCTCTCTCTCTCTCTCTGTATTATCCGCTGCATTTGACTCTGAACATTGTTTCATGAACTCTGGATTTAGATAAAAAGAAAAAAAAATTATCACAATTAACCTCCTCTTGTGTTTTTCTCATCCTCACTTACACCCACACACGTTACACAATTGACATCTACAAACAGATTTTTTAGATTGATTATATATCAATAGATTTTAAAAGGACAAAAATGGTGGCTTTTTTTAATAATTGAAACTCAGCTGAATTTTAGCATGTTTTACCATTAGGTTTGTTGAGGTTGGTTTTTTTGGCCTGTTGCTTCATATAGTAATAATTAAATTCCTGGTTTAAGTAAAATAAATAAAAATAATGGAATGAATGTGAAGTTGATTAAGTCATGTTGCTTAGTTTGAAAGTTGACTAGTTTCCACTGCGTAATCTGTTTTATCCGTTTGTTGTGAAATTGTATAAGGAATGGCAACAATTATATGTTAAAATAGCTTTAAATATATTAGATGTTTCATAAATATATTATTTGTTGCTTTTCAGTTCCTTGTAAATAAATTATTTTTATTTTAAATCTTTGCATATATACCACTTTTTATTTTCTATTCTTATGTTATTTTTTAGTCCTAGTAAAACTTATTTATATTGCAATATTGATCCCTGTATCATTTTAGTCGTTATTTTGTGGGTTAAAATCAATATTCATATTACAAGGATTGATTTAATTATTTGTCAAAAAAAAAAAGATTGATTTAATTATGAATAAATTTTGCAAAAATTGTACAAAACCAAAAATGGCAGTAAGTAAAAAATTATATATGTGAAAGGATTATTGCTATACTTTTTTTTGAATAAAGGATTATTACTATTTGTTTACCGAGACTGAAAACAAAACATGACATATTTAAACGTGAAAAATATATGTTTTTACATAGGTTTTTTTTTTTAAAGATGTTTTTACATAGATTGTCACGATTATTTATCTTAAAACATGTACCAATATGGTACGTACTCCAAAAAAAAAAACCAATCGTAAAACTTATTTTCTAAAGAATGATCGATGTAGCAAGTAGCTTTTTACTACCTAAAACAAACCTCACACCTTTTTCCGCTAAATAAGTTTACAACAATGGGAAAAAAGATGTTCTTGTTTTCTCTCATGTTTTTTCAAGTTTCTAGTCTCAACCCTTTTTCCACACTATTTAAAAAGTTTTATTTGACATGAGAGGATCCTTATCTCATATTAACCAGCATCCAAACTTTTTTTTGGTGTAAATGGAATATTAGACTGCATTTACTTTCTGAAAACATTTTAAGTTTTTGATTTTTAAGAAAAAACTTTCGTCTGTCTCAGTCTTCTTCTTCAAAAAAAATGTTTTTGATATTTAAGGTTTGTGCTCAAGAGAAAACGAAACACAAGTTAAGACAAATATATTTGTCGAAAATAATAAAAACAATGTTTTGGCATTTTCAAACTTATCGAAAATGTTTGATCTATTTTAAAAATTGTAAAAAAAAGAAATCGTAAGTTTTTTTTTTATCTATATTCTATCATATGTTTTGGTTTAAGTAAAAAGGAAAGCATGCATGAAACATTAGAACTAAACTAAATCTGCAACGAAGCACTATTGGTTTTACATCAAATCATTAATATCTGATTTAAAGAGCTCCTACTGAATTTTTAAGAGTTCTGTTACGAATCTAAATAATTTTTAAGTGATGAAATATCTTTTAAGCCGTTTTAACACAGATTGAATAGCAAATTGAATGTTTTTTTTTAATTTCGTTTGCACACTTTTTCTTTTTGTGTATATACTAGTCTTGTCTTCTCATTGTTATATCTCTTGAATCTTTATAACGAAGCAATATCTTTGCACGTCGCTAAATTCCAGGGAATTGCAACTTCTTTATACAGCAAGATCAAAGACAAATTATCTTTGTCACTCCCCAACCAACCCGGAATAGTTTTCTTAACCCCACTTGTTCCCCACTTCTTAAACTTCATATGTTTTTGTTTACCTTTTTGTAAAAGCTGTTTGTCAAGTTATTGTGGTAAAATAAATGTAGCTATATTCACTTCTAGTTCTTTAAATTTTAGGGTTTTTTTTTTCCGATTGTAGTTCAATCTTAATTAGTACAATAATTTTATGTGAATTAAGGACTAATTTTGTACGGTAAGTTGGAAGGGTTTTTTTTTATTTTTTGTTGTGGTCGGGGTTTGAACCCCGACCTTGCATATTTTATGCATTGTCCATACCAACTGAGCTAAGCTCACGAGGACAGTAAGTTGGAAGGTTTAATAAAGCATGATTAACCTCTTAACAAAAAAAGAATCATGATTAACAATAGTAGTAATACATATGTATGGGAGCCAAATTTGTAACTTGATTTTAAGGTGTACAATAGCTTCTTATTTATGTTTTGAGCAATTCGGGGGCTTAAAAAGCAACCATGCAACAAGTGTGGAAATTGGAAGTTAAAAAACTAAACACCAAGTCGCATGTTAGGTAAAACTAGTGTTGTGTGAATTGAAAATAAGAATGCATTCTCCAAATATTGTGTGAATTTAAATTCTAAACATCAGTTCCTTATAAATAAACGTTTTTGGGTAATGCCACTAAACACCCAAAAATTGTGTGAATTTCACTTTTAAACAACAGTTCCTTGTAGATAAACGGTTTTGAGCAATGCCACTAAACACCAAATTGGTTGAAAATTCTTTTTTCAAAAATAGAATTTAAAAATAAAAAATACAACGATTTAAAAATTCAAAACCAATAGCAACCCCGACTTTGTGCCCCTCTTTAGGAGTTTGTGCCCCGAGTTTGTAACCCACGTGGGTTGGTTTGGTGGTATTAGCTTGAGACTTTGGAGTGTGCTCTTCTTCAACGACTCGGGTTCTATTGCAAATTTTTAAAAAATAAATAAATTCCTCATAAAAAAGTAAAATAAAAGGAAGAGTATTGATCCTCCAGTGAGTCTTATGGACCAAGGCTTACTCTGGTTATTTTGTTGATAGTGTGAGGCCCATTATAATCGACCAATAAAAAAAACTATTACTTTTTCCATTCTATCCGTTTCTCACATGCCCTATTTTTTTCCTTTTAAAAATACCTTTGTTCGGATTATATAATACAAAATAGATTGATAATTATTTTCGGATTATATAATCCAAAATATGTGTTGCCCTAGAATTTTAAAGAAACAGTGGCGTATATTATTTCAATGACATAATTATAAATGACAAAAACATAAAATAAATGTAAATATAAACAAAATTAAAGGGACAAATATGATACAAATTCTCATTTTATTAATTTATCAATACATTTACAATAAAGTTGAAGCTTAAAACTTATTACATAAAATACTCAAACACCTAATGCTAATCTATTAAAAACCTAAAGCAAAATTTGTGGTGCAAGAAGATGGGCGAAGATGGAGGGGGAAGGAGAAAGAGATGGAGGGGAGGGGGGTTAGGGTAAGGTTTGTTTCCTTTCTATGGAGAAAGAGACCTTGATGTTAACCTTACACCCAAACAGACCAACCTCACACCCAGACAGACTGCACTTCTTTGCAGTGTGGCACCATCCCGATTGACCGTTCATACAATCCCTGAATTTTCAAAGTAGCCTTTTTGTATGCAAGGCTAACAATGGAAACACATTGTTGTAGAAGAAAGGAGGAGGAGAAATTGTGAGATGATGGTGTGAAATTGTGAAGGATTGAAGGGTATTTATATGAGAAATTTGTGAAGAATGAGTTGCATAGAGTGTAATGATTCATAATTATGGGTCAAAAAATGCATTCAAAGGACCTGACCAGCTATTAAAGCTGGTAAAACCCTTTGAAGAACATGTTTTATGAGTTACTCTTGTTGAGAAAGTAACCATCCAACACTCTGAGCTCATTCGGATTATACAATCCAAAAATGTTCCAGATATGTTCGGATTATGCAATTCAAAATGCTTCAATAATGTTTCAAACTTCATACTTTGTAAGGTGAGGGATATTTCAAATTATACAATCCAAAACTATTATTTACAGAATTGTTTGTGCGGTCCATATTGCACCAACAATATGTGGTCCACGACGCCCTAAAATTCTATAAATTAGTGTGCCAGTTTTAATAAGCATGAATACACACCAAAAAAATCATGGGCATTTTTGTCATTGATCCAAACACCAAGCTATCTGCAGTTTACTACAACAGAGGAAAACCACCCCATTTGTTTAGGATGGGCACTAATGTCACGCTCTTCGGGTTGAAGGAACAGCTGGATCAAATCAACCGTCAACTCAACCACAGAGACACAAGAAGGATGGATAGTGTTGAGTATCAACGTCCATCGATCGAATCAATCGAATTGTCTGGTTCAAGCAGATGAAGCTAAAAAATGACGATGACATGAGAACCATGTTCTTGATATTTGGTCAGTATAGTACTAAAGGACCGATCAAGTTGGACGCTTCGTTGGTCAGATCTGTTGAAGAAATTCAGAAAAGTTTGATCTGGCATAGGAACTACAAAGAGATCAAGGCTCTTCTAGAGGAACCAGACAAAGAAATTAGTTTAACTGATCTGTGATATTTTATGTTTTATTTTATTACGTGCTTTATGTTGTTTAATTATGTCTTTTATGTATTTGAAATTGATATATTTAATGTACGCCACTGAAATTAAATTCTCTGTGTTAAAATTCTCTTCATCGCACATTTCAGTTTATGTCACGTGTTTGTGCTCGTTAATTATAGAAGAAGATAAATGTGTAAAACGAAGGTACACATAGAAAAGATACCATGATATATAGGGTGCAATTCATGTTCAAATTCTATAATTCAAACCAGCACAGGTGTTTTGTGTGGTGCACATTGCACTAACAGTTTCTGTTGTCTACGACGCACATAAACTTCTATAAATAAGTGTGTTTAGTTCATTTGCTGTAAAACACAACAAAAAACTCTGGAAAATCTTCCGAAAGATATGAACACCAGGAGATTGCCATGAGTTAAATCTTGCTGCCTTAACAATATGAACATGTCAGTTGGCAAGACAAGGTGATCTAACTCAAAACAATCATCTTGAAACATTTTGCCTTTCATCATTATGCTGCACATCTAACTCTGAAGAGGTTCTTGTGAACTTGATCCAGTTAACCTGCCGATTGAAATATGTCAGTTGGCAGGCCAATTGGATCAAGTACAAAAACACCTCTTCGAACACCTTTTCAAAAGTTTTACCACTTCTGTTATTATGTTGTTTTAAGTCATTTAATTGTGTTTTGTACCTTTTTTTTTTCTTTTCCTATATCATTCGCCATGAAAACCCTCCAAAAATCAATGATAAGCACAGTATGGGGCTGTTTGTATTATACAATCAGAAAATATTTAGACAGTTTCAGATTATATAATATGAACCCTCTCATACTGTGTGGACTGTGGCGTTTCACCAAAAGTTTGGACGGGTGTTTAATGCATTTTTGGTCGGTTGGAGCACTGAAAATGTTTCCTTTGACTGTATTTAAAGTCTAGGATAGGTTTATGGCTATAAATAGTCTTGCATGCTTCAACAATTTCATTCATTCTTCGCTTCCCATCATTTCTTACTTTTTCTTTCTCTTTTTTTAGTTTTATAAGAGTGTTTATGATATCATGGTCATTGCTGACCGCTCATACGATCCTTGCAATTACTTTGCAGTTTATGCAGGGATTGTACGACAGTCAGCAGAGACATTTGATATCAAATACAACATAGAATCTTTGTATTTTGCTTTGTTTCGGATTCTAAAATCCGAAAATACCTAACAATTTGTTTAATCAGAACATAGTGTATTTTTGAAAGAAAAAAAAAAGCGCGGGAATATGATAAGGTAGGAAAAGTAATAGTAAAAAAAATACATGTAAAAAAACTTGGTGGATAAGCAAAATTAAGGAGAATATAAAACAAGGGTTTAACGATTTACTTGATTTTAGAGAAGATAAAAATTTCAAACCAATCAAAAATAGTATTGGGTTTGGTTTTAACAATATTTACATACGAAACTAAACCAAACCAAGCTAATAAAGAAAAAGTTAGTTTTATTTGATTTAATCTAGTTTGACATTTTTACAAATTTAAGAAACTTATTTTAATAATCTTAAAAGAATTAATTTTTTGTCAAACACCATAGATTTTTTATATCATTAAAATAAGTATATAAACTATAATAAAAAAAGTTTACATGCTTAAAAAATAAATGAACACATTTTTTAATATAAAACTTGTTTTGTGTCAAGAAAAATATAAAATTTGTTAGGATTTGATCGGTTAAGCTAATTGTTCAATTAGTTTGTTAAGTGATTAGTTTGTTAGATTGCTAGTTAGATGTGCAAGTTAGTTATATTAGAGTTACACTTGTAATCTAACCTATAAAAGTCATTTCTTTGTGAATAAGAATCATAAGAGCATAAGTTTACTTGAGTTGGTTTAGTGATGTTGGTTTAAGATCTTAAAGTGTGTTCCTTTCAAAGTTTATGTTTGATTATCTCGAGTGTCAATTTCGGTGAGTTAATTTAACTTCTTAA
>Ga0228711_1005505_pt1 | contig 19249 bp, 9 predicted proteins | sample MedpolnodulmetaG_2_FD_177996 | JGI IMG/M metagenome (GOLD analysis project Ga0228711, IMG submission 177996) | Root nodule microbial communities from Medicago polymorpha collected in Santa Monica, California, United States - brown nodules | ecosystem: Host-associated > Plants > Roots > Nodule...
TTTGTTGAGAGGATTCAATATTGTTGCTTGCATAATTATATACTTTTTAAAAAAAAAATCAAAATGGAATATATTAACAACGACATTGGAGACCCCTCAGTATAAGGTGTACCAGAGGGACCAACCTAGAAAACAATCAGTCACAAAGTATAATTACAAAAATAAGGTCAGTTGATACCCATACAAGATAAAGGGTCCGACCACCAATTCTGAGAACCGTACACAAAAGTTGTTTTATTGGCCTTTAACCACCACAAAGAATGATATTTCACTTTTTCTAAGAGCTGGTCTATAGGTGTTTCAATGTTATTGAACAATCTGTTGTTTCTTTCATTCCACACCAGCCAAACACAAAGGAGCCAGAGTAATTGAATGAACGATCGTCGCGCCTTTGAATGACCTGTATAATGAATAAATTGATGAAAATGGTCACTAATATTTTGAGTATCTGCTCCATACACGCCAATCCAAGACCTAATGTGCTGCCATAACGAACCAAAAACAGCACAATGAAGGAACAAATGTGATGCAGATTCATCATTGCCGCACCCCGAAACGCACAAAGTGTTTGTGGCTTGAAGAATGTCGCGCCTTTGGAGGTTGAGTTTCGTTGGAAGTCTGTTCTTCAGTAATCTCCAGGCAACAATGCACAATTATATTTTTAAATTAGCTCCATATGAACTATTCATTTAGTGTTACGATGAATATTTTTAAAATATTAAATTTTTTATTATAAACAATTAAAAATATTAATGATCAAAGTTGTATATTAGCGTGTGTCAAATGATTGATTGTAATGTGTATTTAAAAACAAATGAAGTAATATACACAAAAGGATTTTTAATTGAAAAAGGGAGGTGATAAGTATTTAATTTTCTAACTTATCTAGTGAAAACACAAAGTGCCATGTGACCTTAGAGAAAGGGAAAAAATAAATTAAAATATTGAAACTCCTCTAGTTGACTTTGGTTTGTAGCTAGCATTGACTACTACATGATTATTATAATAAAGCAAGTAAAAGAGTTAGGTGACTCAGCAAAGGTAGATATAAATGTGATTAAGAATAAAGGCCTTCTTTTTCTTCAAAGTCATGGAGAGTATATAAGCAATCACATGCATTGATACTATTTGAAACCTTTCTCTCTCAATTTTAGCCTAAAGAAAAATAAAAGAGTGATCAAGTAGTAGTGAGAGTTTTGAGGTTGAAATTTGGAGTGAAAAAAGAATCCATGGGAAGACCTCCTTGTTGTGAAAAAGTTGGCATCAAGAAAGGTCCATGGACACCTGAAGAAGATATCATCCTTGTTTCTTACATCCAAGAACATGGTCCAGGAAATTGGAGAACAGTTCCTACTAATACAGGTATATATATGGAACAATCAATATATATATAATTTATATCCCAAACATATATATTCTAAATTATTTTCTTATTTTGTTTAGTAATTAAGCTTCTCTCAAAGGTATGTTAACATCTAGTGCTTAATATATTTAGGACTATATATGGCAAATATTGATTAATTATGTATGATAATTTTTTCTTTTGATCTATGTATATGTTTTTGTTTTGAAAGAATTTGTATAAAATTGATATATAATTAAATTGTTGGATAAAAAAGGGTTGTCAAGGTGCAGCAAAAGTTGCAGGCTTAGATGGACAAATTACCTGAGGCCAGGAATCAAGAGAGGAAACTTCACTCCTCATGAAGAAGGAATGATTATTCATTTGCAAGCTCTTCTTGGTAACAAGTAATAATCTTCACATCTCATAATTATAATTCTCTTCACTCAAAAATTAAAATGGAGAAAAAAAAAATTTAAACCTTGCCGTGATGATGATGAAATTAAACAACAAATGATATATATGAATTAATTAAATTTTGTATCCTAGTTTTACATTAATTTTGATTGAATGTTACATAAAAAAATATTATGAATTATTTTTATTTATTATGATGAAAATGATGTGTATATGAATTAATTAAATTTGTTGAGCAGATGGGCAGCCATAGCTTCATACCTTCCTCAAAGAACAGATAATGATATAAAGAATTATTGGAACACACATCTAAAGAAAAAGCTCAACAAATTTCATGCAGCTTTAGATCCATCAAACTCAACATCAACAACCTATCTATCCAAGAGTTTTAGTGACAGAAGTTTAGATATCAACAACAATCATACTTCATCTCTTAAGATTAATACTCAAAATTCTCATCAATCTTCTTCTTCAACCTATGCTTCAAGCACTGAGAATATTTCAAGGCTCTTAGAAGGTTGGATGAGATCTTCTCCAAATTCACAAATCAAAGGAAATTATCAATATGGTCATCAAGAGTTTCAAAGCATTAATGATGATATTATTGATGATAATAATGAGTTTGAAAATGATGGGAAATTATTAGTGAAGTCTGCTTCAGTTCCAGCTGATTTAAACCTTGAAATCCATCATCATCATCACAAAATTACCACCAAAGGTGAATTATTACAAGATGGTGGAGTTTCACATGATCAAGAGTTTGATTCTATTCTTTCATTTGAGAATCTTAACAATGGTGCTGCTTGGGACAAGTCAACTTGTGATTCTATGCCTGAAAAGTGTTCAGCTTCTTCTTCTTCTTCTCATCACAAGAATATTAAGAATTTATGTGCAGCTCCTCCTCCTTTGTCATTTCTTGAGAAATGGTTATTGGATGAAAATGTTGGTCATGTGGAGGAAATGATGGAATTATCTCCGATGTTCTAACTTGGAAGGAAAAAAAAAATCATCAAATAAACCCTTAAGTTTGGGATTTCATGAAAATTATTCAAATGATATGGTATATCATGATAAATTCAGAGGAAAGCAAGATAAAATATTCTCTGATTATAAGACTAGGGTTTAATTTTTATTTTACATGGGTTGAGGAATCCTAGAAGTTAGGATCTCTTTCAACTTGTAACTTGAATTGTTTAATTACATGTTTTTAATTATTTTAATTACTATAAGCTTAACTAGTGCATGTCGTTGCTCTTTACCTTGTAGAAAAACTACAAATGTTAACTTTGAGCCTAAATAGTAATGAATACAATAATAGTTATGATATCAAAAGATTTAACAAAATGTTATTGTGCCTACTCATCTACTATATATGAATTAAATTCATAAAATATTTGCATGAAGGATAACTTTTCAAGCTTATTAGTTTATTTTGTTTTTCATTTTACCTTTTTCGTTTCTATGATGGCTAGGGTATGGATCAGTTTATATTGATCCGTACTAAGAAGGAAAAATGGAAGATAAATAATGAAAGACAATTCATTGGAGCATGATTCAAATGCATCATACTCTACTAATATTATCGCACCCATAAAAATATACTCTACTATTAGTATTAATTAGCATATATATTAGCTCAATTGTCATTAATAATTGATGTAGAGAGGAAATTATGACGTGACAATGGTGTCCAAGTGTACAAGTTAATGCACACACAAATTATTTTTTGATGTATATCTAAAAAGGTTTCTTTGATATTGCCGCCAGTAAACGTTACTGGCTTAACTTTTCATGCTATTAGGCAAATTCATAATTGAATTATTAATTACTACTAAATTAGTCGAATACATCAAAATGAAAAACATGCCATTTTTTTATCATCATTGTAAAAAATTTCTATCAATAATTTAGACAAACTAATGAAGGACATTTTAAATTTAGCCAATATGAGGGATATATATGCAATACCATTTGGAATCTAATTAAGACTCATCAAACTATTTTTAGGTAAGATCCAAAGAACCGACATTTATTTTTCTTATATGAGATGGGAACATAGTGTATTTTACTTAAGTTATTAAGCATGTAATTAAAATCAGCTATCTGAAAGTGGAAGAATTTCTATATATATAACTCATGAGTGAAATAATAGAATGCTATCACGAAAGTCTTGCTAGCAAATAAGGTAAAATAGGTGGCTGAAACTCCTTTCTTTCTGGAAAAATATTTCGTATGGGAAGCATGTGAATTCTATTTACCTTTCGGTGTGTGAAAAGCTGGCCAGCATTGATAATATCATGGATGCCATATATGTATATAAATTTGAATTCACATGATATATGAAACCAATGGTGCATGCAAGCTGGACCAATTATATCACGCCATGATGAACATATGTTATCTTAATTAAGAATTAAGATAATTACATACAAAACTTTATAATAAATTTTAATTAAAGCAAGGTACTAGGCTATGTTTTACTCTAATAATAAACTCTAATAAATTAATAATACTAGGTATACTTTAGTAAAAAAAAACTCGAGTAAATAGTTGTTAATGTGTGTAACATTTTAAACAAGTTAGAAAACCCGATATTTTAAAACTGAGGTACTAGTACTATCGTAGGAGATAAATTGAGTAGGTCATAATAATGCTACGTAAACAATGAAATTTAAAGTTATTCAGATCAATAATAAGAGCCTCTTAAGAGCAATAATTTGATGTTAAATTTGTGGATAGCCTACCTTGACTTTAAGACAATATTTATTGCAGCGGCTTTGGGACTAGATACGGCATGTTGTGATTGGCAGTGTGGATAACTAAAGATGAGGTGCATCATTAAATTGTTACTACTATTCTCTCTGTATTATTACGTGTTTAATCTTTGTATCTAAATAACCTTTCAAAAAACCCTTTAGTCTCTAAATAAGGTTAAGATTCTCTTAATTTCTCAAAACAAATATATTTAATTCCTCCCTAATTATAAGATGGGTAGTGTTAACTTGTGCTCTAAGGGCACATGTTAAGAAACTCAAAAGAAGAAATATTTTCTAAAATTTTGTACATTCAATTCATTAAAAAATTAAAGATTAAATGAAATACACATATTTCAATAAGTTATTTCTACTTTTGATTCATTAACTTGTGCCCTTGTGCCTTCAGGGCACAAGTTAACATTTCCCTTATAAGATTATTTATTTAAAAAGTTGTGTCCTTACTCCTTAAATATAAGCCACTTTACAAATGTTTAGATGCGGTTTACAAATATATCCCTTATTAATATTATCAATGTATCTTGGAATATGAAAAATTAAATTTTGAATATATTTATGTACAAAAGATAATTTGCTAATAATTACACGTATTTGAGACAAATTTATTACTTGAACAACTTTTCTAAAGTATAGAGGATGTAGACGATTTCATTTGTATTTCGTAGAATTTTTAGGACATTGAAATTATATTTTTCACAATTTTAGTATTTAAGGTGACATTAAATAAATGACTTTTAATTAAATCCAAATGTGAAAAAAATTGTTTTTCCCCTCCAAATCTCCCCATTTTGGATAAGAGCAAAATTGGCTTTTGGATGGATTTCGCTCCCTTCTTGTCCTAATAATTGAACCAAACATTTCAAACTTAATAAAATAATTGCTCATCTATACTCACCGCCATTACCTCCAACTAAATACACCCTAAATAAAAGACATGTTGAATAAATAACGAGAATTAAAAAGTTTGTAGTAGTGTTAAATTTATTGATGATTATTATTATTTTAAAAATTAACCTTAAGGAGAGAGAATTAATTTGTGCTTCGCTCATAATTTTTATTACAAGTTTTTTTTTTGAACAAACTAAAATGAGATATATTATAAACAACAATGATTCACCCCACACAAGATGTGCAAAAGGCAAACCACCCAAGAGTATTTACAAGATCAAGGTGGCAACAACAAGGAAGCACCACCAAAACAAATAATAAAATTACAAGTGGACACCCATGGAAAGGAGCAGATGTTTCCACCAATCATGATAACTATAGCTGAAAGTCACCTGATTTGATTTCAACCATAAAAATGAGTTCAGTTTAACCTGCTCAACAAGGATAGAAGAATTAGAAGCCGTATTTTGGAAGACACAGTTATTCCTTTCCTTCCATGACACCCAAACAGAGGTAACCCAAATAATTCTCAGGAATGAATGAGTGAATCTAGGCAGACCCGCCATAGTAGTAAATTGATTGAAATGTTGTCTGATGTCACCAGAGGAAACCGAAGAAATACTTAATCAATGCCAGACATGGGACCAAAGGGAGCTGAATATGTTACATACTATAAACAGATGTGTTGCCGTTTCCAAATCTCCACAACCTAAAACGCACGCCGTGTCAGTAGGTTGAAGGACATGCCGCCACACCAGATTGTCTTTTGTGAGAAGTTTGTTGCGAAGAAGGCGTCACACAAAGAAAGACATTATTACAAATTACATTAAAAGATATAATATAATTAAGAGTATGATAATAAAGAAATAATAAATACAGTTGAAAATTTATAAGAGGTTTTACAATAAACCATAAAGTAATGGAACCTAGATATATTTTATTCAATTAAAAAGTAAATGTTAAAAGAGATCGTTAAAGCGAGTCTTTTAACACATTTTCTTATCAAGAAATTATTTAGTTGTGCTTATTTTTATTGTACAATAGTACTAATATGTTAACATTAAAATGGTAACATCAATTAGAGTTGTTGAAGAGTAATATATAATGAAGTTTTTATTTTCTTTTTTCAAATACAAAATAAATATACATTCTTTATAGTTACATCAACTTAAAGTATGTTGTGTAAACGTGAACATTTCCGGCAAATGTCCGCATTAAATACTTTAAGTTGATGTAAGCGAAAATAGTCAAATTTTGACAGGAAACGTGAACATTTATAGTAAATACTCATTTTTCTTAAAAAAAAAAAAGAAAACAGAGAGTAATTCCACGCATCACAATTTTCACGTGACCAAATTTAGTCTTCCAACAAAATATAATTTCCAAGTTAGTCTATGACATTTTCATATTAGAATAAATTAGTCTCTTCATAATAAATTAGAGATTAATTTATCCTCCGTATAAAAATATCAGTGACTAATATTGATATTATTTTTATGAACTAAATTGAGAAAAAAAAATCTTGACAAATTAAATTGAATCTTTACCCAACAATTATTTGCGGTGTACTAATAAGTGGTGGCCTAGTATATCTTTTTCTTCTAATGACGTCACTTTTGCAACTACGACTAACAAGACACTCCATGACAAACTAAACTTTTAAAAGCAATACACATTCCTTCTCCATGCAAAAATATTTATATAGTGAAATATAATTACATTTTTTTTGTGGAGAGTGAAATATAATTACATGTCCAGTTAAACTGTTTTCATCGGTAAAAAAAATTGAGTATGGTTTATGCAGTTTACAACATTCACACTTTCTTCTATATACCAACTATTTGTGTGCTAGATCACGTAATATGTCTGTCTATATTTGTTTACACAATTAGTGCATATTAATTAAATTCATTAAGAGTGACTACATTATTAGATTCTTTATTTAGCAAAAAGGAATAGCATATAGGAAATGAAGAAAATTTGGATATCCTGTGAGTCTATTATATGAAGGACGTACAGAGAAAGCATGTGAATGAACTAAAAAGTGAAAAAGTGAAAAGTGGAAGTAATAACGGCAAATAAATGAATATGTAGGGTTGTGGTGGAGGAGTGTTGGAACATTTATGTTATTGTGATTGAATATGGCCCATAGTATAGGCCACAACTTTTCTCATATTGCCAACTTTTCTGGGTAATAAAAAGTGGGGTTCCCTAATTTGATGCCCTAATAAAATCTTGTTTTCGTCTATTTTTCCTTTCCTTTATTGATTGATGTTAAATTTGCTCTATCTCCTATGTGGTGGAATATTTATTCACTCTGACTTATTCTGATACATCCATTAATATTAATAATGTAGCCAATTCACAAATTGTGACGGTGACATTCAACACATTTCACCCTCTTATTTGGCTTCTTTTACCTCATTCCGCGTTTGTACGGTACCACCTTTAGATTTTCTCCATTTATTTATGTGAAATGTTAAAAAGAAAACCCTAGAACATTTGATAAAGAAATTAAAATAGAAATATTCTCTTGAAAAATGGTTAGAAAGTGTATATATTCAACTTTTCAAATGTTTAATAATTGTTGTTTTGAAGGTAAAGATTCTATTTTTTGCTTTCTTAAGAATAAAGACTCTTGTTAGCAATATCTTTTATTTATTTTTTTAATTTTTGTGTTACCCCTTTGATTTTTAGGAAAATGAGTCTTAATAATCCAAAGTTTGAACGGAGGTAAATCAAGTAGGACAAAAAATTGTTATATATAAGAGTGAAACTCAAGTTCTCTTATGGCTCCGTTGAGAGTTTTGAGGGGAGAACTTGTAAAAAAAGGAAGGAAGAAGTGAAAAGAATGAAGAGCTTTCAGAGATGAGGACTTTGAGGTGTTAAGTTTTCTTCATAATACAAAATCCTCTTATTTTGAGGAACTAAAAAAATTGTATTGGAGAAGGAGTTTAGAGGTTTTTGGAGGATTTGGATATGTTTTCTAAATTCAATCTACAGTAGAAACTCTATAAATTAATAATGTCAGGACCGGAGAAATTTATTAATTTAGAGAGTTATTAATTTATCGATAAATTAATAATTATTAATTTAAAGAGTTTTTAAGTAATTATACAGTACATACCAAACAAAAAGGCAAATTAGTATATGCCTCTTAGAATTACGTTGCAGCGAACCTTGGGACTCAACGTAAATTAGTAACTACTGTGTTCACATGCATTGGAAAAATACAATACAAAAATACAACACCTGAGCTATTGGATGCAATAAGAAAAGTTAGAGATGAGCTCCAACCAGACTTGAACTTTAAAGAAAAATAGACAACTATTGAATCATATTTCAATAGTTTAATATTTTTTTTTTCAGTTTCTATGAATTATTAATTTATGATTTTCTTGGGACCGAAATTATAAAGGGATCTCCCGAAAAATTATTATCTTATTATTTTATCAAGTTTTTCAATTTTTTACATTGGCCCAAGTCGGGACCGGACAAATTTATTATTTTAGAGAGTTTATTAATTTACCGAGTATTAATTTAAAGAGTTTCTACTGTATTTCCCCGACCTCTGAATATTAAATAGTGAATAAAATATGTATAATATGGTATTTCCCCAACCTCTGCATATATAACGCGCGATGTTCATACCAACTGAGTTATATTCACAAGGCCATGCGAGAACATTTTTATTAACAAAAAAGAAGCAACTTTATTTTGATTAAATGGTTAGAAAAAATGTAAGGGTTAAATAAGTTTTTTGTCCTTATAAATATAGCGAATTTTGATTTTAGTCCCTAAAAAATTAAACTGATTGTTTTCATCCTCACAAATTTTTTTATTTTGTTTTTCGTCCTTAATGGCCATTTTATGTTCATATAAATGGCAAAATTATAACTCTTTTATGTTCAAATTGTATCCATGTTATGTCCGTTTATTATATTCGACATTTATATATTCATATTATGTTCAAAAAATGTCAAAAACACGTTAAAATTATATCCATTAAGGACCAAAAACAAAATAAAAAATTTTGTGAGGATGAGAACATTCAGTTTAATTTTATAGGGACTAAAATCAAAATTCGTTATATCTATAGGGACGAAAAACTTATTAGTACTAAATCAAACATAATTATTTCACTATCAATTTGAATACACAATTAACCTCAATCCCTTTTTTTATTTTGCTAGAATTTGTCAGATGCAACTTAATCAAAGGTCCTGGATTTGAATCCAACCCTGGGTCTAGGAATGCCAGCAGGATACGCGGTTAAAAAAAAAAGTCTTAAGCAATATCATCTCACTGTTACAGTCAATTAATAACAACAGCAACAGTTAAACCATCCGAAATCAAGACATTCTAAAACATTCTTCATCTCACTGCTCACAGAAACTAAATAAGCAAGAACCCCCCAAAAGGTCACTAAATGTATATACAAAAAAAGAATAGACAGATAAGATAAGACATGTGCTCAAAAAAAAAGTTAAAGACATGATGAGCTCTTTTGAAACATGTCTCCCACTGTGACACAGTACACTTCATCATAAATCAGTTACAAATTAGGGGTCCCTTGCATTCATCATTTGTCCATCATATTCAGAACATTGTTTCAAGCAGTTTTGGTGAAGATAAAGCTGCTACACAATTGAGCTACATAAAAAAAAAATTAAAACTACTCATTATGATCATCTTGAAAGTTATGTTACAAAGTTAATAGGTTTATTTTATACAAAATATCAATATGTATAGAAACAAGATTTGAAAACATAAAACCTCTTTCTGACATACCTTGTTTTGTGTGTACTTCTTGCGGATGGCGGTTAAAGGGCAGTCTTCATTACTATTCAGTTGTAGATCTTGTAATGCAAGAACTGTAGCTTTCAAATCTGATGCTTTGTAAGAGGTATAGTGTTCAAGAGTTGGATTCTGCAAAAAAGTTAAAAACAGAAGTAGAAATTAAGGTTGTGTTTTCTTTGAGTAATTTCATATGTAAGGAACACATGAAAGAAAAGAACTAACCCATGGGTGGCTTGACTGATCTAATGTCCATCGTGCGAGAAACACGGCAGATGCAGCAATCCTAGAAGGAAGGAAATTTAAGAAACCATAGTTCATCAGTGTTAGTTCAGCCAGGTAATTTGCCAAGTACTCCAACTCAATGCTAGGTCTCTGCATGTTTTATTCAATTGGTAAGTGATTAGTAATGCTCAATACAAATCTGGCATGTCATGGAATAAGCAGCATTGTCCCAGATCGATCTTTTTACCTTGTAGGAAGCTTGTGCTGCTCGAAGAAACCTCCTACAAAACCAAGAACGTACTAAGATAATTGCAAGAGGATCTCAAAATTACACATATTTTTGTAAAGACTACTAAATGGTAGAAGAAAGGTTGACAAGAAGCACCTGAGGAAAGTTTTGGTAGTAGGAGCAAATAGTTGATATGAAGAGGACTTCAGCACTAGAGATTCCAGTTTTACTACCTGTCAATCAATACATTGAATATTCTGATAAGAATGAGAAGTTTCAAACCACATACTCTGATATTACAAAACAGCATATATATTGTCATAAATTGTTAAGAATCATTTTCAAGACCCTAAATGAAATCTAATGACTAGAGGATATATTATTTGTGCTTGAGATTCTACGTTCTCGTGTTGTTATATCCATATGAAACTGCAACTTTCAGTTTTGATGTATACTTTACTTGGCACTTTAGTATTAATCATTTAAGCACTAATCATTCATTGTTGAAAGAGTAAGACTTACCTCCTCTTTTGTGTATGTGTTATCTGTGATGAAGCAGAAGTCTTCAATACGAGGGGCGTTAACTTCTTCGTATTTTCTTCAATCACATGAAAGAAGACAAATGAGCATTACTAAACATAATGGAACACAAGAGGCCAACTTCCCTGAAGTTGAGAACTTACGAGGCAATTAGCATGCAAGTAATGCCCAGCAGCTGAAGTCTCTCTCTTTCAATACAATTTTTGGAGAGAAACCAATCAATGAGATATACAGCGAGGTAAAGAGTGTTTGCTTGCAATTTGTATCCCTCAGAAACCTGCACATGAATTCAGCACATGGGAAATCAATGCAGTATTCATATTTAATCAACTTACATAATATTATACATCTAGGTTATAGTATCTAATAAACATTAATATCAATCTCTTTAGTACTTTGAAAAGTAGCTCAAAAGAAATATACATCAATGTAAGAAAGAAATCAGAAGAAGCAGCTTCACAAACTCAATATAGTTCATATTGTTCAGCAAAACTTGGAAGTTTGATTATGCAGTTACAACATGATTATGAGAAAGTCGAATAATGCGAACCTCAACAAGCCAATCAACCAGTATCGCACGCATGCTTGGAGTGATATCTTGCTGTACTGTTTCCATGAAGTTAGGATAAGGCCTTCTTGACAGCTGAAAAAATGAAATGTTAGACAAACAACTTAGCATAAAAGGAAAAATCTAAGAGAAACTGCTGGCAGAAAGACTAAGTATTAAATCATGCTTCAGTTGAATATTTGATTCACCCATTACCATGCATTTTATAGGGTTCATAACTATGTGCCTTAAATCAACATTGGTAGAGACAATAATGACAGGGCATTAACGAGACAAACCTCAGCAACACGCAAGTGGTCATATACATCAGCAGCATAGTGGCTGCATAGTTGAGGATCTTCAAAATCAGTGTCTATGTCAGCGACATCTGGAAGCTTTGATACATCCAAAAGTTCAGAAATGTTGCATTTCTTGGCTGCAACAATTTGTGAAGCTGAGACCAAAAATAACCACGACTAAGTTACATCGACTAACTAATATGTGATTTATTTTATCTTGTTCGTCAACAGATTTCTTTTATAGTAGTACTAAAGCAATGCATAGACAATGTACTACAAAAATAGAGGAAAACCTTTCTTTTGAGAACTCGAAGGCCAAGCAGATATTCTAGACGTCTGGCTCTGAAGCAGATCATTGTCTGTGCCACACTGGTTGGCACTAATCCTAAGAGGTGCATTGTCTTCCAAATCATATAAGCACCTGACATCTTCAGATGATCTAAGCCGCATTTCCATTGAACTCACCGGTTTTGAGTCAGCTATGAACGGTGGTAGCTCAGCAGCTGATGGAACCTCATTTGAAATGTCAGGTTGAGCAGGCTTAGCCACCTTCCTTTTCTTAGCCTGGCAGACATAATAGTAACAGGATAAGTCTTCGAATATTAGTATGCACAGTTATGAATCCTTCAATACATTTCAAGACCAAAACAAGAAGAACCATTTGATATTGGATATATGCAACCTGAATTTCAGTTGGATTTAAGCAACTCCTTTTTGTATTTTCGCCACAATTGTTAGTAACATCTTGAAGAATTGCCCTCTTTTTATGAGGAAGATATGTAACATCTGAAACTGCTCTTTTTGAATTGGCTCTTAGGGGATGCTTCTGATCCTGAGTTCCTGGTGCTACCTCCTTCAATGGTGGTAACTGTCCAGTTGTACTTAAAGCCACAGCTCGAGCACGAGTCAATCGACTTGGAACCTCTCCAGCTTTCAAAGTTACATTATTCCTCATCTCTACAAGATCCAAAAATCCAAAAGAACTTTGGATACTAAATCTTGTTGCTTAAATTCTGTAACACAAGAGAAAATCATGAAACTTGAAAACAAAAGTATACATAACTAAATTTAAACACAAAAGAATGTAAAGGAAGCAAAAACAATAAAATTTAACAAAGAAAATTAAAAATTAAATATAAAAGGGACATTTTTATGTTACTATCTGCAATCAGTGACAACATTTTTAAGCTGATCAACAACCCAACAATAGTAACATCAAAGAAACACACTATCCTTAATGCATTCATCAATTTTAATAATAACCTTGATGTTTGAAGCAATCACAATGCAAAACCTTGTTTCCAAATGCACATAGAACAATAGAAACCCTTGAACTTTATGTTATTAAAAATGATGAAACATGAAATTGACAAACCTTAAACCATGAAACAAAAATGTTTGGATGTCAAATTTTGGAAAGAACACAACAAACATTGCCAAAAATAATAACAATAAAACAAAGAAAAAATAAACAACATACATGGTCTCATCATTTCAGCAACAAACCAAAAAAAAAAACATTTTTTTTGTTCCTTAAAATGTTGTCCAAGTTTCCTATTTTAAAATATGTATAAAAAATTTAAAGTTTCAAACTTTAACCCTTTTTTCCTCTTTTAAGCTTATTTCATCACAAACCCAAATCAGAATAACCCAGAAACCCACCCAGAATGAAGTTGATAAAAAAAGGTCTTTGTGTATGAACAAATGACCTGAGATCTATGCTGCAAACTTCACCAGTTCCATTGAAGGAAGATAAAAAGTCACATAGAGAAAAAGAGAAAGAAAAAAAAAAGAGTTTTTTTGTTGTTGTTGTTGAAAACAGCTATGAAGAAAAGAGTGAGTAGTGAAAGCGGGATAGTTATTTGGTTTAAATGTAAGAAAAGAACAAAAAATAAAAGAAAGATAAATAGTTGGACTAGACTTTTGAGTTAACTTTTTTAAGTTGACTCAATAAAATAAAGTGTAACTAATGTATAAATGTACTATACTATATCTCACACTGCTTGTCCAACACTTTCTGACATTTCTTCTACAACACTTTGTATACAGTTGATTGGTTGAAATTTATGTATAGGTGTCACATTTCAAGCTAATGAGATTCATGTGAATTATTCATTTCAATAAATCATAGACAAAATGTTGGATAGTCTCTTGCTAACACTAGTAGTAGTAAAATAAAAGATGGACCCATGAATTTGCTAAATGACATGAGATATGATAATATACTAGTAGTAAGTAGGATTATTGGAACTTATTTATGGTAAGTGAGATGGAGATTTTGAGATCTGGAGTTTTACTCTTTGTGTTTGATTTTATTGTTAGAGTATTAATTTTTTTATCGTGTTGCCTTCTCGTGCGTCCTGTGATTTTGACCAAAATACCCTTTGTTCGGATTATATAATCCGGACAGATTTCGGATAGTATAATCCGAAATGACTAGTAAATCACCCTACTACATGTTACTTGTGAAGCTTGGGCTTGGTCAGGGTGAAAGACTAATCGGTAAATCACCCTGCTACACCTTACTACTTTGTTGTGCTCATATCACATTGGACAAAATGTGAGAGCAAAGTGTAGATTGGATTGCAAAGTGAAGGATCTCAAAGGCAAGAATGGGCAAGCGATTGAGCCCGCTTCAGTGGTGAAGACTGTGATGGTTGTATGGTTGGATATTGTGGACTCCGAAACGGAGGAAGCATATATTGATAATTGGACCCGGTTCAAAGTGGTATGCGCAAAATTTCCAAATTTTTGGATTATGTTGAAGAGACAATTTTGGATCCGGTTGAGGAGAAGTTTGTGAGGTTTTGGACTGACAAAAACCTTCATACGGGGAATACTACAACAATAAGAGCTGAATCTGCACACGCTCGGTTGAAAAAGTATCTGAGTAGTAGTATGGGTGATTTGAGTACAAACTGGCAATTCGTTCATGACATGCTAGAGTTGCAACATACTGCAATACATGCTTCGTTTCAGACGAGCATAATAATGCTTGAACATAGGTTCAAAGGAAATGTGTTGTGGTCTAATTTGATCCAGAACATTTCAAGGGAAACTTTGCATCATCTCGTAGTGGAGTACAATAAAGCACTTGAAATTGGTACAGATAAATCAAAATGTGGTTGTTGAGTTTGATCACTTACAGATTACTGTGTGCGTGTATGATTGGTTTGAAGATCAACAACGGCACCGTCCTTCGTTTGGATGAAATTCACCCCCACTGGAAGAGGTTGAGGTTCGAGTACGAGGTTGACCCGAAGCTGCAAAAAGCAGACATCTCTCTATTGCCAGAATGAGATACTCTTCAGGTATTTATTTTTTTTTAAATTGTATTATTGCCCAGGATTTCTGTTTTAATTTCCTGTACTGGTGTAATCCGGATTATATGATCCGGACCATATTGTTGAATTCTGGATTATATAATCCGAAAGGTAGCATTTACGCCCCATGCAAGTGCATTTAAGGCTCATGCAAAGCGTGTATCGGGAAGTTCCGGATTTGCATATGCGTTCCGGAATTGAAAATCCGAACTTTATCAGTGCACAGACTAGAATGCATGTTTCTGCCTATTTTTCAGCAACAACCAAAATGACAGTTTTTTTACACACTGCAGGCGGTATAAAGAGGTCTTAGACGCTCTTTCCTACGCCGGTATTGGCAATGCACCACGGGTTAAATGGATGACCATGTCGGATATGGGTTTCCTCATCGCACAAAAATTCAACCAACCGGTTGTTGTGTTGTCCATTGGGTTAGGGCGCTCGGCAACCTATTTCCCTCTATGTGGTCCACCGCCGACATGTATCGACCGGTTGATGTGTCCCGCATATGTGAATGACAACCATTTTATGGCATTGGATTTGAATGATGATTGTCTGATTCCTCCCACTTGCAATCTATGGTGACAACACCATCGAGAGGATGCAGACAACTGGCCTGATAGATATGCCAGCAGGATGGTAGATTATAATGAGCTAAGTCGTGCGGCGGGTCAAGAGGTGGTAGAAGATGATGAAGAATTGTACATTATTGAAAATTTTGATCCCGATGAGAGGGTTGGTCCTGGTCCTGGTGTGAAGGTTGAAGTGGATGATAGTCTCATTGATCTTTCGGCGCCATAGATTAGATATATATATCATTAGTTTAGTTGAAATGTATATCATTAGGTGAAATGTGTAATGATATAAATTCAACTCTTTTTTGGTATAATGATATATAAATATATATATATATATATATATAATCATTTTTTGATATAATATTTAAGTTAATTGCCTTTTATACATACATATATAATGATTTATTCAAAAACAATGATAAAAACCACAATGACATGCAAATCTGTTTCAGTTCTGTGTACTGGTGGAATCCGGATTATACAATCCGGACGCGTTCGGATTATATAATCCGGAATGCTCCGAGGGTAATTTTGAAAAAAAATAGGGTGCGCGAGGAAAGGTATAAGGTGGGAAAAGTAATACTCTTATTGTTATAGAGTAGAGATTCACTTTCCGGCCCAATTTAGTTCTTTATGGTAAGAAATAATAATTCAAATTATTTTATTTGGTCCTTGTTATAAGAAGGAAAAAAAAACATCAAAGTCAAGATAATTATTAATATTTGCATCTTTTTTAATGTTTTTAGAAATGTGCCCTCATAAAATTTTGTAAAACATTAAGTATATCCACTAATATTAAAAAGACAAACAAATTAAGATTTAAAAAATCTTTTAAGCAATAAATATACCTTAAAAATTATGATTTTTTCTTATAATCAAAACCAAATTATTTTCTTAAAAAAACTTTCTTATAGTACTTAACATTTTAATACAGAGGACTAATTAATCTCCAACTCATTTGGTAGTATTATTTTTTGTTGATACTAAATTGGGTTGCAGGAAAATTGTCGAATCAATTTTGGTTTTGAACTCTTTTTATGAAAAAGTAAAACTCAATAAACACTAGTTTAATGGTGTGATCTCTAAATGTAATTTTTAATGTTTTTCTTAATAAAAAATGTAATTTTTAATCTCAATTATAGTTAAAGTCATTTTATATGAATGCATCTAAGCCATGATGATATCAGCAAGATTATTTTTGTTTTCAAGGGGATGTGTCTCTCCCAAAATTCTGGTTTTATTGAATAAACCTTTATCCTATAAACATAACAGGATTTTATGGTAGACTTGAAAAATCAACTGTTTCGGTAAAGTTGTGTTTTAATAGCAGTTAAATGAGTTGTCATTTAATAAGAAAAAAGTTATATCTTTTCCTTAAACGGTCAATGTTAGTAATTAGTTGTTACATTAGTTTTTCTCCTTCACCCGAGTTTGAACCTAGGATCTCTAATTGTTTTAATCCTCGAAAAAAAACACGATATTTGCCTGTTCAACTTGATAGATTTTTGCTTGGTTTGAAGATAGTTTAAAATCTATGCATGAGTGTCGAAAACAATATGCCATTGAAATATTATAGCAAAAAAAATGCAGTGAAATAGAAGATCAGCTAATACTAATAAGTAGTAACTATAAAACTCCCAAAGGAAGTAACTATATTAGTCTAAGACATCTCTCTATTCTCACTGCTAAAACAATTACAACATTTGAATCTGAATGAATCCAAGACATTCTTGTCAAAATGCTTCATTCTGGTGCTTAGTCGACTAAGCAAGAACCCTAAACAAATAGGTCATAAAATGTATATACAAAAGATATCAAAGAATAGACATACAACTTAAGAATGGTTGGAAGGAAGATTAGATTAGACATGATGAAGTCTCCCTCTGTGACTTGTACAGATCATCATATATCAGTTATTAATTAGGGGTCCCACCCGTCCCGTGCATTCACGTGTCCATCATCTTCATCTTCAAAACATTGTTTCAGGTAGTTTTGGTGAAGACAAAACTGCTACAGCATTAAACTGCAACAAAAATTCTCATGATCATAATTTATAGGACCAGGATTTCTGAGGAAACATAAAAACACTCTTTGTGCCTTACCTTGCCTTGTCGGTATTTTGTACGGATCGCAGGTAAACGGCAATCATCGCTATTCAGCTGTATATTTTGTAATGCAAGAACTGTGGCTTTCAAATCTGATGCTTTGTAAGAGGCATAGTGTTCAAGAGTTGGATTCTGCAAAAGAAGTATTCATATAAATGAAGATCATGATGTTTCCTTTGAGTAATGTAACTTCATATAGAAGGAAAACATGAAAGATAAACACCAACCCATGGGTGCCTTGACTGATCCAATGTCCATCTTGCGAGAAACACAGCAGATGCAGCAATCATAGAAGGAAAGAAATTTAAGAAACCATAGTTCATCAGTGTTAATTCAGCCAGATAATTTGCCAAGTACTCCAACTCGACGCTAGGTGTCTGCAAGTTTTTCAGTTGGCAAGTGATTAGTCATACTCAATACAAATCTGGCATGTCTTCGAGTAAACAGCATTGCCACAGATCAATCTTTTCACCTGGTATGAAGCTTGTGCTGCTCGAAGAAACCTCCTAAGAAACCAAGAATGTGATAAGATAATTGCAAGAGGATCTCCAAATAACACATAAAAGTCCCTTTTCATTTTAATGAAGACTATTAAAAAGATAAAAATTCCAAGAAGTACCTGAGAAAATGTTTTGTTGTGGGAGCGAACAGTTGATATGCAGATGACTTCAACACTTGAATCTCCATATTTAGTACCTGTCAGTCACATAATTTATGAATATCTAGGATCCAATAATAACAAAAGTTTCACAACATTTATCATTGAAAGTGCGAGACACACCTCCTCTCTTGTGTATGTGTTGTCCGTCATGACGCAGAAATCTTCAATATTGTTGGCATTAATTTCTTCGTACTTCCTTCAATCATATATGAAAGAAGACAAGAGAATGTTATTAAGTACAAATGTCACACTATAAGAATTTGAATGATATTACGTTTAAACATTATCTTAGTTGCTACATTGTAGGACAAGAAGGAAGAAGCAAATAGAGTTATATGTTGCCAGGGGATGAATAAGATAAATCCATCTTTCTTGAATGACCATTCCTTCAATTAGTAACAAGGATTCTAGTATATTTTCTTCTCAGCGTAAGCATAAGCATAATGGAAGTTTTTTGGTATATTGCAAATGATACAGCTACTCCCAAAAAAAAAAAAAAAAAAAAAAAATTTTTCTTTCTATAT
>Ga0228711_1005509_pt1 | contig 19243 bp, 8 predicted proteins | sample MedpolnodulmetaG_2_FD_177996 | JGI IMG/M metagenome (GOLD analysis project Ga0228711, IMG submission 177996) | Root nodule microbial communities from Medicago polymorpha collected in Santa Monica, California, United States - brown nodules | ecosystem: Host-associated > Plants > Roots > Nodule...
TGATAAATATTCAAAAAAAAAAAAACATGAAAAAGTATTTGTCATCGATGAATAAAATAAAAAATAAATGACCAATATTTATCACGGATAAATATAAAAAACATTGGATAAGTATTTGTTACTAATAAATATAAAAAAAACACCCAAATCAAATTTGTCACTGCAAGAGACCCAAGGCGTCGGCCTTCCATATCTCATGTGGTTGCCACGCTTGCTTCTCTTGTAGAACAATAGAATCTATATGATCCAAATTCGAAAGAGAGTGGGATACACGACATTGACCTTAGCTTTCATATCTATAGATAATAATAGGCTTAATTGCAGTTTTAGCCCCCTAACTTTTCCAAAGTTGCGATTTTGACCCCTTAAGAAAAAAAACTACAAAACAGCCCCCTAAGTTTTGCAACTGTAGCAGTTTCAATAAAGATATTGTATCTACTTTTTTTTAAAAAATAAATAAAGGGTTAATTAAGTTTTTAGTCCCTATAAATATTCACAGTTTTGTTTTTAGTCCCTACAAAATAAAATCACACTTTTTAGTCCCTATAAAATTTTACATCAGCATTTTTAGTCCCTATAAAAATTTTCCATCAGCACTTTTAGTCTCTGTCAAAAATTTCCATCAACAGTTTTGGTCCCTAAAATGCTTAAGGAAAATGTCACAGGGACTAAAAAGTGTGATTTTAATTTATAGGGATCAAAAACAAAACTGTGAATATTTATAGGGAGTAAAAACTTAATTAACTCATAAATAAATAATATTATATCTACTTTTTTTCTTAAAAATAAATAAATCGCTGGGATCGGATTTTGAATTGATTTTTTTCGTGAGTTTGGGAAATGTTGTTTGAGTTTGATTAGTGTAAGAATATTATTTGAAACACAAATAGCAACGTATATTTTTGTTTCATTATGTATCAAAGGTGCATTAGATGTAACCCCAAAATAGGAGTTAGACCCCAAGATGTTCGAGAGTTACAAACCGAGAGAGGTATTTCTAGATTTTTTTAGGGGCAAGTGAGCAATTGAAGACATAGTTTTAAAACTCGGTTCAGTCATCGACTCGGTAAGGGTACTGAGTCATTGGGTTAATGGTCGAACCATTGGGTCACTGGTTGAACCGCATAACTGAACTGGATCAAATCGAATAACTCGGTCAGATGACTCGGTCTTAAGATTAAATTTTTGTTGGTATTTAACCAAATAATATTTGATTGAACTAATGACTCGACCACTTAAAAACTAAAATGTAGTATGTATATTAATATTTGTATAGCTATATATTATTGTTTAAAGAGTGTGGCTATATTTTGTTGACATTAAATATATTTATTTTGTTGAAAGAGACATTAAATTTTTATTTTTTTAGGGCTGACATGAAATATATTTAGTTTTGCATATTATTTACTATTAATATAATAAGTAGATTTTCTATAAAAAGAAATATGATATGTATATTATTAATTTTGGGGAGAGATTTTTTTTAGAGGAGAGATGATATGTATATTATTATTATTGTGTAAATATTATATTTAAAAATGATTTGCTCTTTTTGAAAAAAAAAAATTGATAGAGTTCTTTCAAAGGAACAAATGAAGATGTAAGATACATACATATTTAATATATTTCAATAACTAACACCAAAAAATGTTGAACCAGTGGTTTGGCTTTTAGTAAAACACTTTGATGTGCCTGGTTTGATTCCTAGATCCATTCATTTTTCCAATTTATGATTTTTTCAACAAAAATCAAAAGTCAAAGTAGTTAAAACTTTAGGAAGCAGCACGTTAATTGTATTAAACTGAATGCGTGCTTAATGACTAATTATGACATAAAATTGAAAAAAATTACAAAACCGGTTTGACTCGAAAAATCGGTCGAGTCACCGGTTTCCATCGGTTTTTTCTGAGCCACGCCAATTTTAACCGGTTCAATTGCACGACCGATCTGATAACCAGTTCAAACCGGTTACACCACTGGTTCACGGTTCAACCGGTCGGTCCGAACCGGATTTTTAAACTATGATTGAAGGGGCCTATTGATCAAACTTCAATTAGTTATAATTATGCTCTTCTCCCAACAAGTTTCGCTCCCACCCAGCCCAACTGACCAAAATACCCCTGCGCTAGTTAACTAACGCATGTGTAAAACAAACGTGGCTTAATTTTACACATGCGTGACTTAAGTCACGCCGCATGAGTTAACTTACATGTGTGTTATATCCCGCGTGAGTTAACTCACACTAGTACTTTGGCTGGAGAGAACAAGTGTTAGTTTGGATAGTAGGATTGTGTTGGATCATGGTCACCCTTACTTCATTGTAGGGGTGGACAGCAAACGGGTTCGGTCGGGGATCGGGCTCAAAATGCGAATCCGCCCAAAACCACGGGCTGTATACACCAACCCACTTCCGTCCATTTTCTCATGCGGGTTAAGCGATTTCTGGTTGTTCGGTTTACGGGGTTTGTCGGGCGGGTTGCTGTGGGCTTAGATCTCAAATTAACGTGTTTTTTTAACAAAACAAGCTCCAGAACAGAGGAAAACAAGAAAATAAACAAAGATTTAAAATTCTACAAAAAAAAACAATGATTTAGAATACAGGATGGAAACAACAAGGAGGAGCACATGAGATTATCCTCTCTTAGTTACTTCCATCGTCGCCGTTTTACTTGGTGTTAGAAGAAGTTAGATTTGAACACATGAAGAGATGAATGAGAGAAGGAAAGAGAGGCAGAGAGGTTCTAAACTCAGACGGTGAGGCTACTAAGTTCCAAATGGAAAGTATATAAACAATGGTTTAAATGCAAATAAAAGAAATAAATATAATAATAACTAGAATTCATTGGTAAATGGCAAGTAAGTAAATTATTAATAAAATAACATTGGAATATGTGTATTAACCTTCCAACTCATGTGAAAGTGAAAGGGAAAGGACAACAAAGCTGGTACACTGCTCTATGTATTCCTATCCACTGTCACTCTGTAAGCATTGGCGGGCGGGTTCGGTTACCGCTGGGTCGAGGAATTTGATCTGCACCCACCCGTATTAATTATATTATGCATACATGAATCTTGATAATAAATATGATGCATACTTTGAATCTTATAAACAGTAAAAGCCATTCAAAGTATGTTGCGGAATAAATTAAAAGATCATTGAACAGAGATCAGTAAGCAAATAAAGGCACCTTTGCCTCCGGCCAAAGTACTAGCGTGAGTTAACTCACGCGGGGTATAACACTTGCATGAGTTAACTCATGCGGCATGACTTAAGTCACGCATGTGTAAAATTAAGTCACATTTGTTTGATTTCTGCTCTTCCCCCTACACAAAACACTCGCGCCCTGCAGCCTTGTCGAAAATGCCCTTGCGTGAGTTAACTCACACAAGAGTTAAACTCTGCATGACTTAACTCACGCAGGAGTATTTTGACAAAACATGATAAAAACCCAGGAAAACCAATTCTCCTCCAAATTGCAAATCGATAGACGGAAGAAATCATATTGCAATTGCTGCAAATTGATACACCTGAGTAATATTCATGCAATTGCTGCCACATCATTCAACTTTGAATTGGTTTTCCCTTGAATTATCGTTGCTGCCAAATCATATTTTCCTTCAAGCTTTGAATCAATTGTTGCCAACCAACTTTTTCCTTGGATTATCATTGTTGCCTAATCATCTATCAATCAATAACATTCATAATAACATTCATAGGAACGATTTGCAATTTGAGAAAGAATTGGGTTGTCATGTGTTTTGTGTTTTGTCAAAATATTCCTGCGTGAGTTAAGTCACGTTGCGTTACTTAACTCACGCTGTGTGACTTAAGTTGCGCAATTTTTAACATGTGCGTTAGTTAACGCATGTGTATTTTGGTCAGTACAGCTTAGTGTGAGCGAAATGTGCTGGGCGAAGAGCAGAAATCCGTTTATTTTACACATGCGTTAGTTAACTAGCGTATGGGTATTTTGGTCAGTTTGACTGGGTGGGAGCGAAACTTATTGGAGAAAAGCATAAATCAATTAGTTATTCATGTGGACCCTTCTACTGGGCTTGGTGATGATAAGTGTTGGTCATTGATGACGTAACAATCTTGAATCTTAATCTATTCAAGAAATATACAAGTAGTGGTTAGTACAAATCATTTTTGTTTCTTAATTGGAACTTTACTTTTTTTTTTGAACAAATAATTGGAACTTTACTTGTATAATACACAAAGCATGTTCTGTCTGAGATCAGTGCTCCTTCACAAAAGCTCCTTTACCCTCTCTTTCTTCTCCCACAACCGCCACTACAAGGTAAACACCACCGTCTCTTTCTCTCTTCCTGTTAAGTATTCAATAACAATAAATTTACCATGGTGATGGTGTTGTTAAGATTCATTATTATGAATGCATGTCATAGTTGTTGACTTTTATTTGTTCTAATAACTATACTTCACCGATTCATGTTTCATATTAATCATCGATTTCAATATATTATTACTTATTGAAGATGTTAGTTAATCGAGTTAAAATTTGAACTGATCATAAATTAATGTTCTGTTTGGATTGACTTATAACTTATTTGAGCTTATCTATTGACATAAGTACAGCGATATTGTCTGAGAGAACTTATGACATGCCCATAAGTTGTTTTTAGCCTACTTCCATAAGCTCTGCCGAATTGTTTTTGAAAACAGTCTACGGCTTATATGAAAATAGTTTGACTTTATTTTATCTTTTGTAATAGAAATAGATTAGACATAAGCACTGATATGAGATGTGTTTCGTTTATGCTATAAGTGCTTAGCTAAGTTATTCATCCAAACAGGGCCTAAGTTTTCTTCTATGCCATTTTGCTACTCTGAAGGTTTTGTGATTCTTGATTAAAATATCTTTTGCATAGCATTAGCATATTGTTGAAATGGTGCGATCATCATTGGACGAGATATCAGACTCGGGAGCATTCACGAGATCAGCTTCCACATTCCGACAATTCGTTTCAAAGGATCCAAATTCCCAATTTCCAGCTGAGTCAGGAAGATATCACCTCTACATATCATATGCTTGTCCTTGGGCTTGCAGATGCCTTGCTTACTTGAAAATCAAAGGACTCGACAAAGCCATCAGTTTCTCGGTTAGTTGGTTTTTTTGCTTAATACTTGCAACTGGTGTTATTTCAGTTTTCAATAGTTCTTACTTGAAATTTCATATCTTGCATGTTTAATAATCAGTCGGTCAAACCTATATGGGGAAGGACTAAAGAATCAGATGAATATATGGGATGGATTTTTCCTGAATCGAATACCGAGGTCCTTGGAGCTGAACCTGATCCTTTGAATGGAGCAAAGAGTGTTAGAGAACTTTATGAAATTGCAAGTACAAACTACTCTGGAAAGTTCACTGTTCCAGTAGGTTTTCGCTTTAGAATGGACTCACTTTTTTCCTTAGCTTTTCTGATTTGCTTTACTCAGCCGATGTTTATTGTTAGCTGATGGATTTTTATCTGCACAGATTCTTTGGGATAAGAAACTCAAGACAATTGTTAACAACGAGAGCTCGGAGATAATACGCATGTTTAATACTGAATTCAACGATATTGCAGAAAATCCCATCTTGGACTTGTATCCCTCTGAATTGCAAGCCCAAATTGATGAGACTAATGAGTGGATATATCCTAATATAAACAACGGTGTTTATAGATGTGGGTTTGCAAAGAAGCAGGAACCATACATTGATGTATGTATCTGTTTTTTTTATTTTTTTTCAGGTGTAGTTGATAATTTAATGTTTACATTCATTTAGCATTTGAAACTGTTCATTTGGTCCTTTGTGCAGGCTGCAAGACAATTATATGAAGCTTTGGACAAATGCGAGGATATACTAAGCAAGCAACGCTATATATGTGGCAACAAGCTTACTGAAGCAGACATTCGTTTGTTTGTCACTCTCATTAGATTTGATGAGGTATAGTGTGTGACTTTGTGTGTGGATTGGGCATCTATCATTGATATTTGGGAATATCTTATCATTATTGTTCTCGTCTGAATTAATAAATCAACCTCAGTGGAGGTGGGTCTGCTGATTGTGATGGTGGTTGTCCCTTATAGGTGATGGTGGCCTTATGTCTTCGGGCCATTCAGAAAATGATATTAGAAGACCGATCACCGACTCAATCAGGAAGGATTGAGTCGAACGAGTACCCCCGATAACCTTGGCTGGTATACTCGGTCATATTAGTACAGAACACAGTCCCGAGTGTTAGGTCTTAAAGGTGAAGACATTCTAGTGGACTGAGTTGCCAAACTGTTTGGTACATAACATTAGCCCCCGAGCGTCAAGCCTAAAAGGCGAAGACGTTCAGGTGAACTGAGTGCTCAAACAGTTTGATACCGAATTTGAATAACCAAATTGCACATCTAGTTTTAAGAGTCCATGTCTTATCAAAATATGGAGTTTGTGTTGTCGAATTTCACTATTTTAAAATCATTAAAACTCAATATGGCCCTCTCCAAACCTCTCTGTCCAAACATATCCTTAGGCACCACAGGCATTCATCAGTAAACTCACCAAGTGTTTCCTTCTTGTTATTGCTTTATTGTTATTCGATGGACACTTAATGGTTTACCTTATAACACGCCAAAGGGGAAAGCTTTGAATTAGAACTCAAATTCTAAAGTTTCTTCTTCATTCTTTTTGTGCTTTCAATATATATCTGTTCAACATTTTGATGGAATTAGAGGAACATACAAGAACTGGGATGATTGCTTTCCTATTTTGTGACTCATTTTGTTGCAATCTACCCATTCCGATGTTTTGATTTTCAAGTAATTAGCCATTGTTAAAATTGCAGGTTTATGCAGTTCACTTTAAGTGTAACAAGAAGCTAATACGGGAATATCCAAATATCTTCAATTACACCAAAGACATTTTCCAAATCCCTGGCATTAGCAGTACAGTGAACATGGAACATATAAAGTTGCATTACTATGGAAGTCATCCTTCTATCAATCCATTTGGGATCGTTCCTATGGGGCCAAATATCGATTATTCTGCTCCTCACGACAGAGAAAGGTTTTCTACTTAGGTTGATTGATTGTAAAATTTGTAATAAAGGGTAAGAAACTTCAGTTTCATTAAGGTACTGCTGTGTTATAATATTGCAGAAACATCCATGCTTTCCGGAACAAGACAATTTCAAAATAAAAGTGAGACAATTTGGTGTGTGTATGCTTTAATGTTATAATTTATCTGTAATCGGACTTCCATTGATTGAATCTGTTTGTTATGATAGTTTATGATGAACAATTTTCCTATATCAAATCATGCATACATATACACCTCATTGGCATCTAAAAAGGTTATTAGAGCTTTACTAGAATGATTCTTATGCCATTATCTCAAGAAACTACATTATCTTTAGGGTCTAGGGTTTATCGGCATTCCCTTGATCTGATTCTCAACACAGATTCAATGTTGAGTAGATTACACTCGACTGTCTAAAGAAATAAATACTCTTAATTTTCTCATTTTTATGTTACTCTTTTTTTTCACTCTTAATACAAACAAGTTTTTTATGATTTTTTTTCCTCCCAATGATCCCTATCATTATCCCCAGCTAATTTTGAATCCTAAAATAACAATGCTGAGACGTTAGAAGATAAAGGAAAGGTTCTAAGTAAAGTAAATTCAAAACAAAATATATGACTAAGTTAGTTAAATGTAGATGGATAGTTCGATACACTAACTAAAGAAATAATAAGGATTTGAAGACTATATATGAAGGTTTTGAAATTTATTTTCCATACAAAAATTGAAAATTATAATACTAATTTGATTGATATAGAAATCTATAATACCGTCAAAAAAAAGAATTTAAACTTAAGGTTGACTTGTTATATACTTAATTTCACAATGAAGAAATAAGGGGTGTATAAACCATAAAAGACGGATTGCATGTGTAATAAACTCGACCCTAATATTAGATCAGATGATTTTTAGACTCGAATTCAAACTTAAACTCAATCAAATCCAATGAGGTGCGAGTCTAATAAAATGAGACAATATCAAAACAAGATTGTGTTGATTCTAAGAAAAGTCACCAATGCATAAACATTTTATTATTAAAAAAAAAGAATTAATTAACAAGTTTTTTTGATCACTAAACAACAACATAATTCCAACAATCACAAATTTTCACTAGCATAATATTCAACCTGCTTTAATGTTCCAGTAGCATAATGCAAACAAGTTTTCACAATTTTATATCATTGGTCGACTTAAATGAGATTATATTTTTAGAGTGTTAATTTTCTCACCCTATCGAATTCTCGTGCGTCCTATTTTTTTAAAAAAATACCCATGATTCAGAATATATAGTCCGAACCCATTCCGGATACATTCGTGGATTTTGGTACTTAAACCACCCTGGTGGATGATGATGTTAATTTTGAATAGATGGATTCAGAATATATAATCCGGAAAGTTCTAACAACTTCCGGATTGTGTAATCCGAAATGTACAAATCACCCCGTTGAAAGTCAACAAAAAGGGGTGGGAAATGATGGTTCCTGATTATATAATCCGAAAAGTATTAAAACAGTCCGGATTATATAATCTGAACTGCATCAGTACAGAGGCAGAAGCCATCTGTTTTGGCTAGGCCTCTATGTTGGAGCATGTAGTCAACTGCTTTGGCCTTTGATCAGTTGTTCAAACATAAAATTCAACTTATAACATAACAATTAACGACACAACATGATTTTCAAACATTCAAACATTAATAAAACATAATTATTCAAATGTTACATAACATAATTATCCAAAATATTCAAACATTAAAATTAAATAAAATACAATCAACCCCTAATAACTACACTCGTACCACTGTCATATCTGCCACCACCCCTGCCACCTCTGGCACCCCTGCCACCCTCAGTAGCTCCCCGACGACAGTAAATCTTCCCATCATGCACCTCTTTCAATACCTCCTCCAAATGTTGTCATTCCTCAGACCCTCGCGAAACCACACCACTGGACATCACAACATAAACATGGTCTCTGATGTAGCTCATCCTCCCGCTAAGTTGTAAGTACCCATGCTCTCCATCCTCCTGAGCAGCAAGCGAATCAAGGACCTCACGCTTCGGTGGCCTCGACACCGGTACCGGCATGTCAGGAAGAATCATGCATGGATGAGAATGGTGATAAAACCACTCGATGTGTCCCTCTGCTGCCTCCACGCCATGAACTGCATGCTTCCCCAACTGCTCAGGTGTCAGCGCATGATCAAGAGCATGCTGAAAGCGGTTTGTGATCTCCGCCAAATTAATCATAGGAGGTGCACTCTCAGTAGGATGTGGAGGGATGGTCTGAACCCTCCCAAACTGACGCAGCACCCGCTCCGGCAGATATCTCACCATGCGGTCTCCGTATCTCAGTCATCCAGAGTAAAGGCTGACCCGCTCAAATGGACGTGCCGCAAGGTGATCTCCATATGGGGCCATGACAACGACACTCAGATCCAGCCTATCCAGATGGTTTCTATAGTTGTCTGGTGTGCCCAAACCAGACGGTGGTAGAAAAAACATCGCACGTGGATACTGATCCTCTCGATATCCTGCCTAGACATCCTTGCTTCCCATACCTTGGAAGTGCTGATATACCCAAGCCTTCAGCAATGACAACCACATATAAATATACAAACCATAAACACTTACATTTTAAAAAATAAAACATAATTTTTAATTTATACCTGCAACAAAGTCAGGTATCCTGCCACTTGACCGCAGTTCCAACGTGCAACATTGTTGAGCTCCCTATACAAGTGAGCTAGTGCCACAGCTCCCCAAGAATAACCAGCAACAAGATCAAGGTCTCTAAATTACCTCAGGTAGACAAATCCACAACATTCTTGTTCTTGTCAATGAAGATCGTGATCCGCACCAAGTATGGCAAATATACGCGGACAGCCTGGTCCCGCAACCTCCGCACCTCCTGAGTCACACCACCATGCTTAGTCTCCAACTCCAACTGCTCCTTCATACGCTGCTTGAAAATCCTCTACAAGTAGCCAAATCGGCAATGTGCACTTTCACCTCAACAAGAGCTTCACCCGGATCAGACCCCGAGTACGTCTCCATCCATTATACCGCCTCGTCCCGTGATATGGACGCGTTGGACAGAAGCATGCCATCAATGGGGAGATGCAACAAACATGACACATCATCAAGTGTCATTGTCATCTCCCCAAACAGAAGGTGGAAGCACGAAGTATCCTCGTGCCACCTCTCCACAAAGGCACAAATGAGACCATGGTCAATCATGTTGTAGTTGGTATCCTGAAGTCAACCAAGACCAGTGCCCTGCAATCTGTCTTCCCACCATCGTGCAACCATGATAGGGGTGGTCTCTGAATCATGCATCACTTCTATCTTCTTTCTGTTGCTGATGCATTTTAAATTGCCATGCCACTACAAATAATTAAAAACAATACCTAAACATCATTTTACACTCATGGCTTCACAAACAGTCAGTTTAACAATTTAACATTGCATAAACAGTACATTAACAACATATTAAAGTAAGTTTAACATTAATAAATACTTCGCCCTCAGACGCCTTCTTGGCCACGTGCACATGGTACCTCCACAGCAGGCCAGTGTCGTGTGGGCCACCTGGATAGTCATCAAGTGGGTCAGGGTCCACCACCTTCTTCTTCTTCGTTCACCTTCGCCGTGGCTGGGCATCTTCCATATCCTCGTCCACGTCCATTTCCTGAAGCTCCTCCTCAAGCTCCTGCTCCTCCATTAGTTGCACGTCCACAACATCTTCCATATACTCTTGTTAATGCTACTCCGGCTGATGCTCGACATCAACATGACGTCCTCTGGCACCACCTCGACGCCTCGAAACAACACCATCCTCCTCCATCCGTTGGGTACGCTCTCTCCTACGGGAAGCATGCCCTACCACCCTTACACGTTGAGTAGAGGATGAACCTTCTGTAACACGCACACAACACAAAACAGTACAAAAGAGACGATCAAAACATATTTTGGGTGTTTCAAGAATTTATTTTCCGGATTGCATCAGTGCAGAAGAAAAAAAACGGTACAAATTACATGTATCCATAGAGAAAACGAACTAACCTTCCATGTGATATTGATCAAGGTTGAAATGCGGCCCGTTTGAGCAAGATTTCACCGATTTTGATTGGATTTTTTCGGTTTGGAATTTGGGATTAGAGGGAGAGAGAGAGAGAGTAAGTAAAAAGTGAAACTGTAAAAATGGGGGGTGAACTTCCTTTTATACTTCGAATCTGTCCAAAATATATAATCCGGACCCGTCTTTAATTTTTCGGAGAGCAATTTGATAATTTTTACAGAGCGCGTGAGAAAGGCATAGGGTGGGAAAAGTAATACTCGTATTTTTATTGATCCAATCAATGTAGTACAATCATTTTGTTGTCCATGATAATAGTAAGTATCAACCAAGATCAAAATTCAAAAACACCAACATTTTAAATCAACAATTCACTACACACTAGCATTGTCTTAGTTATTAACCAACAAACAATTCACCAAACAGTAGCAACATTGTCTTGCAAACTAATAATAGTAGTATCGATACTGTCTAGGGATGGCAATGAGTATCCAATGGGCAGTGTACTATAATACCCATCCTTATACCCACGTTTGTAAAAAATACCTGTACCTGGGCCCGTATCCTCGTGGGCAACAACTTTAGTTTCCTTCCCCATACCCTATGGGAACCTAAGTGCATATACCCGCACCCATTACCCGCATTTTAACTATGAAAAGACAATTAAAAAAAACCCACAATTGAAATAAAACTATGATCCAAAAAATTTCAAATCAACTCATAAAATAGTATGAATCGTAGTATTTTGCAGGTACCCATCGGGCCTGGATCCAATTGTCGAAGTATGAGATTCAAGAAATAGTTACCTGAAAATAGAAGAGATGGATAACAAAAAGCAACGAAAGGCAGGCAGGCGGCAGAGATTCAACACAGCAGAAGGCTGGGTTTAGGTTTAAGCTTAAATAGTTAGATAAATTAATTAATTAATATATATAAATTATTTATTATATTATATAAATACATATATGCGGGTTGCGGGGCTGGGTAGTACAGTGCCCATACTCGTGCTCGTACCCTTTTAAGTTTGCGGGTAATTACCTGGATCCATGCCCATACCCATGAAAGCGGAGATTTACCCTACCCATTGCAGGTATTTTTTGCGGATACCCATCAGACCTGAGTTTAATTGTCATCCCTAATATTGCCTTACAATTTACAAATTAATTAACAGTTTGAATGGGATCAATGGTTGTTTGAGAATAGTCTATTTGTTATAATAATTTGCATATAATGTCATTCTCTAATTATCACGACAATGGCTGTAGTTTTTTCTCCGACTTTTAAAATTTTCACGTTATGTTTTTGTACTGTGATCCTGTTCTTTTTATCTTCTCTGTACTTATTTTTCCAAACAACTGGGCACCCCACGAGGCATTACATCAACATTTCATAAGGATAAGGCAAACGAATGGAGATGGAAAGTGGCGTGGGTGCTTATGGAAAATCAAATTCTCCTCTATCTTCATGAAATTGTGCGATATACTCATAAAAGTCCGAAAAAGGAAATGGTGGCAGGCAGGCAATAAAAATTTAGAATACCGTGGCAGGCAATAAGGAAATCAATATCCCTTTAATACAAAAATTATTATAATTCTCCTAAAAATATTATTACAATTATGTAAATATAACTAAGATGATAGCTGCAAGAAGTTTGATATTCAAAAACGTATGGAGGGTGTTTTAAATGAAATTTTAAGAAAAATTTCCACAAGTTAATCGATGTCTTTTATAAAAATTTGATCGATGTCAACAATTTTTCACCTCCATATCATATACCACATTATTTAAAATATATTTTAGATTAATATATGCTTTTGGTCCCTGCAAATATGGCGAGTTTGGGTTTTGATCCCTGGTAAAAAATAAATAAAAATTTAAATCCATCCCTGCACATTTTTTTGTTTTTTAAAATAATCTTTGGCCTCACTTTATTGATGATTTGGCACATTTATGCCTACGTGGCATTCGCTGACCCTGTAACTTAGCACAGTTGACAGCCATGTGGTAATTATTTTAGTTTAATTATTTAATAAACTTTTTTTAAAAATAAAAAATATATTTTTGAAATTAAAATAAAACATTTAAAAAATACGGAAATTAATTTTTCCAATTTTTTTAATTTTGAAATTTTATTTTCAGATTTTTGAAAATAAATAAATTCTTTTTAATTTTGAAAGCAAAACCTGAAGATAAATTTCCTAATTTCTTTAAAATTTTAGAAAAATGTTATCTAACTTTTTGTTTTTTTTAATTTACAATAATTAATTTCCAGGAAAAAATATATAAAAAACCTTTATAAGTTCGAAAAAAAAACTGATTTTTTTTTCTAATTTTGGAAAATTATTTTCTTTTTAATATTGAAAATTAAGTTCCATATTTTTTTTCTTGTCAAAAAAAGATTTCCATATTTTTTTATTTAAAAAAATAAACTGCTTTTTTTTATTAATTTCGTTTTTTGTAATTTTTTTATATCGAAAATTAATTTTCAGATTTTTTTATTAATTTCATTTTTTTTAAATTTTTTATTTTTATTTCAAAAATATGTTTTTTGTTTTTTAAATAATTAAAATGAAATCAGTTACACGTGGCTGCCACATGTGCCCAATTAAACAGTCAGCAAGTGACACATAAGCAAGAAAGTGGGCCTAAGGACCTTTTTAAAAAACAAAATTTTTTGCAGGGATTGATTTCAAAATTTTTTTTTACGAGGGACCAAAACCCAAATTCGCTATATTTGCAGGGACCAAAAGCATATTTTAGCCTATATTTTATCACCATTTCTTTAGTTTAAAAATATAATGAAGGGACCCGAAAACTGGTACATTTTAAAATATAGAGACCAAATTCATAAAATGGTGAAAATAAGGGACCGAAATTGCAATTAAGTTAATATTATATCCATGTTGCCAACTTGTGTCATAAGGACGCAAGTTCAAAAGCTAAAAAAACGAATTAAAAAGAGATGTTTGTATTGAAAATATAAAATTTACATATTCAAAATATTGAACACACAATTTCAAAGATTATATTTCTACATTTTTTTTTAATGTGTCGTTAGGGGACAAGTTACATCATAAATCATTAGTTTTTTCAACAAAAAAAAAAAAAATCATTAGTTTTTTTATAGTAAAAATGAATTGATGCTAGTGGTAAGGAATTTAAAACTCTAAGTAAGTGGTCATAGATTCAACCTTTGGTTCTTAAGTAAGAAAAAATTGATTGAGAGGAGAATCCTTCCTATATGCTTCACAAATTTTTCAACGAAAATTGATCATTATTAGACGATGGTGTAAATTTCATGCATATAACATGGTTTAAAAAATCATTAGTTTTTAAAAATAACAGTATTTGATTGTTTTTTTTCCGCTTTATATCTTACTAATTTGAGAGAATCCAAATTTCAGATGTTAAACACACACGGTAGATGAGATGGGTCTAAATATCACATTGGTCCTTTAAATTTTGATTTTGCATAATTGGATTGTTTTTGTTAGATTATTGTTTAATATACCCCTCAAAATCATTCATATTTATATAAAAGATTGATTAAAAGTTGTGACTTAATTAATAGTTACACAAAATAACAAGTTGATCAGAAATTAATACTCAATCATTTGAACAATTTAAGAGACCTATTGAACAAGCAATATACGATGGTGTATTTCTTTTTGGGTAGTTAGCATTTTCCTTTCCTTTTTGTGCGCTGACCATATTAGCATGCGTAAGATAAGAAACCAAATTGTGGTGGACCCATCTACCACTCCAATTATTGCCTTCTTGAACTTTTCCTTTTAGCAAGAAGTAGGGAGAAAATACTTTTCCCTTTTTTTCCATTTAGATTCACAAAATCTGTTTTGAATAATCTTCAGCCTAATAAAGACAAGTGCATAAACATGTAGTATACTAAGTTTCAAATATGGCAAATGCAAAATTTAAAGGCATATCCTAGAATATATTATTGTTGGTACAACATGTACTCCCCCTTCTACATATAGTTAAGTTTGTTAATTTTATAAAACTTATTGTATGTTTTCCAAAGCTGCTTTTCATTAATCTCATTTATAAACATAATGAGAATGAGAGATTACAAGAATTGAAAAAATGTAGTAAACAAAGCAATTTAACTCAAATGATTAATGAATTTTATCAATTACGAATTATTCAAAAACTTCAACTTGATTCTTAGATGATACAATTATTGACTAGACTTTATTTATTTCCAGATCAAACTCTGAATTACCGACACTCATGTCTTTTAAGAACCGAAGGATTCAAACAAATACTCTACAAGAGTTGTTTGAAATTTGGTTCTTACTTAATACTCAATCTGTCCCGTTTTAAATGACCCAATTTAAAAATATGTATTGTTCATATAACATGTTTTGACTCTATTTTTCTACGAATTTATAAAGATAAAATATAGCATATAAGATGTTGTTGGATTCGTCTCGACAAATATTTTTCTAAATATTAATTTTTCATAATTTTTTCTAATAGATTATCAAAGATATTTAAATATAAAATTGTCCATTGACATACATGTTAGAGTCAACTAAGTCACATAATAAGGGACGTGACAAGAGACAGAGGAAATACTTACCACCAAGATGCTTGAAGGTAGGTACACATTTAAATTTAACAAGTCTTTGGCATGATAATTTTATAACGAGCTGAATGATATCATGATTTGATGATTGAAAATCGAAAATATGATGTGACTAATAAAGTGAAGATAATGTAAGGATAATGGATGATTGGACACGGAGAGAGAGAGTGAGACAGAGATAAATGGTTCTTGTTTGTTTTCTTGAAAATAACTGTTTAGCAAAATCTCATATGTGTACTGTTGCAGTCTTGCGTAAATTTAACTTAACTTAAGGAAAAAATAATTAATCAATGTTTTTTTAATAACATACCCAAAAATATTTAAGGGAGAATGCACATGTCTTTTTACCTTAATGCTTAACCAATATCTCGGTTCGCTTTCAAGTTAGACATGCAATAATATTAAATTTTTTACTGAGTATTTGTTATTTATATGAATTTCACATAGCTCAAAAGATTAATGTTTATAGTTGCGTGTAGATGATATCTAATTTTTTTTTATAAAAAAAAAGTTTTGTAATAACATAATTGCCAAACACCACATGTGTTTATTTAAGTTGGTTATTTTTAACAAATTAGTTTTAAGTTTTTTTTTCTTCAATAAGTTGGTCCTTTAAGTCAAAATATTTTCACCATCATCCTCTTTTTATTAAATTCAGTTAAAAAGTGTTTATGTAGATGTTCAATACTAAGTTGGTGAATCCAAATTCACTGATATCAAAACTAGGATTCGTAGATCTTGATTTGAAATGAAATCGATCAATTATTTGATTTATAATATTGGTCACAAAATATTTATATATAAAATTAGATTTGAATTTGAATTCAAAAAAAGGAGAAAATTAGTGTAAATAATCATGTTTGACGTCATGCTTTTTCCTTCTTTTTTTGCACATGTCACCTCAATGTTAAATTGCAATATGAACATTTTCACGAAGTTTGATGAAAAATGGATGAAGATGTAAATATTTTATGACTCAAGGACCAATTCATTACAAAACAAAATTAACGGACCAATTTGTTACAATAAAACACTAAATAACTAACTTTTATAAACATCTAACTTAAAAGACCGCATAAAGTATTTGCCCTCCCATAAATGTCAAACCAAAATTTAAAAAGAGATAAATGAGTAATTTAAAACTAATTGAAATTAAGTTAAAAAATTAAGAGATGAATTCTTTGGTGGAACATCTTCACAAGTGGTTCAGTTAAAAAATTAAGAGATGAATTCTTTGGTGGAACATCTTCACAAGTGGTTCACTATATACCTATATTTAAAAGAGTCTTGTTAACCGGTGCTCCCGAGGCACTGGTTAAGGAATCTATAAATAGGATTGTTTGTCTTGAAAATATAATTTGTCTCTTTTATTAAATAATAATTACATTACTTTTTAATAAAAACTTACTACTTTGTTTGGCGCTTAACCAATGCCCCGGAGGCACCGGTTAACATTCTCCTATTTAAAATTATCAGAAATTTCAACCACTATTGTTGTTACTTTTTAGAAATAAAAAAACTCATAAGTCTTCCCATATTATCATAATAAAAAACAGAAAGAAAGATAAAAACCAACCTAGGAGATCAAAGCTTTGCAAAACAACATGGCAGTAGCGTCATGGTGAGAAAGAAATTACTAGAGCTTTTGTAAAAAAAAAGAAAAACTTCACTCCGTCTCATATTAGATGATCTAGTTGACTCCGACACACGTACCAATGCATATGTTTTATCTTTAATATATTCAATTCTCTACTAGAAAAAAAATGAAAATTTAATATTTTAAAAATATTCATCGTGACGAATCCAACATCTTACATGATATTATTTATCTTTGTGAACTAATAAAAAAATATGGTCAAAATATATTAAGTCAATAATAAATATTGTCAAATAAATCATTTATCGAGGGACGGAGGGAGTAAAACATTCCTGAAGCGGGAAGTAGACAAAAAGCATAAGGGCACCAACCTTTTTCTTTTTCTTTTTGGGAATTTTTAATTTTATGGAAAGGCTAAAATATTTTTATAGGTTTTATAGGTAGGAGTGAATTATTAGTTTGAAAGGATGCGCAACTTTTGGGGAGCAAACAAGGATGGCCCCGTAAACCCCACCCACATAAAAGAAATTGATAAATATTATCTGTATCCAATAAATACATATATTATTTTCAAGTGCCCATGTCTCCTCTGATATATTTTTTCCACTCATAATTACATAAATAAAAATACACACATATAAAAATTAATAAAGTTTTGATATGCTGTATGTGGAATTTTTTTTGCACAATCAACATATTATACATAAAAAAGTTTAATTACGATTGATTGACAGCTTAAAAAATATTTAAACCAATAGTGAATTTTATATATTTGAGTTTAAATGATAAATAATTACATTTAATCCTTCTAAAAAAATAACAAACTCAGATTTTTCAACCAAGTTCAAATCAATAGTGGGATAAGGTTTATTGTGCTAGAGCCAAGGAATTGGGTGGTCGTAAGTTTAGAGAGATTAATCTTGTTTTATTAGGGAAATAATTTTAGAGGCCGAGGATAATAAGGAAGAATTATGATTTGAAGTGTTATCTCAAATGTATAAGTTGGAAAATGGACTTTTGTGTGGAAGGTCGAGTAGAGATTTTGTTTGGTGGAGATATATTTATGCATTTGATGTATCGTTAAACATTGGGTTGGATGTATTTACACGATATTTGTTTATCGAAAAATGCTAACAAGTGTTTCAAGGGCACTCTTTAAGAGTTTAAAATAATAAGTTTTTATAAAAATATGTGTATTTAATGTATTAGAAATTGAAATGTTTAACTTTTTAAATAAATGCATTAAAATAATTTCTTTATATAGAATCCTTAAAGAGTGTCCTTATGACACTCGTAAACAAGACTCTTGTTTTTTTTTTTTGAGAGAAAGAAGCTTATAGCTTTTCATTATTAATCAAAGTGTGAATACAATGTGGAATATTAAGATGATAATGGAAACTAGCATGATTTAGTGCTTCCCTAGTTAGATTATGGGCAACACTATTGGCTTGTCTCCTAATGAATTTCACATCAGAGTTCGCTAAATCAGTCATTAACAGGTGTCTACAATCGTGTATTATAGCCATGAAATCTGAGACACCATCCCCCTTATAGATACTTTCTGCCACCACTTTTGAGTCCGTTTCGAAATCCATATTTACCAAATTTAGGTCTTTCGCCCATCGCATAGCATGTAGGAGTCTTATAACTTCTCCCATTTCCACATCAAGTAAGGGTGTGAAACACTCAGTACGGCTTATAACATGATTTCCATTTGCATCTCGAATACAAGCTCCAAAGCCTACTTTATTGAGAGAAGTAGAAAAGGAAGCATCAACATTGCACTTGAATCTCCCGACACTTGGTTTTGACCACTTACTTATGTCGAACTGCGAGTTTGCTGGCGAGCTGCGAATCCTTGTCTCTTGCGCGGTCTTCCAACTATTTAGGAAA
>Ga0228711_1005510_pt1 | contig 19240 bp, 15 predicted proteins | sample MedpolnodulmetaG_2_FD_177996 | JGI IMG/M metagenome (GOLD analysis project Ga0228711, IMG submission 177996) | Root nodule microbial communities from Medicago polymorpha collected in Santa Monica, California, United States - brown nodules | ecosystem: Host-associated > Plants > Roots > Nodule...
GGATCGTTTGGTAGTTTGGGAAATCGACGATTAAACGATACAATAGAAATCACAACTTCATTTGGACACGAATGATGTTGTCGAGGGATACGTGATAATATCGATTGATAATTGGAATCCGCAACCCAAATCCGAGAATACGTATAAGTGGGTTGATGAAGTTTAATCCCAGCATAATCATTTCCCTGTTAACTCTCATACCTTTTACAATTATGTAGTTTATAGTTCATGAAACAAAACAATCATGAAACCCTAGCTCAGAACGATATCGATTGTTGAACGGCTTAGAATATCCCACTAGTCCCTGTGGAGACGATAACATAAATACTTACTTTTGATATTACATCAATTGTATGCTTCATTTGGATGCATTTGTTCCAATCTCCATTTTGTCAAGATTAATTTTGTTCATGATGATATCTGCCCACAAAAAAAAAAAGTGTGATAGATCTGAAAGTACACAATTATAAAATTTATCAAATTAACTTTAACACAATAAAATAATAGGGAAATATTTTCTATTTTAACGCATTTAATTAGTATCACCTTCAGATTCTTTCCTTTTTCAATGAGCTCCATCAGTCGTTTGTGCTTCATCCTTTTGAGATGTTGTATCTCTCTTCAAAGGTTCATTAGAACTATGAGCAAGAGATCCCTTCATTCTCTGAGACTTCTTCTTTAGAGGAGGTTTGAGTTCAAAAGCCTCCTTCACTGACACAAAATTAACACCATTCTTAGTGTTATTATCATTGCTTTCTTTTTTCTTTTTACTCTTACTTCTCGTCTTTTTCTTTGCATTTGGCGCGGGTTTAGAAGTCCCTTCCTCGCATACAATAGAGCCATCCTTAGGGTTTTCTTTTTTCTTTTTACTCTTACTACTCTTCTTTTTCTTTGCACTTGGTGTAGGTTTAGAAGTTCCTTCCTCACATAAAATAAGGTCATCTTTAGCGCCTTTATTGGATCAATCTACCTCACATTCAATATGTGAATTCACAACCATCTCCAAACTTTTTACAGCTTCTTTTTCAATGTTATGTGAAGCACGTGGACAGTCAAAAGGTGGACCATCGATAGGATTATCAAGAGTTGCAATGTTATCTTTTGATTTATCATCTCCCAAAGTTGCTTCATTCTTCTTCTTTTTGCACTTGCCACAGATATTGAAGGTACTTCTTCACACACATTACGATCATCCTTGTTTCCTCCACCGATCCATCTACTTCACATTCAATATGTAAACTTTGAACCACGTCCAAATTTTTCACAGCTTCTTTTTCAGTGTGTTTTGGAACACATGGGCTTATAGGGGTTTCTTCCTTTGATTTATCATCTCCCACTCTGGCTTCATTCTTCTTTATACACTTCTTTCTTTTTGCACCTGGCACAGATATCGAAGGTGCTTCTTCACACACATTACGATCATCCTTATTTCCTCCAACGGATCCATCTACTTCACGTTCAATATTTAAACTTGGAACCACCGCCAATTTTTTCACAACATTCTTATTCTGCTCTACACACACGGATGATTAGAAGGGATTTCTTCTTTTGAGTTATCACCTCCCACAGTGTCTTCTCTTTTCCTTCTACTCTTATGTTTTCTCTTCCCATTATTTGGTCTAATGAGCCGACCAATTTTTACGACTCTAGCTAGCACATCAGATGTGTATTTTAATTGCTTAATATATTTTCTATTAAAAAATATATATTTTATTACTATTTAATTTTTTTTTATCAAGTAGACTAATGACTAGAAATTCATTTTAAGATGAATAAGTAAGGAATTCAGGGTTCGAACTCTGTCCCTCTGCATATATGATGTAACGTTCTTACTGACTCGATTATGCTCACGAGCACAATTTATTATTTTTTTAATAATTGCAATGTTTGGTCAAAAAATAATTACAATGTATTGACCGCGCTGACCAAAATTATAATTCTATTTAAAATTATCAGTATTATAATTCCATTTAATTATTCTTTTTTTTTTCTTTTCATACGACTTGACCATCTTTTTTTCTTTTCTTTTTCATACCGTGGATTCATCAACCTCAGAAACATTTTTTTCTATATTTTACGCATTGTAAAAAACAGTTTCTAAAAACACACCTTTAAAATAATTTTATTAATTGTATTATTTTAGGGAATGTATTCTATTTGTTTTTTGTCATTCAACTTGACTATATTCACATTATCCAGTCCAATTAATCATGAATCTTGCTAAGTTTTCAGAAATGATTTTCTATTTCTTTACTAAACCTTTTTTTTCTATTTTTTTAGCTCTATTTTCATTTTTATGAAACGATATTTTATTTTTATATCTGGCGGGTAAATATGGAGGGAAAATAACCGCTACTAGTATCGTAGAAACCCCAAAAAATAGAGAGAAAAAGTGATGACGTACGTCATATGAAATCAACACTCACAAACATCGACTCATGCATGCCAGACAACTATTGGTTGTATTTCCATTTGCTGTATTTCTCCATTCAAATTATGATATTTGTGTCAAGCAAGTATTACTCGTTAAGTATTAAATATAATATTCTATCCCGTTTAATTAACCATTTGAGATTTATTTTTTTACAAGGAAAGTCACTTTATAAAATTAAAAATAGATTTTTTTTCCTTACATTTTCATAAATAATAAATATACAATGCATTTGATTGTCTACTTTTATCGACAATAACATATTTTGCTATTTTGTGGAAAGAGAGAGATTGCATGTAGACCAATTCATAAAATAAGGACTAAAGCGACTAACTAAGTAATTATTTTTTACATAGTATAGTTTAATAAAAATAATAATCACCTAAAATGAATATAATTTACGAGGCTTGTTGTATTCACATTTGCACAAAAATAATTATAAATAATTCAAGAAATGAAAGTTTTATTCTTAATGGAAAGTCTGTATTTGTTATACCGACAGAAATAGTGAGCCCGACTATCGACATTATTATCTTACCTCATTGTATATATTTTATTTTATTTTATTTTTATTATAGAATTTTATTTAAATAAAATAAGTGCTCAGAACTAATTTCATATTTTTAGTAAAACTGTAAAGCAAATCTTGACCAAAAAAAAAAAAGAAAAGCAAATTTCAAAAATAATCTTTTATGTTGATTGTGCATAATTACATTGAACATTTTTTTTTATGACAAATTACATTGAACATTATGTTTTCTGGAATTGAATTACACATATTGAGGGTTTTGGTATGTTGAATTGAATTATAGTGAGGATTTTGTTATAAAGGGTAAGAAGAATACTTAATCAATGGGCAAAGCTATCAAACAATGCACAACAGTCAGTCATTCAATTCATGCACTTGATAACATCTAAAATTAAATAGTAATATATCAACAACAAAAAAAAAAAATAGTCTTTAATAATGTTTCTCTATGCATATCCATCCATTTATGCACACGGAAATTAAATACTCATATACGCACGTAGATAATATTTAATTTCCACTTGGCCACTTAGCCAAAAAAAAAAATATCATATGAGATAAAATTTTATGAATTGCCAATGTAAACTTTTTTACACATGCATGTATCTAATAAAATTACATTAAATAAATATTTTTAGCGATATTTGAAAAAAAATCCAATAAGGTGACATTATGTATATTTTGATTGATGCTGTGTAAAAAAAATATTATCAGTGTATACAAATTAAATCATTATTTTATTATCATAAGTGCATGACAATTCAACACATAATAAATTAGTCATTTTTTGTTCACATTATTAAAAAATAGTCATTTTTAGTTTTATTGATTAAGAAGTAAAAAAAAAGAAGGAAATGTCAATTTGGTATGACATAAATACCGTATAACCAATTCCTTATACGTTTGAATAAAATAAAATTGAGTGTCACATGAACAATATATATATATTTTTTATAAAAAATAAAAAAAAATTGTTTATCAGAAGAATGAGATTAGCTTTCATGCATGCACGTGTGTAAAACATTATACATTACCAACAAATTACAAGTCTACATTTCTCAACAAAAAAACAAATTACAGGTCTATGACTTTTAAGTTATATTTTATTGAAGTCAAATGATCTTCACAACCCAACAATAATAATTTATTAAAAGTCTCAGTTTATAACAAAATCCTTAATTCATATTGTAGTTCTATCTCAAAATTAATCCTATCTGTGCATTATTTTGTTAAGTTGTCTAATGTTTAGATATCAATCAAATTGTACTTACAAAACTAATACTTCAATATATATTTATGATAATAGTTGTTAATTAGCATAATTTCTTAAAATCACAGTTTTTTTTTATTAAGAAAATTCTTAAAATTATGATATTCTATGAATTTGGCGCTAATTCCCTTCTGAAGACTCTCTCTCTCTCTATCTCTCTCTCTCTCTCTCTCTCTACGTAAAAAAAATTAATTTGTTTCTTCTCCATAAGACTTCTTCTCCATAAGACCCTCTCCTACAGAAAATCTTAAGAGAGGTCTTAGAAACAAGGGAAGGGACACACATTCATAAAATTTATCTATAAATATAGTGAGAGAGGTTTACAATGAGATATATAGAGAGAGAGAGAACAATGAACAGCTTGAAACTTTAGAGTGATTTTGTTCTTATTTCACAAAGGTTCTTTGTTCTTTTTAATCATTTCATAAGAGCTCTTTATTTTCTGTAATTTAAAAGATTAATTTTTCTTCTTTATGTGTTATCAACTTTTTTTTATTATTTTTTTTCAGCGAGAATTTATTTGCAATGGCACCACCAAGTTTTGATTTTTCATGTCTTCTGTGCACTGAAGACAGTAGCATTCTTGATGAAATTGATTTGGGTGGTTCAATGGAAGATGAAAATGACATGAATCAAACTGAGCAATTTGATGAGCCAATTGAGTATGTGCCACCACCATTGCAGCCACCTCCATTGCTGAGTGAGGAGAATTTGAAGGTTTTGATTGAAAAAGAATGTCATCACTTGCCTGCTAGTGATTATGTCAATAGGCTGAAAAATGGAGAATTGGATTTGCAGGGCAGGATGGAATCCATTGATTGGATGGAAAAGGTGGGGTCCACATTAATTTGTTTCATTGTGTTTTCTCTTAATTTCTCATTTAATTCACACACAAAAAAAGTCTATTTTTTGTTTTAACTATCATGTGAGTTCATTTTTCTTTTGCTAGTTCCAATGTTATGTGCATTGCTTTTCTTTAATCTCTTCTTTTTTTTACAATTAATATTCTTTAATCTTGGCATGTGAATTTTTTACAATTATAATGTTTGCTTTTAATGATCTTAGAATAATGATCTAGATTTGATTTGATGATGATTCCATTGTTGAAATTGATTTGCTTGAATACAATCTATGGACTGCCCTTTTATTATTAAATAATTGATTCAATTCTTAAATTTTATGCATGTTTGTTGTTAATTGTAATTTTTAATAACATGTTCTAAACCATTTCATTTTTGTATGATTGAAACTAATGCATCTTTTTTATAGGCTGGACTGTACTTTGGTTTTGGACCTCTCTGTGTTTATCTAGCTGTACGCTACATGGATCGTTTCCTTTCTGTAGTTGACATGCAGGTAAGTCAATTGATGAAGTGAAGAAAATGGTGTTTTTTTGTTGTTTTCATTATGTTGTTTGTCACTAGTTTTGATTTGAATTCTTTTCTATCTCAGAAGGAAAGAAAGTGGTCAATTCAACTCTTGGCTTTTTGTTGCTTATATCTGGCAGCCAAAATTGATGAGGTTGTTGTTCCTCGATCTGTTGATATGCAGGTATATTATTTTTCTTTGATGCTTATTTGTTAGTTTGAAAATGTTTTAAATCGCGATGTATGTAGCACCAACATTTTAAATTTAAGACGTGTCTGATATCCGATACAGGCATGACGTTGATACATGTGGTGTTGACTTGTTACTGTTGTGTCTGGTGTCCAACACTAACAGGACACTGACATGTGGTGTCCACTTGTAAATGTCATGTTGATTGTCCATGTTTGTTTATGTGCTTGATAGATTATGATTTTCAATGTCATGATTTCAATGCTTAATATTAAAGGAATTTAAGTCAAATGCAATTGATGCGGCTACAATTGCAGTCGCAAAGACATTAAAACCATTGATGTGACCATAATAATTTTTTAAAAACTTGGATTGAATATGTTAAGCTCTATAACACGAACTTCTGATAGAAGGTGTGTCTCGTGTCTAACATATGTTTTCCACATGTACATTCAATTATATTATTTTATCAAATTATTTTAGTGTTGATATGTCAGTGTCGTGTTCGTTATTCATGTTTGTGTTAGTGGTTAACATATGTTAAATAAAATGTCTTTAATTTTACATGTGAGGTGGTGATAACTTTTTTCCATTGAAGAAAATGGTGTTTTTTGTTGTTTCCATTATGCATGTTGACTTGTTAGTGTTGTGTCTGGTGTCCAACACTAACAAAACACTGACATGTGGTGTCGACTTGTAAATGTCATGTTCATTGTCCATGTTTCAATCCTTAATATTTAAGGAATTTAAGTCAAATGCAATTGATGCGGCTACAATTGCAGTCGCAAAGTCATAAAAAACCATTGACATGACCATAATAATTTTTTAAAAACTTGGTTTGAATATGTTAAACTTTATAACATGAATTTCTGATAGAAAATGTGTCTCATGTCTAACATATGTTTGCCACCTGTACATTCAAGTCAATTATATTATTTTCTCAAATTATTTTAGCGTTGATATGTCAGTGTTGTGTTCGTTATTCATGTTTGTGTTAGTGGTTGACAATTGACATATGTTAAATAAAATGTCTTTAATTTTACATGTGAGGTGGTGATAATTTTTTTCCTTGCAGATGGATGAAAAGAAGTATTTATTTGATAAGGAAACATTACGTACGACGGAGCTTATGATACTAAGCACATTGAAATGGAGAATGCAAGCAATTACACCTTTCTCCTACATTGACTTTTTCCTTAACAAGGTCAATGGTGATCATGTTCCAATAGGAGATTCAATTTTGCAATCTTTCCAACTCATAATGAGTACTGTAAGAGGTAACTTTTCTGTGTTTTCATTCCTAACTATATGTACTGATAATATTTATGATAGCAAAGAATGAGATGATAATGTGAAACGGTTTTGGAATTCAATGTAGGACTTGACTTCATTCAGTTCAGACCATCAGAAATTGCAGCAGCTGTTGCAGTGCTAGTATCTGTGGAGGGTGAAAACCTAACTGTTCACACTGAGAAAGCACTTTCTCTTCTCATTGAATATGTAGAAAAGGTACTAATGATGGTCCAATGCCAATAAAAAAAAATGTGAATATAATTGATGCACATTGATTTGCATAATCATTTTCTAAGTTGATTACTTGTTATTTCTCAAACTCTATCAATTTAGTGAATTGTCTATTTAGTTTTTGAAATCTTAGGGCTTGGTAATTTTGCTTTTAAATTTACAAAATTTCAATTGGGTTTTGAAGTTGAATTTTCTTGATCACATTGGTCGATGTCTAACAATCTCATAAATTAAATTGATCAACCTAAAAGATTCAATGCCATCTATAATTTTTTATTTCATCGAATTGTAAATTGAATGTCAATTTATAGTTTGAAATGATTGACATTCTAAATAGTCATTCAAATTTAAAAAACTTGAAACAAATAAGATGGTCAATTAATTTAATCTCGAAATTGTCCTTGAGCGACTAATGTGATCAAGAATTTCAAACACTATAAATTCATAGGACAAATTTGGTGATTTACTCAAAATTTAATTTATGACATGGTTTAATTGATATATCTATCTACATTTTGCAGGAGAAAGTAATGAAGTGTATTGAAATGATTCAACAGCTGTCATCAGGTAGTGGTTCTTCTGCAAAGGATGCTAATGTTTCTGTCCCTTTTGTGCCTCAAACTCCAATGGGAGTGTTGGATGCTCTATGCGTCAGCTACAATAGTGATGACAATCACTCAGATGCTACTACTGCACCTCTTGCAGATTCTCCACTTCATAACAGCCCTGATGCTAAACGCAAGAAAACCATAACCAACTTTGAAGAGTGACAATTTTTGGATAATGCCCCCTCAAAGGAATACCAATAAAGGAAACAAGAAAATAGATAGGGAAAAAAAGCTGCATATTTGAGCTCATTATAGCTATCAAATCTTTTATTGAACTCTTTATAGCAAAGAGAGAAATGAGGATTATTGTTGTTGTAACCTAGAGTTTTTGTTCTATTATAGACAATAAAACTAAAAGGGGGCAGGGGGCAAAGGTATTATAGGACTAGATATTCATAAATTTTGAAACATTTATTATATGAATGTCATTGTCTTTGTTCTATTCTACAATTGGTTATTAAAATATTTGTGTTTTTGAAAAAAATTTCACAGTTATTGCTCTGTCAAGCTATACAGATCTTGTTTTATCTCCACAGTTTGCTTGTCAACAATTAAATTGGACACTTTGATTGAGTAACTGTTTAGAGTTTAGACCATTTTCACACCCACACCAAAAAGAAATGTCCTGCTAAATGTTAATGTAGTAAAGTTGTATTGTCTTACAAAATCTTATCACAGGGCACATTTTGAATTAAAATTAGAAAATTGTGTGGTTATAATTTTGATTTCTAAGTATCATATATAAATTATAGTTTACAAAAACTTTACACCAAATCGCTGGGTCATACTACTATCCTATTTTAAAGAAAGTCTTTACGAACAAGTTTTTTATTTTAATGGTCAATGCTAACATTGTTTATTTTTTTTTACAAGACAATGCTAACATTGTTAGTATTATGTTAGTATTAGGGCTTGAATTCTCGACTTTTTATCACTCCACTCCTCACTCAAGTCGCCAAACTTATATTATTGACCTAGATGTGGTATGATTAACATATAACATGTATTTAGAGATAGGTTATGCAGCTAGGGTTTCCACTATATAGCCTCTTAGGGTTGTATGTCTCCTTCATTGTAATGGAAAAACATGTCTTTCATTCATTGAGTTTCTTTAACTCTTCCTCCTATTAAGCGCTTCTTATATATCACTAGTGCCTGCTCAATGAAAAATTCTTTCGCACAAGCACTCAATAATATGATTTAAACAAGGTCTATATTAAGATCTTTGACGAGATTATAACAATGTTTTGACAAAAATACAAAAGTAATCTTTATTGTTGGCTGATAGTACTGAAAGGAATGAAGTTTGTGGTTATGTACTATGTATAATGCTCACCAAGTTATGGAAGCCTCTTGGCCAATGAAATCTTAAACATCTTGGAAAATGTTATTATGTATCCAGTTTTAGTCAAATGAAAGATTTAAGATTTAAGAATTGTTTGGACTGGGGGGTACTTGGTTTTTACAATTGGTTACACTATGCTATCTCAATTGTTGGTCGATTTACGCCAAGCATTCGGAAAACCCCTCACTCAATGTTTGGTGAGATTTTTTGAATTATCGATGGAAACCATATTTTCATTGATCAAGCAACCAAAGATTGCCTTGCTGGTCATTTTTCCATGACGGTTAGTATAGTCTTGCATAACCAAGTGAACATTAAGACAATTAATTTTGCAAAGAATTCTGATAGAGCTCTTTGCCTTGATGGTTTTGATGAAGCCATGTTCTTTCAAAAGAATAGGAAATAGCTTACAATATGATGTTATCAATATTGTTATCATTCAATTTTTCAACCATGATTGGTTGGCACCTTAACTTTATAATTTGGCAATGCTTATCTTCAAGAATTGAGCAACTTAAACCTATTACTTTAGATAATTTTAAATTCAAAATAATTAGTAAGATTTTGGAACCTGCAAGGGTTCCAATGTGCTTCATTTCTCAAGGGTTTGTTGAACCTGCAAGACCAGAAGACGTCCAATGTGCCTCACCGCACAAGAGTGCACCACCTCTGCTCTGGACCATTGGATCATGATACAACCGTCTTTTGCATCTCACGTCGGATACAACGAGTATAGTTACAACAACTCGCCTATATAAGCATGACCCATTGTCAACCAAAGGTACGATTCACTTCATACTTACTCACTTTCCACGTAACTTAGATACTTGATCTTATCTTCCTCCTCTTTTTAAATTTCTTGATTTGTGTTTTTAGGCTAATTCTTTAAATATTGAATTCATTTATGGAAAAGATTATTCTTCCTAAACATTTATCTTAGGTTCACATAAAAAATTATAACTATTTTTTTTCTTCTTTTCTAGAGAAGCACTAACAAGTGCCTTTTAGGCACTTGTTTAGAAATCTGAGTAAGTTTTATTATGGGAATATTAACTATATTCAACCTATTGAAACTTTAAAAAATTAACTTTTTTTTACATAAAACTTATTAATTATTTTCATTTTTGAATCTTAACAAGTGTCTTTTGTTAGCATGATCATTTCTTTCAAAAAGAAAGTTATCGTTTAATTGAATAGTCATTTTTTTTCTTGTACATTGAAAATTAAGTTTTGTAAAAGCACACAATATTTTTGTTATATTCCTTGGAGGGCAATTACTTAGAAGGCACAAACATGTATCTTTTACAAAGTTGTGTTGTTCAATAATCTTAGCACACAAAAGACTATCACAAGTTGGTAATCATTCATAATGAAAAATTCTTTTAAAGACGAAAATTTTGATGTTTGGTCAAGGATATGAAGACTCTCACATTGGAGAAAGATAATGTCAATAAGTCAAGTTCGAGTTAGAGTTTCTACATTAGATTTAGGCATAAGAATATATGTTGAACGACGTATATAAATGAGATGATACATATACTTAATGCATTTAGATTTTGGATGAAGATGTGACATCTAAACTCGTGTGTTTGCTAGCTCTTGCACACAATGGAAACTCAATTGTGATTTTTCCTACAGGACATGAGAATGGGAAGCATGCAACTACTTGCTTGTTGGTATACTTTGTATGTTTTCATTTTTAAGTTTGTAAGTCATTAAATTCTACAGTGATTAGTTAATTTATATCTAATTATTTTTAGTTGGTACCTTTGATGTTAGTTATATAATTGACACGAATTATTCACTATGGTTTGATAGTCTGCATGTAATCTAAACTAGAGAACTTATAATCAAACAATTGAGTTCAAATGATTAATTTATACAAGACTATACTTTAAGTCTCAACTTCAAATTATTAAGCCTCTTTCCAATGGTTAACCGGAAAAAAATAAAGCTAAAGAACCAATTATACACACAAAGGTGAATATTCTCTCCTTTCAATCAATTTTTTTTCTTACCCATGGTTGAAACATTTGATTAGTTGTCTAAGGCATCCAAAAACATTAAAGAGTGTGTTAGCATGGTTGATACATTTTTTGAACTTGATAACATGAAAGAGTATGTAAGCAACATATACCCATTTGATTTTGACTAAAAATTAAGTTTTTCGTTTCAAACTAGTTTAAATTAAAGGATAAATAAAGTAATTTGCTTTTTAAAAACAACCAGTTAATTAATTTCTTTTATTTTCTTTCGGTAGAGGCTTGCAACTTTTCATCATACTTCATAAAAAATATGCAACTATATTTTTAAACAAAGTTGATTCTCTATTTTTCTAATAATTTCATTCCTACTCCAATTTGTATGAGTGGGTAGCAAGCATACAAATTAATGAATAAGACAACTTTAGGTGTCAATTATAGTCACTGCGTACGAGTACGAGGTACCCAAAAAGATGGTACGACAAATAAAGAACACAAAAGTCAATAGCTTACATTGATGATGTTAGTCAATAATACAAAAAATTCCAAGGAATGTAGGTGAACTAGTGAAGCAAATTGTTGAGAATATTTGGATAAAATTAAATACCATGAGTGAAGACTAGTTGCAAGTTGCAACTGATGTTAGCCCACATTGATGATTGTGAACCAAAGTGAGGACTGAGGTGATCCTATATATCCATCCTCTCTTGATCTTGTCTTCTTCAAGTTTCACTGAGTTGGTTAGTTCATTTTCATTCTTTCTTTGTTGTTTGTTAGATGGAAGAAAGCAAGCAATCGCGTTACGTTAAGCTAACCAAAGATCATGAAATCACTGTCCAAGAAGATATCGTCCCCGGTGAACTCAATCTACCTACTCAGGTATCCTTTTCCTTTTCTCTTAGTAATGAAAGAAGCAACGGAGGAAATCCGTGCCTAGTTAGTGGTCGTCCTAAAAGCTGGAGTACATATTTTAGACATTGATTTATGAACTTTGATGCTTTGCAGTCTCTGCTTCGCAAGTGCTATGAATGTAGGCAGCCATTACCTGAAAGCTATGAACCTCCTGCAGATGAACCTTGGATGACTGGTATTTTTGGATGTGTAGAAGACCGGGAAAGTTGTATGTTAATACCTCTCAAATTGTACTTGATTTGCATATTGCATCCTTTTACATTCTTTCATTTTTCACTGCAGGCTTGACTGGACTGTTCTGTCCTTGTGTACTATTTGGACGCAATGTACAAAGCTTGAGGGAAGACACTCATTGGACTAGGCCATGCATTTGTCATGCCATTTTAGTCGAAGGTGGCATTTCTTTGGGTATAGCAAATGTAGCTGCATTTTCCTTAATTCCTGGCATTAATCCATGGATATCATGTCTCATTTGTGAGGGTTTATATTTCTCGTGGTTGGCGTGTAGCGAATACACTGGTCAAGTTCGGCAATCCTTACAAAAGAAATATCACTTAAAGGTACATAAGGCCACAGAAGGGTTAAATTTTGCCCATGTAGAACCACATTTATACATAATTTTGTTAATTATTTTCTTTGTTTATAATTGCAGAATTCACCTTGTTGTGCATGTTGTGTGCATTGCTGCTTGCACTGGTGTGCCTTGTGTCAAGAGCACAGGGAGATGAAGGGACGGCTTTCGGAAAATGTTTGTTCAAAAATGACAATTCTAAACCCTCCTCCCATTCAAGAGATGAAGTCCACTCACAACAATGATCGCATTACTTTGGACTCGGAGATGCAGGCTATGTAATAGGATCACACTTATGTTGCAATTTATCGGCTAATTTTCCATTACTTATGTTTAAAACCATCACAATAAGTTTGAAAAAGGATAATATTGTTGATAGTTGTGAGTTGTCCAAGTACAATGCTGATGACATTGTTAAGTTTCATTACGCGCACGGCAGAATTATAATCAAGGTTTAAAATACACATTAATTTCGTGATACTAGAGGAGTGTATTGGATTAAGATTTTAAAAAACTAGTATTTTTGTAAAAAAAAAAATTAAGGATTTATAAGATTTTGTGTTGAATGTGCAAATATTATTCAACAACTATAGTGGGGTAGTTTGGATAATGTTTTACCTTTTGAAAGCTTCTCAATTGAAATATGCATTTGATTGCTAAGCAATTTTTTTAAATGAGTTCACTGCTGTTTATGGAAGTACACTTACACTTCTTAAGGATTAAACGTGAATAATGATAATGCGAGGCTATGAATGATTGTGTTATTTGGTCCATTATAAAAAGATAATTGCGATAAGATGTACCAATCAAACTTAAAATAATGAGTTGTAATGCAGTAAAGGGATCAAACATAAAAAAGGCTTAAACAGAGTCTCAATTGAATATCCATCGAATTTTGCTGTTCTTTTTTAAAAGTCATAGAAATCTTAATTGAATAACACAAAAATCATTTACATTAATTATAAATTTTGATCAAATACCCCGTGATCTTTTTTAAAAAGAGGCTTAAAAGCACGACGTCAGCTTATCGTAGAATTCACACGACATGTATTCTACCTGCATGCAGCTTCAGATTTTTTCATTTATTTCAATAAAAAATTGTTTAAATAATGGAGGAGATACCACGTAAATTGTCGTGCGGGTCGTGGGGGTACATATGTCGTGCACTATAGCATTTCTCTTTTTTTTTATAGTCATAAAATCTTTTAAAATCATTTTTTGAAATTTGATATCTCAATCCAATACATCTGTGCTGATGTGCTTTTTTTCTTTGATGTGTAATGTGTTGCTTTACGCTGCTGCAACGTATGCAATTCTTTTAGCATAATAAAATATTTTCTAATTATCACCTCTACTAGAAAGACGGTAGATAATAGGCCTAGTTGTTTGAACATGTAGAGAGAAGATTGGTAGATGTTGTAATACAAAGAGTATATTAGATAATAGGCTTAGGCGGTTTGAGCATGTATAGAGAAGATATGTAGATATTGTAATACAAATAGTATATTAGATAAAGAAAAGTAAGATCATAAGAGGTAGATGAAGACCAAAAAAAACTATAAAAGAAACTACTAAAAAAAAATCTAGAAAAAAAAATTGGATCCAAATATAATTTATGATTGAACAATAACGCGTAATTTGGTCTATGTCGCAAACCCCACTTATTGGATTAAGACTATGTTGTTGTTATCGTAAATAAAACATTTTTTAATACATAGAGAAACTAATCTTTCTATATGAATATGAAATTCAATATATTGATTGATTATTCATTGGGTAATTGCTCTTCTTCCATCTATTTTTGTTCATTTTCGTCAAATAGTCGAGCGTAAGTTAACGCAGGTGTAATTTCAACGTGAATTAACTCATGTAGGTGTATTTTTAAGCGTGAGTTAACTCACGTATAACATAAAGAATTCTGCTCTTCTCCCAGAAAGTTTTGCTCGCGCCCAACTGAATTGCCGAAAATACCCATGCGTTAGTTAAGTAACGCAAGTGTTAATTTCTGCGCAACTTAACTAACGCCGCGTGAATTAACTAATGCTACGTGAGTTAACTCACGCTACGTGCAATTTTAAAGACAGGCAGAACATCTCATTTCCTCATTTCTCATCTAAAATCTCAAAAATCTCTCTCAAATCACCGAAATCCAAAATTCCTTCAAGTTCAAATCAAACACCACTCCAATAACAAGTAAGTTTTCATAATCAAACATCGTTAACCTTTTATGTTTATATGTTAGATTTTTTCTCTTAAATTAGAAATTTTGTAGATTTAGGGTTTGTTTAAATTTTGTTTTATGTTTGCAAGAAATCATACAATAATTACATGAAAATGACTTGTGTTGCTTAAATGTTTAGATGTTTGCATGTTTCTGTTGCAGTTTTGAGTTTTAGAGAATTTTTTTAGATTTAGGGTTTGTTTAAATTTTGATTTTTTTTGCAAGAAATGATACAATGTTACATGTAAATGACTTATATTGCTTAATTGTTTAGATGTTTGCATGTTAATGTTCTAGTTATGAGTTTTAGGGTTTATGTATAATTTGCACTTCATGTGTTTGATGAAATGTTTAAATGAATTTTTCATTGATTGTTTTTAATTTCTTATTGTGTAGATTTGAAGCAATGGTCGATATGTTCGATGTTCATGCACAATTCAACGGCGGAGAACCTAAGAGGTTGAAAGTTCGGTGCCTTGGTGTAACGTTAAGAGGTCTCAAGGATCAATTGAATGAATTCAACCAAGGAGTCAACCCGGGAGACACAAGGAGGGTGGAATACGTTCGGTATAAACGTCCAACACTCGACGAGGGGAGAATATCATTCAGTTGGGTGGAATTAACGAACAACGATAACGTGAGGAGCATGTTTTGGGAGCACAACATGTTCCAGTAGATCGATATGCGTGTAACGTTGCTGAGATCAACTGAAGATATTATCAACAGTCTGATTCCGCCAGAAGATCGTGATTAGGTAGGGAATGCACCTTCCAACTACAACAATTGTCTTACTCTGAAATTGGGTAATTCAAACTTGTTAAACGACAGTTCCACAGCTTTCACCCGACAGCTCTATTGTTCCATTCAAAAGATTAAATTCTTGTTAGGCTGGTTTAGATTAAGGTATTGAAGTGTCAAGGAATGCTCCTCATTCTTTTGAGAATTGAATTTGATGTGATAACATATATAGTTGATATACATGTTGTTTATGTAATGTAATGTAACTTTTATTTGAATTTATTCAATACACAACTTTATTTTTTCAATTTTTTTTAATACGTTATTTGAATTTATTTAATACGCAATTTTTATTCAAATTCACGCTGATTTTATTCTAATTCATTTATTTACGTTATTCTAATTTATTTATACTTTATTCTATTTTATTTGTTCACTTTATTCTAATTTATTTATTCAATACGCAATCATAAAATAAATGCAAAAATATAGAAACAAAAATAATAGATATAAAATATCATTTTATTAATTTAATTCTTATTACATTTACAATGGGTTAAAACTAAATCTGCGGAAAAAAAAGCCACCAGAAAACCTAGCTTTCGGTGGTAAAACTAAAAAAAAAAACCACCAGAAAACCTAGCTTGTGGTGGTAAAACTAAAAGAAATCCACAAGAAAACCAGCCTTCCTATGGTAAAACTAAATCTAATCCACAAGAAAACCAGCCTTCCTGGGGTAAAACTAAATCTGCACATATAGTTTTACCTAATCTACTTCTTTTTCCCCCAAGAAAGCCGCTCATTAATCATATTTTTATCCCCATAATTGGCCTCTTTCTCTTTTTACACCAAAATAAAGAAGGATAAGAAGGAGATTCATATGGGAAAGAGTGAGGAGGAGAGTGAGAATGTGTGGCGTGAGGAAATGGGGAAGTTTGGAGATTCATAGGTTATATCTACCATAAATATAGTAAAAACAACGTGTAAAACAGTAGTAAAAAAACGTGCAAAACCAATTAAATTCACTTGACCATAGTCCAAAAAACGCGTGCTCTTGAGCTCTGACCAACCGGCCAACCTGCGTGAGTTAACTCACACACAAACCAGTGGTGCGTGACTTAAGTCACACAGAGCTATAATGTGCGTGAGTTAAGTCATGCTGCGTGACTTAACTCACGCAGGGGTATTTTAGGAAGTTCAGATGGGCGCGAGCATTTTCTGTTGGGAGAAGAGCAAAATTCTAACATAAATGAGCAAAAACAGATAGAAGAAGAGAAATTCTCTGTTCATTGTTATGAATGTAAAATGAGTTTTACTTTTCTCACCCTATGTCTTTCCTCGCGTGCCCTATTTTTTTCCAAAATTACCCTTGATTCGGATTTCGTTTTCCAGATTGAATTGTTAGAATTTTTTAGATTTATCCAGATTTCAAAATGGACATATAAAACAGAAATAAAAAGACAAAAAGATAAAAACAACTCATTTCATTGATATTTGAATAATACATTACAATAATGTTGAAGCTTTTTACATAAGAACCTAAAACTATTTCTAGGGGGTAAGCTAAACCAGTGGCTCCGGCTTATAGTACATACCAGTAGCTTCACTGTTGGAGGGGAGACAAAGGAGGAGGAAAGAGGAGGGAGGGAAGAAGAAAACAATGCCCCTGAACCCATTGATCGTTCATACAATCCCTGAAAATTTCCAAAGAGGCCTGTTAATATGAAAGGCCAACGATGGAAAACCATGATTGTAGAAGGAAGAGGATGAGAGGGTTGTAGAAGGAAGAGGATGAGAGGGTGGGAGAGAATGGTGTGGTTTGGAAGGCTATTTATAGGGAAGGAATGGTTGCATGGAGTGTATCTACATTTAATGCAGTCAAAAAACGTGTAAAAACAAGTTTTCTTGACTTGACCCAAGACCAAAACAATTGACAAACGTGTTTTGTGTGGTCCACACCACCGGCCAAAAGATTCTGATACAGTCCGGATTTTATAATCTGGATTACACATGAATTCCGGATTATATAATCCGGAAACATACGATTTTGGTTGAAACAAACAAAACTTGGTACTTTCTGTAGGGTGAATGGTGGTTCGGACTGTTTTATCCGGACAACCTCAACATAGGATTCTTTTGTATGGACCACATTGCAACAAGAGTTTATGTGGCCCACAACATCCAAGGACCTCTATAAATACACCCTCTCCGGTTTTCAGTTTCAATACCAGCAAAACACACCAAAGAAAACCATGCAAATTTTTGTCATTAAACTGAGGATCTTTATCATGTTGTCGCAAATAGATAGCTCTCTATTTGACGGCATGATGAAGATCTTCAGCATGCTATCAAAAATACAAACAAACACACCAATGAGACCATGAACATTTTTGTCATTGTGCTAAGGATCTTTGTCATGCTGCCGCAAAATAGATTGCTCTTTATGTGACAAATAGATTGCTCTCTATGTGCCAGCATGGTGAAGATCCTCAGCATACTTTCAAAAATATATAGATTTAAGGTTGCCTCCTTGATAGATAGATAACTCAAAAATATCAAAAGGTTGATATGAGTTAGATCTTGCTGCCTGCCAGATGAATATGTCATTTGGCAAGGCAGCAGGATCTAACTCAAAGAAATCCTCTTGAAAACACCTTCCCAAAAGATTCAACATTTCTGTTATTATGGTTTTTTTTAACTGTTTATTTGTCTTATGTTGCTTCTATTTATATTATGTACCTTTGTTCTATTATTTTCCAAGGCATTCGCAACGAAAACGATCCAAATAAAGGGTCTGGTGCAGTTCGGACTTTATAATCCGGAATAACTTCATGCATTCCGGATTATAAAATCCGAAAACCCTCAATAACATTTTGGTCGGTGACGTTTCACCAAAGTTTAGGCCGGTTAGTGGAGTTTGAATGCATTTTTTGACGGTTTTGAATGTGGAACACATTTTATTTGACTGTAATTAAGACCTATGACTGATTTAAGGCTATAAAAAGCCTTGGATCTTCAACATTTTCCTTCATTCTTCTTCACCTCCTTTCTTACATTTTCTTCAAAAAAAATTAGTTTTTTAGGTAGCTTTTAGGAGTGTTTGTGGTGTCATGGTCATTGTTGACCGCTCATACGACCCCTGCAATCGAATTGCAGCTTATGCGGACGGTCAACAGAGACCATTGACATCAAAGAAAGACACAAAATATTCAAATCGTATTTGTTCGGATTTTATTTTCCGGAAACACTAATAGTCTGGTTCGGAAAACGAAATCCAAAACAGAGGTATTATTGGAATTTTTGCAGGGCACGCGAGAAGACACCAGGTTCGAAAAAGTAAAACTCATATAAAATTCAGACCCCAAAGCCAAAACATCAAAATTTGGGTTCAAGTCCAACAATTCACTGCATGGTTATACGGGCTTACATTTGGACCATGTTAATTGCTGACATCTCAAATGAAAATGCTGTGGGGGTGGGTGTAAAACAATTATACTTCAGATACAAATCACCTTTTGTTTTTTGAATTGATAAACATTATGGCCATTTAAG
>Ga0228711_1005511_pt1 | contig 19233 bp, 11 predicted proteins | sample MedpolnodulmetaG_2_FD_177996 | JGI IMG/M metagenome (GOLD analysis project Ga0228711, IMG submission 177996) | Root nodule microbial communities from Medicago polymorpha collected in Santa Monica, California, United States - brown nodules | ecosystem: Host-associated > Plants > Roots > Nodule...
TTGTTTGAGTATGTTGGTGGTAAACAGGTACAGTCTGGCCTTGGAGACATTCATCTTGAATCATAGCATTATTGTCTGAATGTAATTAAGAATTTGTCAACCAAACAGAAAAATAACATGAATCAACGAGTCAATATAGCATTCATGTATTCAGATATTCGGATCTATAATAATAATAATAATAATAATAATAATTATGATGATGATGATGATCTATTAAAACTGACTCCAAATCTTGTTGATGACACCTCAGCTTTCTATATACCACATACTTTAAATTGTGCCTGCAAATTTTCCAAGTTGACCACATTTTCTACTATTAGCAAAACAACAACAGTCAATGAACTTTTGCACATTGTGTAATATAATTCATAACTCCTACAATTCCAAAACTTCCATCAAAGGCTCATTCTTTTCCAATTCCTCCATTAAATCCTTGAAACTCTCCTTATTCTAACTTCTCCTTATCCTTCTTTATTTTTGAGTGAAATACTGTGCATTCTGCAATTTTTTAATAAATGTAGTCTACTGTTACGTAATAGACAGGGACAGGAAATAGTATGTAGACTGCTATATTTTAGAGAAAGAAACAGATTGCGTTAAGATATTGTCACGTAAGTATGGTTCTAATGCTAAAAAGCTGTAGCATTATTTGATATGCCGGGATGCGGGTTCGAACCCGCTATTCCCCGCTTCTCAGCCCCTAGTGTGTGAGTGTCACCTCCAATCTCTTGGAACAAGAAAAAAGGATAAGATATTAGAGACACCTTATAATCTAAACTTAATTAATAGGAAACCTTATAATAGTGGTTTGGTGAACAAACTGGCTTATTACCAGTTTCAACTAACTTGGATAACAATGATAGCAACAACCTAACATATATAAACTAGCTCTTAAGCAATGAATAATCAAATACATAAGTACAAATTCTTCTTTTTAAACAGTGAATGAGAACTAGAAGAAATATGTGATAAACAAAAGTGCCGAGATTTAAAGGGGGTGTTAGAAAGAAAACTAACTAGAAAGGAAAAGATGACAAGAATCTTAACAAGAGGGTTAATAGTCAGCAAAAGTACAAGAAATCAACCATGCAGATTTTGTTTGAAGAAAGAAGCAATAGTGGTGATTGGTAAGTTGATATTGAAATTTGATATAGGGATTCATTATTTTAAGCTGGAGGACTGATATGTGAAACTTGATTGTTGAGTGCAGTGTTGTCAATATCTCACGTTTCATGCAATCATCTTGAAAGAAACAGATTCAAACGCATTTGATACAGATTCAATAGCCCTTTTCTTTTAATAGCAAATGTTGGTAATCAATTGTTCGCAATGCTACTGGGAGGGAGTTAAACACACAACCCCTTATCTCTCAAAAAGAGTGAATCTAATGAACAACGTACAAATATGATAGCAGGAGCTCAAATATAAAGTAAATCGGCGAATACCTGCATCTGAATCAGGAAGCTGAGAATTTGAAGCATCTCTGCCTATGTCTCTATTCAATGGATCTTGGAACATTTCCACATCCTGTGGTCTGAGAGATGATAATGAACCAGTGATTGTCCCCAAAAAAGGGTTAAAGTTGCCACCGCTGATTTCATATGGCGATGGGAAATGAATATGTTGTTGTTGCTGATTATAAAAGCCTTGTGTGTAAACTGGGGTGTTTTCAGTTTCTTGACTAATGGTGTTAGAACTGGATGGTAGTAATTGAGTTGGTTCCACTACTCGAACATCGTGTTCCTGAGATTTTTTAGCACTGATGTCCATAGTTGAATAGCTTGGCTCACTCTTCACTTGGATAGCTGAAGAAGCATTATGAGAATGGTCTGCAGCAGCATTCGTACTTCTCTGATGTAGTTGTTCTAATGCATCGGGATCATTAAATTTTGTTCCACTGGAAGTAACCGTTGGCATCCTTACAGGGGGCTGCTCTCCAGAAGAACCTGTATTGGTTTTTGTCTGCAAGAAAAAGGATGGTTCTTAGCATAACGTTGAAATCTATCTTTAACCACCTTAAGAAAACACATCTGTAAGATAAAGTAAACTATCTATTCTACATACCTGCTGTTGCACTTTTGCTAATGCTATCCTAAGCATCTGATCCCCCACAATCCCTTTCATAAGCCGTACAAAATGTTCTTTGGGTATTTCATCTCTCTATAACGAATGACAACAAATTTGACAAAACCAAAAACTTAGTAATATGAACAAGCCTTGCACAACAAACTTTAGTAGTTTAGTACGGAAGAGAGGGAAAAAGGACATGATAGTGAAACTGGTTTGAGAAACCCACCTTCAATTTATTAAATAAAGTTTGAAGTTGCATGGCCCTGTCCTTGGGAAGTTGGGGAATCAATCTAGGAAGCAACAAGCCAAATGGTACCTGTTTACTACGATTGACTTGGCTACTATGTTGTTCATTGACTGTGGCTTGTTGATTACTCATCTGCTGCAGCTTTGCATACTCAGATTCACAGTTGGAATTATTTGTTTTGATTGCCTCATTGTTAAAGACATGATCTTTTTCAGATTTCTGAACTTGATTTGTTTGAAAATGTTGGTGGGAAACATGTACAGTGTGGCCTCGGAGACATTCATCTTGAGATTGTTTGTGTGATAAAGTAACAGAAAAATAACATGAATCAGCAGTCAATGTAACATTTCTATATTCAGATATTGTGCAAAATAATGAATAATAATCAGATTCATGATGACAAATTCTTTTTTTTAATCAGTGAATGAGAATTAGAAGAAATATGTGCAAAAAGAAAGGCTGAAATTTAAAGATGACAAATCAGACCCCAGTACGCTTCAATAAGCAAACATAAAAATGATACTTTACAAGATAATAAGACGAGAATCTTAAAAAGAAGGTTAATAGTCAGCAAAAGGACAAGAAATCAACCATGCAGACAATTTTTTGAAGAAAGAATCATCTTGAAAATTGAAATGGGGATTCGTCAAGTATTTTAAGCTAGCGAGGACAGATATTTGAAACTTAGTTGTTGAATGCAGTTTTGTCGGTATCTTACAATTCAAGCAATCATCTTGAATAGATACAGATTCTTCCATAATTGATACAGATATAATGGAAATTGATGAATACCTGCATCTGAATCAGGAAGCTGAGAATTAGAAGCATCTCCGGCTATTTCTTGATTCAATGGAGCTTGGAACATTTCCACATCCTCCCCTGAATGCACAGTTTCATCCTGCAGACAACAAAACACAGTGATGGTACAAGTTAAGCCCCGATTCAAAATCAACAGATGTTTTCTGAGAAGTATACAGTATAGAGGAGAAAACCTCATCATCATTGAGAAGAATAACAATAGATGGGTCCATAAAGGAAAACTCAAGAAAACTCAAGAAATTGGAAGTTAACACAAATCTGAATTGAATATTTGATTGAATGATTTACACATTGGCTCTGTTTATAGAGGAGATAAAAACAGTTAGGCCTCTAACAAACTCCTAACTAACTTTGATAACAATGATAGCAAAAATCTAATAGATTTTAACTAGCTTAAGAATACTCTATGTAGCACCGACACATGTGATTGTGTTCAAATGATTCATTTATTTTCTCAACTTATGACCGGTGTCTATATGTCAGTGCCGTCCGGGTGCAGTGCTTCATATTAGCTCACAGAGTCACAACCCAAAGACCTCGCCTCGAGCCACCGCCATCCTCCAAATTTCTAGACTTTACTTTCTATGAAATAGCTCTTTCCGTTTCTTAATTCTATCTCTTCTATACATTTCCTTCACACCCCAAACTAACATTTCTCTAAATGTCACATTTTTTGGCTGTTAAGTCGGGTTTTTTTTCTACAATAGAGTTGGACTGTTGGACTCTTCAAGCCTTTGTTTTCTAAAATTTTCTTTATAAAAAATAATTGTTGGCATCTAATAACGTGACAAATGTTAGTATAATTCAAGGTGAAATATATCAAAAAAAGTCATATTTGGTGGTGTAAAATATAAGCAAAAGTTAACTATTTTCACCTTATTTAAAGTTGTTATTACATATTCTTAATATACCTTTTTTTCGGTAGAATTCCTAAAATACATTTAATGGAGCAAGTTCTCGTACAAAATAAAAAGAAAAGAAAAGGTAATCTAGCAAATGCTTATAACAAAAGGATAATTTTACTCATTTATATCTATTGTATATGTTATTTTAGAATATAATAATTTCGAGTAGAATTAATTAACTCTGCAACCTCTAAAATCACTTTTGATCCTCTAAAATTGAAACCAAACATATATGCATAGTAACATAAAATAAAAGATATGAGAGGGAGAAATATAAGAGAAACACGCTAATTCTTGTGAATACAACATTCCCGAATGCTTTGCGAATGACGTGTCCCAAGATTTTTGATTTCTCTCCCCCATGGAATTGTACCTTCCCCAAAACAATCTAGTACTACGTCTTCAACTTTCACGGCCACTCCACTTCACCGGTGATGAATCATGATCAACCATTCTCGTCCGCCGTCTTCGACTTCCACGACCTTCTCCTAAGCAAAGCGCAAATGACTTCACCAGTGATGAATCCATGACTGTGGTTGTCACTAGCTGTTTTTGCATCACATCGTCAATGTTCGTTTGCTTTCGTTCGTCTGTGGTGTCATTCCTTGATCGATTTTATGTGCAAGTTGGATAATTTTCTATTGAAAATTGAATTGATTTCATGTGCTAATTGAATTGATTTGTGGTTGTTAGTTGGCTACTTTGATACTGCTGTGAAAAGATTTGGGTATTTTTCTCGTTCTGATGTATGAGGAATCATTACTTTTATACTGTCAATGCCATTTTATGTTAATGTTGGTGCATGAAATTGTTTTGTTGTATGATATATAAGAGAAGTTAAGCACTAAATATTGTGCTGTGAGTTTAGAAATTATCATAGGCAAGATCAAGTAAGTATAAGGGCATTTCGGGATAAAGTTCTCGCTACATATAGCAGTCCTCGAAATAAAAAGTTATAAAATAACTCAGGAAAGGATTTAAGAGATATAGAGTATAAAATGATAATGAGTAAAAAGAATTTTTACAAAACTCGTATAGTAAGACTTGACTTATTATCACTAAAAAATCCAACAAAATCGTTTAAAATCACATTTGGAGAACAATCTATCAAAATTAAACCGTTATTGTACAATATAAGGTTAAAAGAATTTAAAACAGAAAAATAAACAATTAACCTAACTCTAACAAGCAAATAACCAAGGAAAACTACTTCCTAATTACACCCATCCCTATACTTTCGTCTGTGGTAGACCTTCAGAGTTCTAGTGTTCGCATCATTAGTTATCTCTCGAACAGTTGCTGCTGAACCTAGGTTGCCTCTTCTCTAGAAGAAAAAAGGATTATTCTTAACATAACCTTGAAATCAATTTTCAACGACCTTACGAAAAATCATCTACAACACTGCAGAAACCATCTAATCTACGTACCTGTTGTTGCACTTCTGTTAATGCTGCTATAAGCATCTGCTTCCCCACAATGCCTTTCATAAGCCGTACAAATTGATGTTTAGGTACTTCATCTCTCTAGAACAAATGACATCAAAATTGACAAGACAAAAAACTTAGTAACATGGCAAAGCCCTGCGCTAAAAACTTTAATAGTTTTTAGCACAGAAGAGAGGGAACATGACATGATAGTGAAACTGATTTGAGAAACACACCTTCAATTTGTCAAATAAAGTTTGAAGTTCAATCGCTCTGTCTTGGTCAAGTTGGCGAATCAAGATAGGGAGCAAGATGTCAAAAGGCACCTGTTTACTACCATTGATTTGGGTACAAGGCTGTTCATTGACTGTGGTCTGTTGATTACTCATCTGCTGCACTATAGCTGGGTCCATAGAAGCCCCGTGTTGTCTCCGTTGCTCTTTTAAACCAACTGCACCTCAGATGTTTTCTGTACGTGTATTTAGTAACATTAAATAAGCAGCTGAACTTAAATGGTGCCATAAGCATATGTATTAGGTTATAGGCATCAATTCATTTCATGATTATTTGTACTACTAAAACATTTAGAACCACATGACCAATAGAATTCAAATCATGTCATAGAAAACACGAGGGGATCTATAAATCATATCAGGATGGTAAATAAGGCTGCTTTATGACCAAGCCTTTGTTTTAGCACGGTAAAGGCTATGGACCCATGGCTTAAACAAATTGCAAGAACATCAAGCCAAAAATAGAAAAACATTGTAGGGTGGTGAATATAAAGCTCCTAACCACCCCTCGCATTCAAAGACATATTACCCCTGCAATGTATTAAAGCACTACTCCACAACAACAACAAACAAAAATCACATCAGCAGTATAATTTAAACTGCCGGACCACACAAATAAGGATGTATATTTGAATCTTCATTAGTGGGAAGGAATAGATTGTTCAATGCCTATCAATCTAGGGCTATAAATTGTAAGTAGTGTAAAGCCAAAACTAGAAAAAAACATATATTAAAGCCTTTTCTCACTAGGTATTTAAATTTTTTAATTCTCCAGATTTGGACGATTATGTTGGCTGGAAGTTGCTATAAATTCATTGTGCCGAATGATGTCATACTAATCAAATGTATATCATACGTAATTTGGTTGTTCATATTTGTGAGACACATCCATAGTTTTAAAACTCGGACCGGCCGGTCGAACCGGTCACCCTACCGGTCCGAGCACAAAGTTGGACCGGCCATGCTAACAACTCGGTCTGGATCGAGAAAACCGGTCGATTTTTTAAAGAACCGGTGACTCGGACACACAATGAACCGGACCGGGTTACATGTTTCAGAGAATGGAAACTTGAACCCGAAAGATGGAGAAGAAGCATTGTAAAAGAAGCGGTACAACATTCTGCAGAAACGAAGTAGTACTGCTCATGTAAGGTCACAAATTGCAATTCATGTTGAATAAAATGAACAAAAGAGAAAAAAGAAAGCCAGATCAGGTGAGCTCATGTGCGGCGGCTATCATGTTTCGTTGTTGGTAACATGAGAGAGGAGGGAATCAATATTTTAGGGTTATAACTTAGCCTACTTGTTTTTATTTTGACGTATCTTAAGGCAACTTAAGTGGGCTTGGCTCAACTAAATTGGAAAAATTAAAAGGGGGCATATATAGAAATTGGACAATAAACATATTTTGACCAAAAACTTCTTTTAAAAAATCACACTAAATTATTTTAATTCTTTTAACAAATAAATAAATAATGATAAATAAAATATTTAAACACCGAGTTATAACACCGAGTCATTCGACCAGTGACTCAGTGGTTCAACCAGCGAACCAGTGACTCAGTAACCTTACCGAGTCGATGACCGATCCGAGTTTTAAAACTATGGACACAACACAAGCCTTGCCTTAATATATTAGTATATGGCACTGGATTTCTTATTACTTGATGTTTTAGACACCAGTTTTGATGCGTACTTGGTTAGCATATTGGGTTTGTAGAACCGTATACTTTTAGCAGTGTGTTTGAAGGGCGTGTCATGTGTTGAGACGAATAGTTAATTTAGACCCAACAAATAAAATTTAGTTTGTTTGTTTACATGCTGACTGGAAATTGTTTTGGATTGAGACCCTAGCTAGCTAGTAAGCTCTATGACTTCGTTTGCCACTTTGTTTCTTGTGCACTTCTGTAAACAAGCTGGGAATTTTTACAAAATGAGCTATGACTTGTGGGCTCTTTCCATGTTTCTAACTCACAATGTATCCCACAAATTAATCTATAAACCATCACATTACTGTTATAATTACTATTATTATATCTTAAACAAATTGAATGAGAGGTTTGGTGCATGAAGACCACTAATCACATGCAATCGACGAAATAAATAGTCAAAATTGAAAGACAATAAACATACAACGAAAACATAGATTGACGTGAAATTGAGAAACCAGAAATCATTCAACGAAAGAGAAGCTATAAAAACATATACGAAGATAAGAACGAAGATAGAAATTCTAGATCACATAAGAAAGGCGAAAGAGGGTTGAATAGGTCGAAAATATACCATAAAGAAACTGCGTGGCGCAATCTTTGACGACGAAGAAGAATGCCAGAGAACACGTATGAGAGGAAGTCTGAGAGTGGTGTGAGAAGCGAAATTATATCTTGCGAGTTGTGATCCTCTTTATTTATTATGTTTCTTCCATTCAGAGAAAGATAAAGACATTTTTGTTCTTTGTAATCATATAGACTTTCATTTATAATTATTTTACCTTTAAATAAATTAGAGATATTCTTGCATGAACTCTCACCCAACACATTATTCTTACACCCAACAAATAAAAATATGACACATGTTAAAAAAAGTGTGATTTTAATTAAAGAAATGGAAACATAAATGGTGGTGGATGCTTCTTGTCGGTTAAAGAAAGTGGAAAAAGGAGAGAGAAATATTAAAAATAATGAGGAAAAATTCTGATACTAATTCTTTTTATTATTTTAATGAGATGTTTGATTTTAATTGATTGGGTATAAGAATGATGTGTTGAGTAAGAGTTCACGTAAGAATTTCTCAATAAATTAGTGTTAAATTTCCCTAAAAAAAAATTAGTGTTAAGTAATTTTTTTATCCCTGTAGTCGATTTTGTTTTTATTCTTCATATCAAAAATTAACATATTTTAGTCTTTATAAATTTTTTCAACATATTGGTTTAGTTCTTGTTAAATTAAAACTTGGTTAATTATGCTTCAACTTTTAATTTTTTGAATAATTTTCTAAAGACTTTTTTAATCATTATAAAAAGTTTTTCCGTAAAAAATTAGTTCAAAGTTTGATTTTTATATCAAAATTTTCATTAGTTTTATCTTGAAATTTTGGCATTTATAAAAACGCATATTTAATTCATTACATGTTTAAAAAATCTATTTTTTTATAACATAATTTTTAATAATATTTTTAACACGTCTGTAGAAAATCATTCAAAAATTTACAGATTTAAATATAATTAAACAAATTTTAATTTAACAGAGATTAAAACTACGTGCTAGAAAATTTTAGAGACTAAAATTTATCATTTTTTTATGACGACTAAAAACGAAATTTGTTATATTTATAGGGACTAAAACTTATTTAACCCAAAAAATATAAGTCCTTTAAATATTTTGTTCATTTTAAATATATTAACTTCTGGGGACCAATACCAAAGTGCAGGGACTAATATTAAAAAAATTTGATAGTACCGGGGCTAATGATATTTCCAAGTCAAAAATAATGAATAAAATAATAATTAAAAAACTAGAATGTTTTTTTGTCTTTTAGTGTGCCATGTGGCATGGAATGATTGGTCCATGTGGCACACCTTTAGTTTTTTTTTTTTAACTTGGACTTAACAAAAGGACCAAAGCCAAAAAATTTATAAACTGCAGGGACCAATGCAAAAAAAAAAGTACAGGGGCTAATGTCAAAATCTGATTAAAGTGCAAGAACCAATAACATGTTTAAGTCAATTAAATTATATTAACCAAGACATCTTTACACTCTCCGCAAAGGGAGTCGCAAAGAAAAGCGGAGAAGAACAAGTAACAATTACATTAAATAGAGTCTAAAAAACCAGAGAGGAAGCCAAGAAAAATGGCATTATAAGACACCTTCCAATCATAAAAGGGGATTGAGCTACACGTGGTAGTTAAATTTAAAATCGGAGTGTTTTACCTTCAGCTATCACTATGTTTGAATCTTAATTTTGTTAAGAACATTATCTAGACGATCCTCCTTTTGTTGGAAAATTCAAGCATTTCTTTTTCTCCAATTACCCAAACAGTAGAAAATCAAATCAAATTAAAAGCGACGTGTAAATATTTTGAAAAGCCTCCTAAAACATCAAATTGAATAACATGGACTAAAATATAACGCGGGTTGTATATTGACTTTCATTTATAATCCTTTAACCCTAAATTTTTTTACAAAAGTACAACAACCACTAAAAAAATAAAAAAGAAAGAAGAGTGAAAATTCAATTTGATCACTTATAATTTCCTTCTGATCCAAGTTTGGTCCCGGCCAAAAAAATAATAATACCCCCTCCGATCCTTTTTATAAGAAACAAATGGATCAACAAAAGTTGATGTATTTGGTATGTAACACATCTGTCTCTTATAAAAAGGATCGGAGGAAGTACCGAAATTAACTTCAACAAATTGCGAGGACCAAATTGAATCTTAAGAAAAGAAAGAAAAGGCGGGTTGAATTCAACAAAAACAAAAACTAAGGCGGCTTCTTTTTCCACTCTACTAACGCAACCAACAAATTATTGATTTTATAATTCCAACATCGTTAAAGATCCTCCAAAACACTTTAAAAGTACACCTTTAGAAATTATTTGTTTTTCGAATTTTATAATCTAAATACGACGTACGAGAAGAAAGAATGGTGGAAAAAGAAATAGTCAAAAACTAATTAGTTGATGGGTCATGAGAATGATAACCTAGTCAGTTTTATTAGCGATGATTTTTTCAACAATAATGTATCTCTTGAGAGAGTTTTGTTTTTCAATCCCCTCTCCTTTGAATTTTTTAAATTATTTTAATAATATTTTTCGATTGTTGAAAATATTTTTTGGCATATGAGTTGACAGCCGAGTTGAAATGCCACAACTAGGGATGGCAATGGGTATCCAATGGGTAGGGTACAATAGTATCCATTCCCATACCCGCGTTTGTAAAAAAATGCTCGTACCCAAGTCCGTACCCTCGTGGGCAACAACTTCTGTACCCTTCACCATACTCTATGGGCACCTAAGTGCCCATAGCCGCACCCATTACCCGCACTTTATCTATGAAAAGACAATAAAAACATCATAATTGAAATAAAACTATGATCCAAAGTTATTCAAATTAACTCATAAAATAGTACGAATAGTAGTATTTAGCCAAATAAAAACACATCCAAAACATCCCTCAAAAAATTAAAATAAAAACGTTCAAAACACATATAAAAAAGGGCATACTAAAATAAACAAAGTATTTATTATATTAGGTTTAGGTTTAGACTTAAATAGCTAAATAAACTAAATAATTATACACAAAAAATAAATAAAGTATTTATTATACTATATAAATATGTATATGCGGGTATTATAAAAAAAAAAATATATATGCGGGTTGTGGGGTTGGGTAGTATAGTACCCTTACTCGCGCCCATATCCATTAAAATTTGCGGGTAATTACCCGGACCCAAGCCCATACCCATGAAAGCGGGGTTTTACCCTACCCATTGCGAGTGTCCATCGGACTTGGGTTCAATTGTCATCCCTAGCCACAACCAGGGTTGTTTCTATAAAATTGGAGATCCGGCTCTCATAATAAAAATAGGCCTCTAATAAAATAAAATTAATTTTTTTCGAAGAACAATCTTTTATTTAATTGAAATAAGATTCATATTCTAATCAATAATATAAAAGTACAACTTCAAATGTACATCCTTATCACATTTTAGGTTGTTATTTTTCTTAGTTAGTACAGATGAAAAAAATGTTTATGTTTTTTAAGAATAATTATAATGTTTGTTTTTTTAATAAATTATATAATGTAATTATAATGTTTGTTGTTAGAGCTTTGCAATTTTATATAAAAAATATGGGCAAAAAATTACAAGAATCGCACAAAAGACTATCACTAGGCCACACATCTACATTTGATATTAGTATCACATCATTAGTATATATTCCTTTTTACGTGCATTATATACTAAAAACAGGTAGTTTGAGCCTCTAGATTTTGGAGGCCCAACTTCATAGAACTGTTTGCATCCTCCAAAGGGCGCCCTGACCACAACCATCGTAAATTGTAATGTTTTTGCAACTTAATTTTTGTTGGAAAAAAAAAGAGTCACCGTTGGTATTTGATTTAATCTTGGTGTTAACATGTAAAGGGAAAATATTGGTAAACACCCCTTTTTTGTACCACTCCTTGTACCACCATATGTGGCAGGGATATTTTAGTAAATTTATCAAACTCTTTTTTTTTATTCATTCACATTTCATAGGATCTGGATCTTCTCCTGTTTTTTGCTTTGGTCTGTTCTACGCCTATATGAGCCGTTGGATTAATCCAATGGTGGACATGAAAATGTAAAATAATTAAAAAAAAGATTAACTTAGATGAGAGAGGAACCGAACCCAACACCAACTTTCATCTCCAAAATTCATAATTCTCAACAATCAATTTTGCAGTAAATCTTTCCAACGCATCAACGATCCTCCGCCGCCTAAGCTCGTCACCAGAGAAAATTGATGGCGTCAACAATGATGAGTGATGACTTTGGTTTGACAGAGATAGTTGTTTGTTGGCAGAAGAAAGATGATTATGATTTTAGAAGAAAAGAAAGAAGATGAGAACTAATCTGTTGCAAGAAATAAGGAGATTATGAAATTGACTCGTGGGAATCACGTCGATGTTGAATGTGTGGCAGGTCGAAATCGTTTGACGTTGAATGTTGCAGCAGTGATGGAAGGAGGAGATCGACATTTTGTTGAGTTTTGATGGGTATGGTTGCGGTGGTCGTCATCTTCGTCGTCGTCGGAATCCACTAGAGTGAGTGAGTTTTGATGGATGAGGTTGTGGGTTGCTGTGACTCGGTTTGTTTTCAGTTGTCACTCACATTTTCTCTCTTTTGTCTCTCAGCCGTTAGATTGAAAACTGGAGAGATGGCAGGACATAAACAAGCAGGAGGGAGTGATATTTTATTATTTTAAATTAAATTGTGCCACATAAGAGGTGTATAAGAGTGGGATTGCCACATAAGGTGGTTTACCTATCACCACTCGTATGTAAACAATGTGTGACCCAAAATCGCTTAAAAAAACGTGTGCCCCAAAGAAAACTTTACACAAAAACACTTCATTATAGCACTTCACTTTTTTAAGTACCTATTACCTTTTGTAACAAAAGTTAAACAACTTTATTTGGCTTGTCTTCTGTCAAATTTGAAAAATGAAAGAAAAATCATTCCTACACAATCATTGAGAATGTTGCCAAAAATTGAAACGTCCTCCTTTCATAGTACTATCCATTTCGAGTCTAGCGCGAAAATTACTTTAATTTCTTTAATTGCAACTCTTATATCAATTGATTACGTACAGTATAGTTTCCCTTAACCGTGCTATATGGTATGCACGTTGGAGAATTGTCCCTTGTATTATAGTCTCATATTCACGTTTCCTTTAGTTTAGAAGCTACCATGAGAATATGTGTGTATATTGCACATGTAAATCAACCCTTTTGGGAGGTTTTCCCGCTTCACTATAAAAAAATAATTAAAGAACGCGTTTTTTTTGGAGCAAAAATAATAAGAATAGTTAAAGAACGCGTTATATATGCATAAATATCTCCGTGATTTGTCAGCAAAAATAATAATATCGATTGGAAAAAATAATATCACATTAATGTCAATTAAAGAGAAAAACATTTCCTAAAAAACAAAAAGAGAAAAACATTCTATTAATCAAAAAAGGAAAAAATTAAAATAGCAACGTTCTATCGTGAATGACGCCAAATGGACCTCTTTAGGGGCTTTACCCTATACGCGTAAGGGGTGACGGATAGAGTTCCTATTCTAAAGCTTGAAATTAGCACGGTTCATTCAATTTAACGCGAATCCAACCCCACCATCAGGGTTTGACATTTACCAACTAAAACACGCATTTTCCTTTTCTTACCATTTTTATTTAATGTCATACCGCGTGGAATTGCGATTTGGCAATTTCTCTAAATAAATAACACCACTAAGAATTGAAATCTTAGAGTTGGAAACAAGTTAGTAACAGTAGTAAATTACACGGAATCAAGCCAAAATTTACAATACAGTCCACGTGCATGGTAGTAAATAATAGTAAGAAATTTTCAATTGTTATCTCCAACATCAAAGAACTATTTAAGGAAGTTTCCCATTCTTTTAGTTCATTCATTCACATAAGGAATGAATCCAAAATTTCGGCCTTAAAAATCCGTTGCCTTAATTAGAACAATTCAATGACGCGTCACAAGACTAGCCAAATACACACAATGTGAATGAATGAATGCTATATAAAAAAAAAACATATCAGGATGAGTAAATACCACGTGTGTCTTTATCATCATCCCAGCTTGTACAAAAAAGCCAAATCCAATTCATCGTTCTTATCCTCACATCAAACACGCACGACACATCTTCTGTATTTCACCCATGTCATCCACTCAGACCCCAATCCTTTAATCACTCCTCTCAATCTTAATCATTAAGACACTAAATATAAACTTTAACTATTTTTATAAATAAATGAGGAAATGCCACTACTATAGTAGTGTCCATTGTGACAACAGTAATAACCGTCACGCACGCGGTTTTAACTGAATTAATTACGTTTTTTTTATGAGCCTTAATTCATAAGTTATTACTGCACCGATCACGCGTATATTCTAAATTATCATGGACATTGTAATAAATTTTTTTTATCATAGACATAGCATCAATCATATCATATACGAACAAATTCCATAAGTTTCCACCAAATTAAATAAAAATAAATCAATTGAATTGAATTTTCACTGTCTACAACCTTCTAAATTCTAAAACCAGTCCCAATTTGTATGTACAGAACAAATTGATCCGAAATAATTGAAAGGAAAAAGAAAATAACTATGCCCTAAGCGATAATAATTATTAATAATAATAACAATAAAATTGGATCTACTATTGATCAGCAATGAGGAATTTCAAGCTTGAAAAGACAGGGCTTCTTTGCAGCAGGTAAAGGACTAGAAACCTCGTCATCAACGAAAAACTTCTTTGAAAAGTCCGGAAAAGCCGGTAGGTTAAGATCAAAATCACGGTGGTGACTGTGAGACGATCCAACTCCTTCAGAGGCAGTTACAGCGCTGCTTCCGGCACCGGCACCGATACTGCCTTCGTAGTGACAACGCTTGTGTCCTCCCAAAGCCTGTCCAGTAGGGAAAGATTTATGACAGATGGAACACTCATGGGTCTTGTTCTTACCATTGGATGCAGAGCTGGTAGTCACGGCGGATGAAGTGGTGGTGGTCTGATTCTGATCTTCAGCTGTGGTTGCGGACATAACGGCTTTCCGGTGACTGGCTTTGTGTCCACCTAGGGCTTGATAAGAAGAGAAAGCTTTGTTGCAGACTGAGCATTTGTGACTGAGTTTAACGGTGGTTAGCGGCGTCGGCACCGATTCAGTCTTGTTGTTACCGCTGCGAGCAAGCATGATGAGACAAAGAGCGAGATACTCTTCTTCAGTGCATGAAGATTGATCCATACGAGAACGCTTTGAACGTTTACCTTTCGTCCACGGTGTTTCAAGATAACTCAGATTTGGTTCTTCAAAGGGAGTGAAAGGAGTAGCGGTGGTGGGTGAGTTAAGTGCTTCCATAGCCATATATGATGAAAAAAGAACACTCAAGAAGAGTTGGTTAGCGTTACGCAAGTGAAAGTAGAACAAAAGGAGGTTTTGAGAGAGAAGTGATTATTTATTTTTTTGGTGGAGTGTGATAGTGAAGAATGGTTGTGGTGTGGTGGGTTTTTATATAATGAGAGGAGATGAGAATTGGAGAGGAAGTTACTTGACAGGTGCCGAGAAAGTAGGCGCAATGGTGCACTTGAAATATAAAATTACTTAGTAATTAAGAGGATTATTACGTGTGGAGAAGATTGGAGCACGTGTTTTACTCGTGTGTGTGTTATAATAGGAGTAGTTTTCTTTGGTGGCCAGTAGTAGTGGGCCTTTTTAAGTTCAGTCAAATAAAGTGTTGTTGTACCTTATCATTAAAAAAAGTGTTGTTGTACCAACTAAGTTTTTTTTTTTTTTTAAAACGAGTAAGATATTTTTTATTTGACTAAAAAGAAGTTGAGATTAGATAGTAGAAGAGTGTACAAATAAGGGAAAGTAAGGAAGACTGACTCCACATTCAAAAGTCAAAATAGGTGAAAAGTACAATAAGGATTTTTCTTTGTTTATCTTTATTATTGTTTTTTTAACTTAAACATGATTAGGGAAGTTGGTCCGAAACAGTGTTTGTCAACAGCAGCCGGTAGGGCAGTATGTGTGTGTGAACTAGCCACCAACGACTTTTCTTAGTCAATGTCATAGTAGCCGACTTTTGTGTATACCTTGTACTAAAATGCAATTGCAATGTATGTACACCATGTTTCCATTTGGCAACTTGGAAAGTGAGTGAGTGATCATTCATGCATTGTTCATTTGGGGGCATGCATTATACAATATGTATCGCAAATTGCAATTCAGATTAATAAGAAAAATGTTTAAAATTGAAAACAATTCGGGAGCATCACCATATGGATTGTCATGATTTTTGGGGTGATAGAGATGAAACCGGCGAGATTACATGAGTGATTTTTCTTGTAACAAACAAGCATCAGCGACAGCAGGTGGGTGGGTTTGTTATGCTGTATAGTGTACATATGATCTTCTCTAATTGATTAATATCTACTACCTAATTAACTAGTTTCTAGCTACCTTGAAAACTTAGAGTCATACCTGAACTTACACTTGTCGTAAGGGAAACTACAAACAAAGTTCGGAGTGGTTTTCTATTTTGAAATTTTTAACAATAAGAAACAATTATCCTTAAAAAAAACAATAAAAAAAATTTACTTTTATATTAGTTAAGTTTTAAAATTTTTGAGAAATCAAAACGAGTTTTAACATAAAAATAAACAATTGTTCACGTATGTAAAGGGTAAACATAAGTTAATACAACAGATGAGTACCTCAGTGGTATGTGGAATTTCTAGGGCACTCTAGACAAGATTTAGATGAAAAATACATTGTTCAAGAAAAATGAATCCTCTCTAGTACATCCTAAGTGCCCCCTCTTATAGCCCTGGATTTTGTTAACTTAATAGACCTTTTTTGGTTACTCGAGCTCACTAATTTGTGATTCAGAACCTTCCATTGGTTGTCTGGTTCGGGTATGACCGCACGTGATTTAAACTGCAACTCGTCTGTACAGAATGCGTAAAGTCAGAATCTGCAATACAAATTTAAAGTCGCTAAAAACAAAAAGAATTAATGAATATGCAAACAAACTAATAACATCCATGATAATAGCGTAAAACAACAAAGTACACATGCATACAAATATGACTATATACAAATCTCTGAAATACTCATTGATTTGACATGCACTTGATAAAAACTAATCTTCCAACCTGAATCAAATCAACGTCGCACTAAGAAGGAAAACCAAATCACACAACATAAAGACGATAAATTAAAACAAATAAATTCATGTTAAAATGAAGGAAACACAAGAGAAACGAAAGAAGATTGAAACTATGTAAAAATAATAATTTACGAGGTCTAAAACAAATTTTAAAATGTGATTTTTTTTCTTCTATATGTCAGGTTTTTTTCTTCATAAAAAATTAAGACAAGTGAATTTTTGTATACTAAAATCTTAGTGGTCATACCTTGTCAACCATGATAGGTTTCCACGTAGGAAAAGTAGTCTCTATGTGTCGAATTGAAGATACTACGAATTATTAAGATCGTTAAAGAAGAGAAAATAAAATCGTATTTTTGCAATATTTGAGGGACTAAAATTGGTTTGACTTTTTTATTTTTTCAGATTTTCCAATATAGTGTTACAGTTTTTTTTAACAAACGAGTATCAATGACAATGAGGGCTTCAGTAGCTCAACTCGTTTGAGCTAAGATACAAGAAGTTGGAGGTATTATGTCCAAATTAAAACAAATGAGTAAATATTAATCTAATTTAATAACTAAAATTTGTCATTTTAAACAAAAGGAAAAAAATAAGTGAGCCTCTGCTTGCACATGATAAATTAAAGGAAAATTGCAACATATAGTTGTCAATCCCCATTAAAGTTTGCTTCTCTAGAAATATGTTTCACATGCATGTCCCAATCCATACGAAAAAGGTAAATTTTTTTGAAAAGTATCATAATCATTTTATTTTTAACATTCTATCTAATACTAACTCTTTTATTGTTAAAATTCATACGGACATCGCATTTTAAAAAGAGTCAGGATCCGTTGACACCAAGTGTCAACGGATTCGTTGACACCAAATCTTAACCGTTAATTTCCATTGATCTGAAGGCTTATATTTATTCATTTAGAATATCATGTGAACCACTTAAGAGCATCATGTAGTATATCTTTTTGCGATTTTCATTTCCTAATTTGTTTCATTGGTTTTCTCTCTCTGTGTATTTGCGATTTAGATTCCATATATATAATTCTTCATCCCCTTCATCTTCTTCTATCTCCTTTTTTTTTTTTAAAGTAATCTTCTTCTGTTTCTTTATTCCTCTCATTGTTTCTACCGTCTTTCTCTTTCTCATATTATCAATTTCCAAACCATTTTATATGCACATTTTTTTATGTACAATTTTTTCACAAGTTTTCTTCATTGTATTTCTTATTTCCGTATTTTTTTTTTGCCAAATAGAAAATAAATTAAAAAAGAAATAGGAAGTACAAGACTGGGGGATATGTACCTGACCCAGTTTACCACAAAAACAACCCAAAACGGGATACAGCGATTCAGTACATAAGTGGTATAAAAAGAAATAACCCTAAACAATCACTACCACGGACAATCCAGCGAACCTCGTATGGGCGCGGAACCGAATTGAAAAAAAACGCAGAATGATCATTCAGAGTATTGGGTAGGCGTATGAATCGTCTGCCAACACAGAAACGATCCAAGTTCCACAACTCCCTTCTAAATGAAGCAAGTAAAACGCCCTTTCAGGCCAATCCAACAAGATACGAACCGATGCACGAATTCGCATCTGTCTTACAGTCCACCAACGTCGTGTAAAACAACCGCGGCAGATAAAGTCTTGAGGTACGGTAAACGAAAACTGCCGTCAACACGGAGCCTCTACGCACCTAGCCCTTTCGAGCATTAACAGACTAGAAAACAATCTCAACTCCAGAATAAACCAAAATCAAGACTTACGAACAAACCAAGTCGGAACAAACCCACCACCACCCATTAGCAACTTCCTGTAACAAAACAAAAACCAAACAAAAGCAAAACAACACAGAAAATAAACAACTCAAAAGCTAAAACTGTTGGAGCAAGAGTGTTTCACAAGTCACCTATTGAGTTTTGACAATAACAAGGTATTAAAAATAATCAATTGGATATGCTAAACAATTTGTTCAAGTGTGCAGGATCCATAATCAAAGTACTATTCTTAGAGAT